>ERZ1370068.4255-contig-3339_pt1 | contig 41274 bp, 43 predicted proteins | sample MGYA00561227_ERZ1370068 | MGnify/ENA primary metagenome ERZ1370068 (study PRJEB38410, sample SAMEA6850437) | metagenome | study: Metagenomic assessment of the ecological functions of the soil: analysis of the soil microbiota associated with the... | reverse complement strand
ATCGGCCTTTGATCGCGGCGATGCACTCGCGCTCCGCGTCCGGCATCGCACCGCTCTGGAATCTGCGCGCTGCCAAGCGCGATCGAAATCCACGCGGGCGTGTCGGGCATCGCCTTTGACTCGTGAAACCGGCGAGCCTTCAAGTCCGAATGCGCGCGATCGAGGAGATCGATCCGGCCCGCCGCTGGTCATCGCCTTCACGCGGCCGGACACCAGTGCGTCTTCGTCATCTCGAGCGGAGCGGATCTGATCGTCCAGCGCCCGCTGCGGCGTCAAGATCGTTGGTGGCCCTCCTGGCCGTGTGTCGGACTCGAACGCGCCGCGGCAAGCCAGATAGGCCCTGACCGCATCGGGATAACGCTTGGCGGCCATACACCTGGCCCAACCCGTAGTGCGCCATTTCCAGCGCCGGTTCCAGCTTGATTGCCGACTGGAACTCGGCTTCCGCCTTGTCCCACTGTTCCGCGTGCATGTTCTCCTGGCCGAGGCGCAGGTGGCGCATCGCGTCGAGGTGGTCCTTGCTCGGCTGCGCACCGGCAGTGGAGAACGACGAACAGGGTGGCGACGACTGATGACGAGGATGCGCATCATCAACTCCGCCCCTGCGCTTCCTGATGTCCGACTTCAGCTGTGGATTCACACGGAACCCGTTCTTCTCGGCGTCGCGGATACTTTCCTTCCGCTGCCTTGTCATAGCGGCCGGTCTGCAGATAGACGACGGCCAGGCTGCTGTGAGCCTCACCCAGCTTCGGTCGGCCTGAGCAGCGGCGAGATACTCGCGTTCGGCGTCCACGATTGCGTCGCTGGCGGAAGTAGGCGCTGCCCGAGCGCGAATGAGATCCAGGCGGGGATCCCGGAGGTGGATTTCGAGTTCCGCTGGAGCGCGCGGAGATCGGCGATGCGGCGATCCAGCTCGAACTTCCGCCGGTCAGCACGTTGCCCGTGCCGCTTCGCGAGCGCGCTTTCCTGTTCCTCGATCGCCTCGGATCTGATCGTCGAGCGCTCGCTGGGCCTCCAGATCGCCAAGCGCGCGCTGCCGGTTGCTGACGGCGAACGCGTCGCGGCACGCGAGATACGCATGGACGGCGGCCGGATAGCGCCTGGTCGCCATGTAGACCTGGCCGAGGCCGTAGTGCGCCATCTCCAGCGATGGCTCGAGGCGGATGGCCGCCTGGAACTCCGATTCAGCCATATCGAACTGTTCGAGCCGCAGGCTGTCCTGGCCCAGGCGCGAGATGTCGCATCGCGTCGAGATGTTCGCGGGTAGGTTGCGCGAAGGCGGGAGCCACGACGAGGAACATGATGGCGGCTGCGACGACGCAGGGCGCGCATACGACCTCCAGCGTCAGCGATCGAGTGTTGACAGTAAACTCGCGGATCTTCGGCTGCGCGGGATCGATCTCCAGCGCACGCTCGAAGGCGCGTCGCGCGCCGGCACTGATCGCCGGTGCAGATCCCGCTGACACCGGACGCCCCGAATGCGGCCGCGTTGTCCGGGGCCACAGCGCGATGGCCCGATCGAAGTCCTGGGCGGCGCCGCGGCAATCGCTGTCGCGTCCATCCGATAGCGCCCGCGAAACAGCCAGAGCTCCGGATCGCGCCCGTTCGGCCTCCGACCGCGGCGTTCATCAGTCGACAGGCTGCGGGCCGCGTCGCCGTTGCGCTGATAGGCGATCGCGCGCCCGATCGAGAGTCTTCGCGCCGTCGGGCATGCCGCCGCCGAATCGCCCGCACGAGCAGCGTGTCGGATCGATCGAGATCCTGCCCCATCGCATACAGCACATCGCTCAGGTTCCACTGCGCCGATGCGAGATTCGGATCGACGGTCAGCGCCTTCTCGAACGACTCGATCGCCTGCGGCAGCTTGCGGCGCTCCTTGCAGAATCACGCCCTTCGTTGTTGAACGAGCCGGGCCGTTCGCGTCGATGCCGCGGCTGCCGGCGCGGCGCCGTGTCGCTCTCCGATGCGCCGATATAACCGAGCGACCGCAGGTTGGCGACGCGCCTCGCGGCTCATCGCGGAGCTCCCGCGCCCGCGCGATCGCCAGCTGGCGCGGCCGACGGCCGATGGTAGTGTGCCGCGTAGTCCGCGCGCGGCGCCTTCACCGGCGCGGCGCCGTCGAGCGGTTCACCGTTGACGTCGCGGCCCGGCGGCAAGCCCGGCGAGCGCCAGCAGCGGTGGCGGCCACTTGCTGAACGTCGCCTTGCGCGTCGTGGCCGGGTCTGTGCCGCGCACGCCCTTGCCCCAGAGCAGGTAGATGCCCCGCTGGCGCGTGCCACCTGGCGGCGCTCGCTGTCGCGACGCTCGAGAGCCGCGTCGGCCGCCCGTCTCGCCCCAGAAGAAACCGTGATCCGACGCCAGCATCAGCACGCCGCCGACCGCAGCTGCGGCGTCGCGATACTGACGCGATGCGTTCGTCGAGCGCGTGGAAGAAACGCTCCGGCACGGCGCTGTAGCGCTCGAAGTCCTGCGGCGCGATCGACTGCCTGCTTCGGCGGCGCGTAAGGCGCGAACACGTGTCCGACCGTGTCGGTGCTCTGGAAATACACGAGCAGCGAGATCGGGACGCTGCTCGCGGATCCATTGCAGCGACAGGTCGCCGTAGACCGGTCGTCTCGATCGAGCATGCGTCCGCAGCGCGCTGACCGGCTGCGCGTACGGATCGTCGGAGTCGGCGACCTTCTGCATACTCGATCCGGGCGTCAGCCACGGCAGATACGCGTGAAGCGGCGTCGTAGCTGACCGTCCCGCTCCGCGCGCGCCAGGCCGTCGCGCGCCCACGCCTCGCGGTCGGCGGGAAAGACCACGCCGCCGGGCGGCGCCGATTCCTTGTAGAGAAACGTGAACAGCCGATCGGACACGATCAGGCCGTCGATCGCCTCGGCCGGATACGTCGCCCAGAGACCGAACACGGCGGAGCGCTTTCCGGCGACCGTCGCCATGTTCCAGACCGCGCGGGCGTTCGCCGCTCGGCTGCTCGTGATCGGCTCCTTCTGCGCCGGTCGCCGGATCGAACTGCACGAAGTCGAGGATGCCGTGCTCGAGCGGGCTGTTGCCGGTCATCATCGTCGTCCAGATGAGCGGCGAGAGCGGCGGCGACAGGGTCTTGAGATGGCCGCTGGTGCCTTCGGCGACGAGCCGACCGAGATTCGGCATGACGCCGCGCGCGATGTAGCCGATCGAGCAGCGGCCAGTCGGCGGCGTCGAGCCCGAGGAAGATGACCGGCCGCCCGCGCCTGGACGTGCGCGCGATGTCCGCGACACACGGGCGGCGCACCGCGGCCGCGCGCTCGCGGGCCGGGCTCGCGCCGCGCGGCATGCCGCCAGAACGCGCAGCAGCCGCGACGCGTCAGCGCCGCCGTCAGCGCGACGCTGATCGATCGCCTCAACGAGGACTCTCACAAAGAACAGGGCCTCGCCGAAGCGAGGCCCTCATCCTGACGACCGACGTCGAAAACGCTTAGAACGAGAAGCCGCACGCCGATGCGCAGGCTGCGCGGCAGCGTGAACTGAGTGCCGACGCCCTCTTCAGGAAGTCGGGATTGGTCGCCGTCGCCGCTCGGGTTGGCGAGTGGCGCCGACCGGCGTTCGACGAGTTCGGCTGAGCGAGATCAGCCCGCCATCGCCGTTGCAGAGCGCGGCCGGGACGCCCGGCGCAACGCGCCGTCCGACGCCAGGTTGTAGCGCTGATCGAGCATCGGTGATCGCCTGCCGGTTGAACAGGTTGAAGACGTCGAGCAATGATGTTCGCCTTCGCGCCTGCCGATCCGATCTTGATCGGGTAGCCGACGTGCAGGTCCGCTTCCCAGTCCGACGGTCCGTAGCCGAGCGAGCCGCGCGGCGTCAGGTAGTACTCCCAGTTCGCGTACGCGAACGAGTAGCCGTAGGCCGTCAGCGGGAGACCGGAGTACCAGTGGAGCGCGCCGCCGAAGTTCAGGCCGTCGAGCGCGCCGCTGGAAATCAGCGTAGCTGCCGTCGAACTTCAGCTGGTTGCTTGCGCTGGTTGCTCAGCTGCGCCGTGAGCGTTGACCAGGAAGTCGGCGTAGTCGAACGCCGAGTTGATGTTCGGATCCAGCTGGCCGGTCGAGTTCTGGAACGTGCCGTCGTAGTTGCCTTCGAGCTTCGAGTACACGTAGCTCGCCAGGACACTGCCAGTTCTTGCTGAAGCGCTTCCGCAGCGTCAGCTCGAGCGCTGGTGTTCTTGCGCTGCGCGGCCGGCGCCGGCGCCGTCGTCGACGCCGTCGTAGAAGCCGAGCGACTGGCCGAGCGTGCCCTCGCCGGGTTGGCGATGAAGTACTCGCCGCTCGACGGCACGAGGAAGTCCTCGATCACGCGGCCGAGGTTCGCGGTGGATGAATCGGACGCTCAGCGTCGAGTTCGGGCATCACTTCGTATTCGCCGCCCACCATGTACTCGTCGATGTACTGGCCCTTCAGGTTCGGATCGACCGGTTCCGACGATCCGCCGAGCAGCGAGCTCTTGACGGCGTCGTGCTGAGCGGCGTCGTGTTGGAGGCATCGGGCGAGAAGTTGTACGCTGAAGCGCCTGCGTCTCGCCGCCGAACGCGCGGATGTTGATGTCCTGCGGGATGTTCTCGTAGAAGCGGCCGCAGTTGGCGTAGATCTTCGCCTTGCCGGTGTCGGTCGGATCCCACACGACGCCGACGCGCGGCGCCCAGTTGTGGTTCAGCGCAAATCCCGGCGTCCGCGTCGCGATCCAGCACGTGCTGCCGCTCCCAGCGGATGCCGTAGTTGATCGACAGGTTCGAGACGACCTTGTAGCTGTCCTGCGCGTAGAACGAGGCGTTCTGGGTCTTTGGCGTGGCCTCGAGCGGGTTCAGGATCGACCAGGTCGCCGGATCGGTGCGGCTGAAGCCGGCCTTCTGATCGTCCACGTAGTACTCTGTGCCGGTAGTAGATGATCCCGGTTGACGGCTGTATCAGCTTGTAGATTCGCTGACCTGCGCCGCCCTCGAAGCGATCGACCACGGCGCTGATGTCCTCGAAGTCGCGCGCCGGTCTTGATCGTGTGGCTGCCCCAGTACTTCGTCAGGTCGCCCTTGATGACGTTCCGCTTGAAGTTCTGGTTGTCGTAGGCGGTGAAGCCGCCCGTGGTCTGCGTGGGCACGACGGTCTGATCGAGACTCTGCGCGGTGGAAGCCCCGGGGCCGCCGTAGATGTTCTTCTCGCGGTGCTGGCCGCCCATCACGCTGATCAGCATCGTGCTGCTGAATACGCCGTCGTAGCTTGCCCGACGCGTGTCCACGCTGCCCTGATCCAGCGTGCCCCGCCAGGTGCTGGCCGGCCCGTTGATCACGAACTGCTGGCCGTTGGCCGTCGTGAAGATCGCGCCGTCGCGCGTCGTCGGATCGCCGAACACCGTCGCGGTGAGGGTGTGGTTCTGCGAGGCTTCGAACGTGCACCTTCGCCGCGAACAGGTTCTTCCGATGTCCGCCGGGACGGTGCTGCCGACCGCCGGGCTGCCGGGCGCCGCGAGCGGACGGATGATCGTCGCTTCGTCGCGCTGGTCCACGCGGTCGAACGCGCCGAAGAACCAGACCTTGTCCTTCACCAGGAAGCCGCCGAGGTCGCCGCCGTAGTCGGCGCGATGCGCGGTGTTGAGGTGAGTTGGTCTGCGTCTGCGGCAGCTTCGTCGCCGGTGACGTTCGCGGCCTGTAGCCCGCCGCCCTCGGCGAAGCCGAAGATGTCGCCGTGGAACGTGTTGCCGCCCGACTTGGTCAGCACGTTCACCGCGCCGCCCGTCAGCCGGCCGCTATCCGCGTTCAGGCCGCCGGTCTTCACCTCGACCTCCTGCACGAAGTCGAAGTTCAGCGTCTTGCCTTCGGTGCCGGTGTTCACGCCGGTCGTGTTCAGACCGTCGATGATGTGCTGGTTCTCGGCGCTGGTCGATCCGTTGATCGACGGGCCGTAGGTGTCCTGCGTGACGCCCGCGCCAGCTTGGTGATGCCGTAGAAGTCGCGCGCCACCGGCAGCTGGTTGAACACGTCCTGGCCCGCGCTGATGCCGGCCGCCGTCGATCGTGTCGACGACCGGCGAGGCGCCGAGCACGTTCACCGTTTCGGCCACGCCGGCGATCGTCAACTTCATCGGGAGCGTGATGGTCTGATCGATGTCGACCTTCACGTCGTTGTCCGTTGACTTGAAGCCCGCGAGCTCGGCCTTCACGTGATAGGCGCCAGGCGGCAGCGAGGGAAACCTGAATTGGCCGTTGGCGTCGGTGACCGTCGTGCTCGCGCCTTGCAGCTGCGGACTCGTCACCGTCACGGTGACGCCGGGGAGCACGGCTCCCTGCGCGTCTTCGATCGTGCCGACGATGCGGCCGGTCGTCTGGGCGAAGAGCGGCGTCGCCAGCGCGGCCATCGTCACGATCAGGACGAGGGCGCCCGCCTTAACCTTCGCGATAGTGTTCATTGGGTACATCCTCCGGCTGTGGTATCAAAATTCGATACGAATTGACTCACAAATGGACGAGCGCTGACTCATCTAGACATACGAGTTTCCGAATCGTCCCACAGCAGGTCATCATACGATAACGAACATCGTCCGAAATCGACGGAATCGAACTCTACCGTCTAGTTTGGTGAAGAATCCAAATTCCAGTATTTTTCGTCGTTATTTCGCGCAAAACGGACGACGTCTATAATGCACGGTGACGTGCGTGCTGTGGTCCTGTCGCTCCTGGTCGCGATCAGCAGCTCGTCGGTCGCAGCCCAGTCCGCCTGACTCGCAGACCGGCGCCAGCCGGATCGCGCTGGCGAGCGTGACCGATCCCGCAACAGACCTCTCGTCGGATGTCAGCGCCGACGACTTCGTGATTCAGGAGGCGGGTGTCGCGCGCGAAGTGCTCTCCGTCCGCCCTGCCGACTACCCCATCGTCGTCCTCGTGCGACACCGGGAATCTGGCGACCGCCGACTTTCAGCTGATGCAGAAGGCGGCGGCGCATTTCATCGACCGGATCGGCCAGCGGCCCATCGCGCTCGGCACCTTTGGCGGACCACCGAAGATGCTCACGACGTTCGAGGACGAGCGCCAGACCGTGATGGCCAGGCTTGAACGCGATGGCGGTGGACGCGTCGGCGGGCAGCCTCGTGATGCAAGGCGCGTCGGTGGCGGCGAAGATGATCTCGCGAGACCGGCGCGCTCTTCTCCTGCATTGTCGTCCTGTCGGCCACGCAGGCGGATGCGAGCCGGGATACGCCTGACGAGATGATCGCGACGCGTCATCGACAGCAACGCGACGCTGCACGTGATCGCCAACCGGCCCGGACAGACCGACGGCGAGCGGCCAGCGGTCATGAACCCGGCGCTGCGCGCGCTGGCCGAGCAGTCGCGCGGCGAGTTCACCGTCGTCTATTCGGCCGCGTCGCACCAGGCGGCGCTCGACCGCCTGGCGGATCGGCTCACCGGCGAGATGATGATCGAGTATCTCGTGCCCGTTGGATCGAAGCCGAACGACGTCAAGGTGGGCGTGCGGCATCATCGGTAGCGCAGAGTCCGCGGGCTCGGCGTCGCGCCGCGATAGCGATCACGACGTCAAACGCGGAGAACCGCGAGCCTACTGGTCCTGGACTTTCCCTTGAGGACGCTCGCGAGGATGTCGCGCGGCACTCGCTCGCGCATCGATCGCGCAGCGGCCTCACGCGCCTCGCGCGCAGCGCCGCGTCAGGTCGCGCTGCGCCGGTGAGCGTTGGCGAGATTGCGGCGCGCTCTGCGCTTTGTGCGGCTCGAGCGCGGCCGCGCCCGGAACGCGTCGTCTGATGCGCCTGCTCGCCCTGTCCAATCTCGAACAACGCGAGATTCCATAGTTCGGTCCACGGTCCCGGCCTCGCCGCGGTCGCGCGACGAGGAACACCGCGTATTCCGTCGCCGCTTCGGCGAAATCGCTGCTGCTGGAAATACACGTCCGCGAGCCGGACCGCGGCGGCCGCGTACTGCGGCACCATCTTCAGGATCAGGGGCGAAACCGCGCGATCGCCTCGTCTCACCTTGCCCTGCGCCAACGCGCGTCCGGCGTACTCGTGGAAGGTCGTCGATGACGTTGACGATGCATCGGCCGCATGCGGACGAACGTGTCGAGCTCGTCGACGGCCTCCGCATACTTCTTCTGAGCAAAGAGCTCGTCGCCTACGCCGCGATGCGCGTCCGGATATCGTAACTGCCGCCTGCGCAGCAGCGGCGGCTATCGTCGGCGCGTCCGGCGGCCTTCGAGCTGCGTCGCCAGCGCCCAGCGCGCGCGGCCGTTGGGCCACCGATCGACCACCGTCCGCCACATCGTCAGTGGCGACGCGTATTCCGCATTGTGTGGCGATGACGCTTGGCGACTGAGGCGGGTAACCACGACAAGACGCTCGTCGCGGACTGCACCCGCGCCCAGCGCCGCCGTCGGCCGATGCGCGAATCCTGCGCTCGACCGAGCGGGCAGAGTAACCACAGTGAGCACGACGAGGGCCATGGAGGCGAGTATGACAGGCGCTCGGCGCCGACCTCCGTGTGAACCGGCACGATGCTCGGATGAGGGGGCGAGCGTACGAAGAACCACGCGCCCAGAAATCCGGCGGCGGGCGCGCGCACCAGCGCGATGATGGTGGAACCGCGAGCAGGGCCACGAACACCATCTGGGGCGCGACCTGCGCGAGCGTCAGGGCCCTCGGCACGCCGTAGTCGAGCACCATCCCACTCGGCCAGAACGTGAGCCGGGAGGTGTGTACGATCGCTGACGACCTGGTTGAGGAGATAGACCCACGGCGTCACTGGGCGCGACGAGCCCGGATCCGGCGACCACCCCGCGCGGAGCTGCCGCGCGGACCGTGCGACACCAGCCAGGCGAGCTCGAGCCAGCTCGCGTGGCCAGGCCGGCATACAGCGGCCAGCGCGAACGCATCGTCTCCTCCACGACGGGAAGAGGAAGATTGCGATCGTAGAGCACCACCAGCGGCAGCGCGGCCGCCATCGACTCTTGCACGCCGTTCCCAGGGCGCAGCCGACGACGGCGCCGATCTGCCACAGCGCCGGGGCCACCGCGCCGTGCGCGCGGATACCGCAATACAGGGTCACGCGGGAAGAAGAGCGCCATCATCGACTCCGTGCGAGCCGACATGTAGTCGACCGTTTCGCTCTGGAGCGATGGACATCCACACGAGCGCAGGCGAGCGCGACCGCGGTCTGGCGTCTGCCTCGCCCGAGCGGGACCAGCGTCCGGCGAATGATCCCGAACAAGAGCAGCGCGCAGATCAGATGCAGCATGCGCCGACGTTGACGGCGTGATAGCCGCGGACGTCGAGGCCGCCGATCGCGTAGTTGACGGCGAACGAGAAATTCGCGAGGGGCCGGCCCGCGGTCGGCGCCGCCGCCGGGGCGTCGTCAGCAGGGTCACGAGCTGGGTTCGACGATCGAATCGTCGCGTTCTCGACCACGACGGCATCGTCATCGTAGATGAAGGGCCCGGCGAGGCTGTTGGCAGACGTCACCGCGCCGACGGCTGAGCGATGACGATGAGCGCTGCTGGCCGCCGCGTGAGCTGCGGCGCGGCGCTCAGACTGACGGGTTCGCGCCTTCGCGCGGTGCTTTGCGGGCATGAAGAAAAGCCGGGCGCACCGAAGTGCGCCCGGCTCGACATGCGCTGACAGACGGTGGCCGGCGCCGATGCTGCCGGCGCGCGATCGCGATGCTACCAGATGAACCGCAGCGCCGATGCGGCCCGTCCGCGGTCCGAGAATCGCGGTCGGCTGCAGGTAGAGGTGTGCCGGTCGCCACCGTCTCGCGTCTCCGGCCGCGCATGCGCTGTTCAGCATGTTGAACCCGTCGAGGAAGAGGCGCACTTCGGCAGCCGAATCCGAGGTTCACGGTCTTCTCGACGCGGACGTCGAGGACCGAGATGTTGTCCTGCGTGTTGTCGCCGTAGGCGTCGGCGTAGACGGTCGTGTTCGCCAACGAGCTGCCGCGGGCTGCGCTGAACGGTGCAGGCGCAGGATGCCGGAGCCGCCGGACGAGGTGCGCGCGAAGTTCACGCCCGCCTGGAAGCGGTAGACCGGGCTGATGTTGATGCCCCACGGCGCGTTGCGCATGCCGTTGATCTTGAAGCTCAGCATCGCGGTAGTCGTAGTTGAACGGCCCGTTCGGCGTGTTGTTGAAGGTCAACGGGTAATCGTTCTTCCAGGTGTACCTGAAGCCCGCGCCGAGCGAGTAGTTGTGGCCTGGCTCGCTTGTTCAGACGAGAACTCGACCGTCTTGTAGACTGCCGTCCTGCGGCGCGTTCTGCAGCATCTGGGTCGTCGGATACTGCGCAGTTCGCGCGTCGGGGTCGTGATGTTCGCGGTGCAGCCGCTGATCAGCGCGGTCGGGATGCCGTAGAACGTCAGGTTCTGATCGTCGGCAGTGCCCGTGATGTTGTCCGGTCCCTTGTCGACGAAGCTGAACGGCACGCTGTAGGCGCTGCGCCGGGCGCTGGTTCTGGATACGTGTTCGTCTGATCGCTGACCGAGTAGTAGCACGAACCCGACACGCGCGCCGACGCCTCCGAGATCTGCCGTTCGAGGCATACGCCGTCGCCTGTGTCGAGCTGGGCTGCTTGAGGTTCGGATCGACCAGGACGCTGCCGGCAGAGCGCGCTGGCGCTCAGCGCTCCCGCCTCATTCGTGCTGGAAGATGCGTCGCGCGTTCGAGGTCGTCGTCCAGTTGTAGGTGACGCCTTCGACGACTGGTTCGGGTTCGCCTGGTCGGCGACGCCGACGCCCGGGTTGAACTCGTAGATGCCCCAGTTCGCCTTCAACACGGTCTTGCCGTTGCCCATGCAGGTCGTAGCTGATGCCGAGGCGCGGCACGAGCCGAATTCCACTTCAGGTAGTGCGCTCTCGGCGAACGTCTGGGCCGGAATCGATGAGGCCCGCTCGGGAACGTGTAGCGCGAGCTGGTGCTGGTCCGGCGTGAACACGTCGTAGTGGTCGCAGCGCACGCCGAGGTTCAACGTCGCGCGGCCGACGGTCCACTGGTCGGTGACGAAGCAGTCGATGGTGTTGACCTTCGGCGATGCTCAGCAGGTTGCCGTTCGGGCCGTCGCCGAGGCTGCCGACCGACAGCGCGGTCGGCGCGCACACTGATCACGCTGCGTGGCGGCGCCGCTGCTGCCGATCGTTCTCGCGGATGTTGCCGACGCACACCTGCGTGGTAGCCGTACCAGCCGGTCTCGCAGCAGCAGCTCGCCGCCGACCTTGAAGTTGTGCGAGCCGCCCGCAGGCCGTCCTTGAAGTAGGTCACCGAGCCGGTCGCCTGACGGCGCTGACGATCGGTCTGTTCCTTCTGGTCGGCGCCGAGCGATGCAGCGTGAGCTGGTTGTCGAACGACCTCGATGCGCGCGTGCGTGTCGCTGTTGGCGAGCAGCGGGAAGTAGTAGCCGAACACGCCGTAGCGCGCCTCGACGTACATGTTGTTGTTGATCGTGCCGTTCCACTCACCCTTGTAGATCCAGCTGCCGGAGATCTGCTTGCAGCGTGCGCGTCGAGCGTCGGTGTAGCTGTTGCGTGCTGACGGCAGGCGGTTCGGCTGCGTCTTCTGGCCCCACTGGTAGTAGCCGATCAGCTTGTTGTTCTGGTTGATCTGGTAGGTCGCCTTGCCGGACGGGTTCCACAGCTTGGTGTCGAACAGCGTGCCGGAGATCGGGCCGATGAAGTTCGGCTGGCCGACCGACGTCTTCTGGTTGCGATACGAGAAGCTTACCACCACACCTTGTCCTTCTTGATCGGGCCGCCGACGTTGATGTTGATGTCGCGATATTTCGACGTCTCGTTGCTGTGCTGCGCGGATGCCGCTCGGTGTTCGGTCGGGGCTGTACAGGAACTTCGGCGGGCAGGTTGCTCGGTGATGTTGTCGCCGATCATCCCGTTGGTTTCGTAGTCCTGGTAGAGCTCGCCCTGGAACTTGTTGCCGCCCGACTTGCCGAGCATCTGGCTCTGCACGCCCGGGGTCGGCATCTCGGCGCCCTGGCCGATCGTGCCGAGGAACACCTCTTCGAACGAGCCGTAGTCGACGTAGAAGCCGGCGCCGCTCGTGCCTTCGGTCGTGTTGATGCCCTCGACGAGCACGCGGTTCTGGCCGCTGAAGCCGTAGGCGGTGTAGCCGGTCTGCGTGCCGGCGCGGTTGCCGCCGACGTCGATGCGGCCCATCGTCACCGACGGCGTGACGGCGAGGAGCGACCACAGGTCGCGCGAGTTCGGGATTTCCTGCAGCGCTTCGAGCTTGAAGTTCTGCTGGACGCGCGTGTTCGACGTGTCGATGACCGGCGAGTCGCCGGTGACCGTCACGGTTTCCTGCAGCGACGCGACCGCGAGCTCGACGTTCACCGTCGCGCGTGAAGCCCATCGAGATCTGAGATGTTCTCGCGCTTCAGCGTGTTGAAGCCGGGCAGCTCGAACGTCACCGTGTAGGTGCCGGGAGGCAGCGCCGGGAACCGGTAGTTGCCGCCGCGTGTCGGTGACCGAGCTCTGGACGCCCATCGACGAAGGGCTGGTCGCGCTCACGGTCACGCCCGGCAGCACGCCGCCGCTGCTGTCCGCGACCTTGCCATTGATCGAACCGGTGGTGCTCGCGCCACCGCCTTGCGCGAACGCATGCGTTGAGCGCGAGCAGGCAGACAGCCAGCACCGCGACAACCAAATGGAACCCTCGACGTTTCACTGAACGCCTCCTCCTTCTTGAACACGCGCACTGTTCAACCACCGTGCGCTTCTGGACTAGTAGTGCAATCGGGACAGGCAAACACCGTGCTCGGACCGCGAAGTGCGGCAGCTTAGCATCGAAGATGAGGCGGCGCAACGACTTACACAGGCTTTTCTTATGAGACATACTGGAGACATCTCGACCGATTATCCAAGACTCAGGATCGCGGGATTCAGCGTGTCCGGATTCCGGTACCTGCTCGAAGTCTATGCATTACTATCGACCCGTCGATGGCGAGAGCATCGTTTTTGGGCCGCTGGTCCTCGCGCTGTGCTCTCGCGCTCGTCGTGGTCCGTGCGCACGCCGACACAAGGCCGGCCCGACGATGGCCAAACGCCTCGGTGGGCAACGCCAGTCGGAGCGACGCGTGTGCGCCTCGTGCCACCGCGACGTCCACGACGAGTGGAAGAGCGGCCGGCACAGCAAGATGATCCAGCCGGCGAACCCCGCGAGCGTCAAGGGCGACTTCTCCAAGACCCGCATCACGCTTCGCGGCCAGCCGTTCCAGCTGCAGCGGTGGCCGACGGCGCATACTTCATCACCGAGTCGAACATCACCGGCACGCCGCGGGAACACCGGGTCGAATACACGCTCGGCAGCCGCCGCATTCAGCACTACCTGACGACGCATCGACAAGCGGCCGGATCATCGTGCTGCACGCCCAGCTGGGACGTCCAGCGGCGGCGAGTGGTTCGACAACATGGAGATCGTCCGCCCGGACGAAGACGATCGGACGCCGGTGCAGCAGTGGAACAAGAACTGCGTCGGCTGCCACGTCAGCCAGCAGGACAACCACTACACGCCGGCCACGCAGACCTACGCGACGGCGTGGGCCGACTTCGGCACGTCGCTGCGAGCGCTGCCACGGTCCGGGCAGCGCGCACGTCGGACAAGTATCGCGAGCGGCGCGCCGTCCCGGCGGCGATCGCGCGATCGTCCGGCCGACGCGCCTCGATCCGAAGACGAGCAGCATGGTCTGCGCGCAGTGCCACTCGCTGCGCGACGTCGTCGGGCCCGGCTTCGCGCGCCGGCGCCGACTACTACGACTACTTTCAGCCGGTGCTCGAATACGGACCGCGCAAGGAGTCGGATCCGACCTACTGGGCTGACGGCCGGCCGCGCCGCTTCTCGAACGACGCGATGGGCCTGTGGCAGAGCGCGTGCTTCCTGCGCGGCGGCGCCACCTGCACCAGCTGCCATCGCGACCCGCACCTGCCCGACGTCGACAAGAACCCGCAGCTGGCGCACGTCGAGCAACGCGCTCTGCACCGGCTGCCACAACGCGATCGGCGCGGCCGTGACGTCGCACACGCGCCACCTCGCCGGACAGCGCCGGGCAGCTCCTGCGTCGAGTGCCACATGCCGCAGACGGTGCTGAGCATCAAGGCGCGCATCCGCGATCACTCGATCGAGCCTGCCGGCGCCGGAGAACACGGTACGCGTTCGCGATTCCCAACGCCTGCAACGAGTGCCACGCGGACAAGAAGCCGTCGTGGGCGGTGGACGCGCTCGCGAAGTGGTGGCCGAATGGACGCCGCACGAAGCTGGTGGCGCGCGCCGAGGCGTTCACCGGGCGGACGCGCCGGGCCGGCCGGAGGCGCTGGACGGTCTGCTCGCGCTCGCGACGGACCAACGACCGCGGGACCGCTGGTCCAGGCCAACGCCGATCGGCTACCTGCCAAACTATCGCGGACGGCGCGCGCGCTGGACGCGCCTGGTCACGCGGCGAAAGGCGCAGCCATCCGGCAATCCGCTCGCGCCGCGCTGGGTCTGGTGCGTCGCGAAGGGCGGCGATGCCGTTCGCCGCGCGACGCTGCTGGCCGCGCTCGACGATCCGGCGCGTGCGCGTTCGCATGGCGGCGCTCACCGGGATGATCAACCCGGGCGGCGGCCCGCCGGAAGGCGACGACGCGCGGCGGTTCCGACAGGGCCAGCCTCGAGTTCGCGGCGCGCGCCCGCCCGCACGAGGACGACGCGGCGATCCAGCGCGATCTGGGTGTCGTCCAGATGCTCGCCGGCGATCTTCGACTCCGGCCGGCGACGCGCTGCAGATCGCGATGGGACTGGAGGCCGATCGGCCGTCGGTCAGGTTCTTGCTGGGAATGGTGCGGTTCGGGCAGCGCCGGCTCGACGAGGCGCTGACGCTGTTCGAAGCAGGTGCCCGGCGTCGGATCCGTACTACGCACGCGGCGCAGGCGCAAGGCTGCAATAAGAAGAAGCCGCAGGAGACGTCGATGACGCTGCAGGAAGTCTTCTCTGGCCTTTGCGAGCTCGCGCGGTTTCTTCGTCGTCGAGACCCTGGCTCGCGCGGAAGCTAGTTCGCGCGGCCCTCGACCTGCTTGAGCGCCGTCGTCGATCAGCCGCTCGTTGTCTTCCTTGGAGAGATTCCGCTGGATGATCTTCGACGCGATCATCACGGACAGATCGACCGCCTCGCGCCGGATCTGCTCCAGCGCGCGGTTGGTCTGGAGCTGAATCTGCCGCTCGGCGTTCCGGCGATCGCTTGTCGGCGTCGGACTTGGCTCGCTGACGGATTTCTTCGCGCAACCGCTCGGCGTCACGACGCGCGTCCTCGACGAGCGTCGCCGCTTCCGCGTGCGCGGTCTGGAGCTTCGCCGCGTACTCCTTCAGCCTCGCTTCCGCTTCGTCGCGATCCCGCTTGGCGTCGGACAGCGACCGGTGGATGAATTCCTCGCGCTGCTGCAGCAGCCCGAGCACCGGCCCCCAGGCGAACTTGCCGAGCACGATGACGACGATCACGAAAATCGCGAGCGTCCAGATCGCGTTGCCGAGATTTCCGGCGAACGGGCTCAGCGCCTGCCGCCTCCTCGGCGGCGTGGATCGGGAGCGCGGTCAGCGCCAGAACGGCAACGATCAGCAGCTTCTTCATGGAGATCTCGCTTCAGCTGTTCCGGTAGTGTCGGCCTGAGCCGGACTTCAGAATGCGTCTGAGTCCCGCGATGCGGGCCCGATGCCCGCATTCGCGGATGCCATTCCGCTACGCCTTCAGGACCGCCATCATGCCGACGACGACGGCGAACAGCGTCGGCGCCTTCGATCATGGCGGCGGTGATGATCATCGCCGTCGAGATCTGGCCGGCCGCGGCAGGCTGCCGCGCCATCGACTCGACCGCCGGACCCGCCGATCCGGCCGATGCCGGCCGCGCCGCCCATGATCGCCAGGCCGGCGCCGATCGCGCCGCCCAGCCACGCCGCGCCCTGGCTCGTCAGGAACGTCGCGTGCTCGGCGGCCCGGCCCGCCTCCTGCGCGAACGCCACCGACGGCATCGCCAGCACGGCGACCGCCACGGCCGAGAACCCGAGAGCCAACCGCACCATCTGTTTCCGATCCATCGTTGCTGTCCTTCGTCTATCCACCGCCCGGGGAGCGGCAGTCTGTCCTATCGCCATCGCAGTCACGCCTCACGGCCCGCATCCGCCCCGAACCTTGCGGGCATGGCGATTCGTCTAGTTCCGTTCTACGTTCTCGTTCTAGTGCGCTGCCGCTTCGTGCCCCTCGTGCTGCTCGGCGTGGTGATCGTCGTGATGGAACACCACCGACATGCCGATGAAGAGCGTCGTCAGGAACGTGAAGATGAAGGCCTGCAGGAAGGCCACGAACAACTCGAGAAAGTTGATCGCGACGCTGCCGGCCACGACGAGCAGGCCGACGCCGAGGCCGAGCCCGGTGCTCTTCGCGCCGGCGGCCATGATGAACGACAGCAGGACCGCGAGCAGGATGTGGCCGGCGATCATGTTGGCAAAAAGTCGGACGGCGAGCGCGAAGACTTTCGCGATCAGCCCGATGATCTCGACCGGGCACCAGCAGCGGCGCCATCCAGATCGGACCGGGACAGAAGTGCGCGAGATAGGATTTGCCGCCGAGCCGCAGGCCGTTGATCACCATCATCACCATGGTGACGATGGCGAGCGTCGCGGTCATCCAGATGTTGCCGGTCGCGGTGCCGCCCAGGTGGGTGCCGAACAGGTTCGACACCGCCGGAATCGGCAGCAGCCCGAGGATGTTGACGGTCAGGACGAAGAAGAAGACGCTCCAGATGTAGCTTGATGAAGCGATCGGTGTGCTCGTGCAGCGCCGGCTCGGCGACTTCCTTGCGCAAGTACTCGCAGACCGCCTCGAGGCCGTTGGCGGCTCCCGTCGGCACCATCGCGTCGACGCCGTTCCTGCCGCGCCGGCGCTTCACCAGCATCGGCACCAGCGCGATCAGCAGCAGGCCGGCCAGGAGGATCATCGCGATCTGATCCGGAAAAGATCGTGATCGTTGCCGTTGGGCGTCAGCGGACCGAAATTCGCCGGCACGCTCGATCAGCGGATGCTGAACGACGTGTTCCAGCGGGCTCTCAGGTTCAGCCGCCTGCGCGTTCGGCGTGGGACGCTTGTGCGGTCATAGAATCGCCAGTTTCACTTCAAGTGGGAGCAGCGCCACGTAGGCGGTCCCGATCCAGAACAGCAGCGGCTGCCGCGCCAGTTCTCCGCTGAGCGCCGCCGCCAGCACCCAGCACGACGACCACCGCCAGCCTGACCACCATCGCCAGGAAGCCGCGCTGCATCCGGGCTTCAGGCGTTTCCGCGCCGACGACGATCAGCAGCCCGCCGGCCAGCGCCGCCGACACCAGGCTGATCGCGCACCCGGCCACCATCGCCGGGACGCCTGCCGCGCCGGCCAGACGCCGCGTCGGCAGCCACCCGATCACGCAGAGCGCCGAGGACGATCGCGACGGCCAGACCCAGGAAGCGCGCGTAGCGGCCGCTCCTCGACCTCGTCGTCACGGATCAGCCTCCGTTCCCGCTGTGCCCCTCCGGACCGCCGCCTTCGTCGCTCGCGAGTCTGATCCTCGGTCCTCGCCTCGCGGACCGCCTCGAGCGATTCCCTCACGAGATTGTAGAGGCCGCCGACCAGACCGATGACGACCCCGCCCAGAATTCCCAGGGCTGCGTTCCAAACCGGCGGTCGATCCAGTAGCCGACGAGGGCAAGGCCGGCGGTCGCGCCGGCCAGTTCGAGCCCGACACCGGAGTGGCGGACCCAGCCGGGGAAGCGCCGATCAGCAGACATGATGTCTCTCTGCGACCTAAGAACTATATCGCGCGCTTGTGAAATACTTCACTTAGCTTCGTGCTTCGCGACCAGGTGAATTGGCGAATGCACTCGGAGCCAACCCGCCAACTCACGCGGTTCAGCCAACTGACTTAGCGCACGGCCGCCGAGATGCCCGCGACGCCGAGCGTCCGGGCCGAGGCGTCGGCGGCCTCGAACAGCAGCCGCGGGTAGACGCCCAGCAACGAGCGTCGCGGCCACCGCGACGCCCAGCACGACCGCGAGCGCGGGGCTGGTGACCGGCTCGGATCCGATCGTGTCCTTCTTCAGATACATGAAGACGACGATCCGCACGTAGTAGTAGAGCGAGATCGCGCTGTTGAGCACGCCGATGACCGCCAGCCCGTAGTAGTGCGCGTCGATCGCCGCGCTGAACAGCCAGAACTTGCCCATGAAGCCGGCGGTCGGCGGGATGCCGCCGAGCGACAGCATGAAGAGCAGCATCGCGAACGCCGCGAACGGGTTGCGGAACGCCAGCCCGCTGAAGTCCTTCAGCTCGTCGCCCTGCACGTCGCTCCGGCGCAGCAGCGTGATCGACGGCGAAGGCGCCGAGCTGCATGAACGCGTAGATCATCAGGTAGACGAGCGTCGCGGTGATGCCGCGCGCGGTTCCGGCGACGATGCCGATCAGGAGGTAGCCGGCGTGCGCGATCGACGAATACGCGAGCATCCGCTTGACGTTCGACTGCGTCACCGCCGCGATGTTGCCCGCCGTCATCGTCAGGATCGACAGCACGTAGAACAGCAGCCGCCAGTCGGCGCTCATCGACGGCATGCCCTCGACGAAGATGCGGATCAGCATCGCGAACGACGCCGCCTTCGAGCCGACCGAGAGGAACGCGGTGATCGGCGTCGGCGCGCCTTCGTACACGTCCGGCGCCCACATGTGGAACGGCACCGCGGCGATCTTGAAGCCGACGCCGGCGACGACGAGGATGACCGCGAGCACCAGCCGCGGATCCGTCTCCTGCCCGACGAACGCCGTCGCCATCACGCGCAGGTTGGTCGTGCCCGACAGGCCGTACATCAGCGACATGCCGTAGAGCAGGATGCCGAGCGAGAAGGCGCCGAGCAGGAAGTACTTGACCGCCGCTTCGTTCGACCGCTGGTTCGGCTTGATGTAGCCGGCCAGGATGTAGAACGACACCGCCATCGTCTCGAGGCCGATGAAGATGGTGATGAGATCGATGCCGCCCGCCATGATCATCATGCCGAGCGTGGCGCAGAGGATCAGGAAGTAATACTCGCCGGGCGACGCCGCCCTTCGGTCGCGAGATAGCGGATCGACATCAGCACGGTGATCGCCGCGGCGCCGAGGAAGACGACCTTGAAGAACAGCGCGAACTGATCGACCGCGAGCAGGCCGTGCGCGACCTCGACGTGCGTGTTGCGTGAACGGCACGAGCGACGCCGCGGTCGCGCCGAGCGCGAGCGAGCGTGACCCAGGCGAGCGCGCGCGCGGCGATCCTTCGGCAGCAGCGACGTCGGCGATCAGCACGAGCAGCGCGCCCGCCGGTGAGCACCAGCTCCGGCAGGATGTAGTAGAAGTCGGAGAGCGAAACTCCCGGCGGCATCAGCGCCGATCCTGTCCCGCCGCCGTCGACGGGAGCGGATTGCCGTTGACGTCGCACGGCAGGGTCGACAGGAACTTCGCCGCCGGGTTGTTCGACGCGGCGATCGCCTCCGCGGTCGGCGGCGCGGGTTGCACTCGGCGTATTTCGCCGCGTACTGCGGGCTGACGCGCAGGATGATGTGCTGCACCGACGTCTCGAGGCGGCGCAGGAACGGCGCCGGATAGATGCCCATCCAGACCGCCAGCATCGAGCAGCGGCGCGAACGTCGCGAACTCACGCGGTGGCTCAGGTCGAGCAGCCGCTCGTTCTTCGGGTTCTCGATCTTGCCGAACATCGTGCGCTGGTAGAGATACAGCATGTAGGCCGCGCCGAGCACGACGCCGCTGCCGGCGAAGGCCGCCCAGACCTTGTTGGCGACGAACACGCCCTGCAGGATCAGCAGCTCGCCGATGAACCCGTTCAGCGTCGGCAGGCCGATCGACGACATCGTCATGACCAGGAAGATCGCGGCGTAGACCGGCATCACCTTCGACAGCCCGCCGTATTCGGAGATCTCGCGCGTGTGCCGCCGCTCGTAGACGACGCCGACGAGCAGGAAGAGCCCGCCGGTCGAGATGCCGTGATTGAGCTGCTGGACGATGCTGCCGGTGATGCCGACCGGGTTCAGCGCGAACATGCCCAGCATCACCATCGCCATGTGGCTGACCGACGAGTAGGCGACCAGCCGCTTCCAGTCCTTCTGCGCCAGCGCGACCAGCGCGCCGTAGACGATGCCGATGATCGAGAGCAGGACCATCATCGGCACGAACGCGCGCGTCGCCTCCGGCAGAATCGGCAGGCTGAAGCGCAGGAAGCCGTAGGTGCCCATCTTCAGCATGACGGCCGCCAGGATCACCGAGCCGGCGGTCGGCGCGTCGGTGTGCGCGTCGGGCAGCCAGGTGTGGAGCGGGAACATCGGCACCTTGACCGCGAAGCCGCAGAAGAACGCCAGGAACACCCACCACTGCAGGTTCGCGGCGAAGCGCGTAGTGGCGATAGCTGCGTGATGTCGAAGGTGTAGACGCCGAGGTTGGCCGGATCGTTGTGATACGCGAAGTAGAGCGCGAGGATGCCGAGCAGCATGATCACGCTGCCGACCAGGGTGTAGAGGAAGAACTTGATCGCCGAGTAGAGCCGGTTCGCGCTGCCCCAGATCCCGATCAGGAAGTACATCGGGACGAGCATCACCTCCCAGAACAGGAAGAAGAGCATGAAGTCGAGCGCCATGAACGCGCCGAGCATGCCGGTCTGCAGCACGAGCAGGAAGATGTAGTACTCCTTCACCCGCTCGGTGATCGCGTTCCACGACGACAGGATCGCGATGAACCCCATCATCGTCGTCAGCAGGATCAGCAGCGTGCTCAGGCCGTCGATGCCGATGAAATACTCGGCGCCGATCGACGGGATCCACGGCAGGCGCTCCTGGAACTGGAACTCGGGGCCCTGCGGGTTGTACCAGAACCACAGCGGCACCGAGATGACGAAGCCGACGAAGGCGGTGATGTTCGCGATCCAGCGGATGGCGTTCTCGTTCTGCTTGTTGACCAGCAGCAGCACGAGCGCGCCGACCAGCGGCGTGAACAGGATGATGGAGAGGTAATAATTCATAATGCGGCTTGGCCGCGAGCGCTTCAGCTCTCATCGCACGAACAGATAGACGCCGACGGACGCGAAGATGCCGAACAGCATCAGCAGCGCGTAGTTCTGGACGAGGCCGGTCTGGAAGCGCCGGAACGCCAGGCTCGACTCCTGCACGATCCAGCCGACCAGATTGACCAGGCCGTCGACAACGGTGCGATCGGTCGAGGCCCGAGAACCAGCGAGCCGACCACGGTCAGCTTGCCGGCGCCGTTGACCGCGCCGTCGACGACCGTGCGATCGACCGCCCACAGGCGCGTCGCCGACGGCGAACGTGCCGGCAATCACCGTCGCGTCGTACAGCTCGTCGACGTAGTAGCTGTGCGACAGCAGCGCGGTGCGCGCCGGCCCAGCGCTCCGCCAGCTGACTCGGAGATCTCCGGGCTCGTCACGTAGAACTTCTGCGCCGCGCAGATGCCGGCCAGCGGCGATGAGCACCGAGAAGCGCCATCAGCCCGAGCTCCTCGCGCGCGCGAGACGTGCGGTTCCCGCGCTCGTGGCCGCTCGCTTCGGCTGGCCGTGCACTCGGACGGCTCCGCGGCGGCTCGCATGTCTCTCGACTGCCGGCTGCCGGCCGTGAAGCTCGGCTCGAGGAAATGTTCGATCGTGTTGCCGCCGCCGAGCGCGGCGGGAATGCCGATGAAGCCGGCGACGATCGCGCCGATCGGCGAGCGCCTGCAGCGGGAAGGTCATCGGCGTCGGCGATTCGTGCGGTCCGTGCCACGGACCGTGACCGTGCGCCGTGATCGCGTGCGCGTGCGATCGTCGTCGCGGCCGTGCGGCGTCGGACCGTGCGTGACCTCGTGCGCTTCGTGCGCCTGACCGTGCGCGTGCGGATCGCGCCGGGTGCCACGCCATGCGCCGCTGCGCGGCCGCGTCGCGCCGTGCGCGTCTCCCACGCCGGCCCGCGATAGGCGCCGAAGAACGTCATCGCCATCAGGCGCCACATGTAGAACGCCGTCATCAACGCGGTCGCGACCGCGAGCACCCAGATGACCTTGTTGCGCAGGAACGCGCGGAAGAGGATCTCGTCCTTGCGAGAAGAAGCCGGCAAACGGCGGGATGCCGGCGATCGCCAGCGTGCCGATCATCATCGTCGCGAAGGTGACCGGCATGTACTTCTTCAGGCTGCCCATGCGGCGCATGTCCTGCTCGCCGCCCATCGCGTGGATCACCGAGCCGCTGCCGAGGAAGAGCAGCGCCTTGAAGAACGCGTGCGTCATCAGGTGGAACGCGCCGGCCGAGAACGCGCCGACGCCCATCGCGGTGAACATGTAGCCGAGCTGCGAGACGGTCGAGTAGGCCAGCACGCGCTTGATGTCGTACTGCACGAGGCCGATCGACGCCGCCATCAGCGCGGTCAGCACGCCGACGATCGCGACGATCGTCATCACCTGCGGCGCGTGCGAGAACAGCACGGCGTTGCGGCCGAGCATGTAGACGCCCGCGGTCACCATCGTCGCCGCGTGGATCAGCGCCGAGACCGGCGTCGGCCCTTCCATCGCGTCCGGCAGCCAGACGTAGAGCGGAATCTGCGCGCTCTTGCCGGTCGCGCCGACGAACAGGAACAGGCAGATGAACGACAGCACGCCGAAGTGCATCGTCTCGACCGGCATCGCCGCGGCGGCGTTCTGCACGGCGCGGAAGTCGAGCGTGCCGAACGTCGTAGTAGATCAGGAAGACGCCGAGGACGAAGCCCCAGTCGCCGACGCGGTTGGTGATGAACGCCTTCTTGCCGGCGTCCGACGCGCTCTTCTTCTCGTACCAGTAGCCGATCAGCAGGTACGAGCAGAGGCCCACGCCTTCCCAGCCCACGAACATCACCAGGAAGTTGTTTCCCAGGACGAGCATGAGCATGAAGAAGCAGAACAGGTTCAGGTAGCAGAAGAAGCGCGCGACGCCGCCGCGCGGCTCGTCGGCCATGTAGGCCGTCGAGTAGACGTGGATCAGCGTGCCGATGCCGGTGACGATGAGGATCATCATCCCGGACAGCGGATCGAGCCGGAAGCCCCACGGTCACCTGGAACAGGCCGATGCCGTTGTTGGTCTCGAGCGGGATCCGCGGAATCCACTCGGCGACGCGTGACGTCGAACGCGCGCGCGTCGGCCGGCAGCCCGAGCAGCTGCCAGAACGCGAACAGCGACAGGCCGAGCGCCGCCGATCATCATCGTGCAGGCGACGAGCCCGGCCGTCTTGCGCGAGAACGAACGGATGCCCGACGCAGGCCGTTGATGGCCGCCCCGATGCCGGGAAGAGTGGAATTAACCAGATATAACGCATACGTTCGAGGTCTGGACAGGCTGGATGGGCTGCGAGGCGCCGACCTGCCTGACCCGCCTCGCCCACCTGCCTCTCCTGCCTACCACCGCATCAGGTTCATCTCGTCGATGTTGATCGTTTCCTTGTTGCGGTAGAACGCGAGGATGATCCCGAGCCCGACCGCCGCCTCGGCCGCGGCCACCGCGATGACGAAGATCGCGAAGACCTGGCCGACGGCGTTCTGCAGCTGCGGCGGAATACGCGACGAGGTTGATGTTCACCGCGTTGAGGATCAGCTCGATCGACATGAAGATGATGATGATGTTGCGCCGCACCATCACGCCGATCACGCCGATGATGAACAGCGCCGCGGACAGCAGCATGTAGTGAGTCGGAGTGATCATGACTTCGCATCTGGTGATTGGGTAATCGGTATCGGGTAATCGATTGACCGATGCTCAATCGTCCAATCCATTACCAATTACCCGATTATCCAATTACCCAATTCACAGCTCTCGTTTCGCCAGCACGATTGCGCCGATCATGCGCGACCAGCAGCAGCATCGACGCGATCTCGAACGGAATCAGGTAGCTCGTGTAGAGCATCCAGCCGACCTACTTCGGTGTTGCCGGTCACCGGCACCGCCGCCGCCTGCGCACGATCGGACGCACCGGCATGTCCGACGAGCGCACCGCCAGCAGCGCCGAGCTCGGCGCAGCACCGCCGCCGCCAGCCCGAATCCCGAGCTTCGTCTTGCCGGTGCGGATCCGAGTGCGCTTCCGGCGGGCGCTTCAGGTTCACGAGCATCACGACGAACAGATACAGCACGACGATGCCGCCGGCGTAGACGAGGATCTGGATCGCGGCGAGAAACTGCGCGCCGAGCAGCACGTAGAGCGCCGCGACGAACAGGAAGTCGAGCACCAGGAACAGGACGCTGTGCACGGTGTCCTTCGTGCTGATGACCAGCACGGCGAACCCGAGGATGCACGCCGAGATGAAGTAGAACGCGATGGCTGTGCCCATTAGGAGATCAACACCTTCACGATGCCGGTCACCACGAGGTTGAGCGATCGCCAGCGGGATGAGCACCTTCCACCCGAGCCGCATCAGCTGGTCGTAGCGGTAGCGCGGCAAGCGTCGCGCGGATCCAGATGAAGAAGTAGAGGAAGAGGAACGACTTGATGAGGAACCAGGTCCAGCTCGGGACGAAGTCGAGGAACGCCAGCGCCGCGACGTTCGGGAACGGCCGCAGCCACCCGCCGAGGAACAGCGTCGTCGCCACCGAGGAGACGACGATCATGTTCGCGTATTCGGCGAGGAAGAACAGCGCGAAGCGCATGCCGCTGTACTCGGTGTGGAAGCCGCCGGTCAGCTCCTGCTCCGCTTCCGGCATGTCGAACGGCGCGCGGTTGGTCTCGGCCAGGCTGCCGATGACGAAGATGCCGAACGCGAACGGCTGCACGAACGCGTACCAGATGTGCTGGCTTTCCTGCGCGCGGACGATGCTCACCATGCTGAGCGAGCCGGCCATCAGGATCACGCTGACGAGCGATCAGCGTGACCGCGACCTCGTAGCGAGATGAGCTGCGCCGACGCGCGCAGGCTGGCGAGCAGCGGAAACTTGCTGTTCGACGCGTAGCCCGCGAGGATGATGCCGTAGACGCCGACCGACGCCACCGACACGATGTAGAGCAGGCCGACGTTGATGTCGGTGATGTAGAGCGACACCTGGCGGCCGAACAGGTTCACCGACCGGGCCGAACGGAATCACCGCGTAGACGATCAGCGCCGGCACCATCGAGATGATCGGCGCCGCGGTGAACACCCACTTGTCGGCGCGCACCGGCGTGATGTCTTCCTTGAGCATCAGCTTGATGGCGTCGGCCACCGGCTGCAGGATGCCGTACGGGCCGACGCGCATCGGCCCGAGCCGCGACTGCGCCCACGCGATCACCTTGCGCTCGAGCAGCACCATGTAGGTGACCGCGACCAGCGTCGCGTTCAGGACGATGACGATCTTCAGGAGCGGAATGACGAACGGTGTCGATCACCGGTCGACCTCGCCGAGCACGACGTCGAGCGATCCGATCAGCGCGACGACGTCGGCGATGAGGTGGCCCTTGATGAGCGGGCGCAGCCCCTGCAGGTTGCAGAACGACGGCGGCCGCACGCGGAACCGGTACGGGTTGGTCGACTTGCCGTCGCTGACGATGAAGTAGCCGAGCTCGCCTTTCGGCGACTCGATCGCGTGGTAGGTCTCGCCCGCCGCCGGCTTGATCAGGCGCGGCACCTTGCCGACGATCGGCCCTTCGGGAATGCCCTCGGTCGCCTGGCGGATGATCCGGAGCGACTGGCGGAACTCTTCCATCCGCACCAGGTAGCGATCGTAGGTGTCGCCCGCGGTGCCGACCGGCACGTCGAACTGCATCTCGTCGTACGCCGCGTACGGCTCGTCCTTGCGCACGTCGCGCGGCACGCCCGAGCCGCGCAGCGGCGGGCCGCTGAGCCCGAGCGCCACGGCCTGCGCGCCGGTGATGAGGCCGATGCCCTTGGTCCGCTCGAGCCAGATGCGGTTGTGCGTCAGCAGCTCTTCGTACTCGTCGACCTTCGCGTCCATGATGTCGCAGAACTGGAGGACCTTCTTGTCCCAGCCCGGCGGCAGATCCTGCGGCAGGCCGCCGATGCGCATCGAGTTGTAGGTCAGCCGCGCGCCGCAGAACTCCTCGAAGAGATCGAGAATCAGCTCGCGCTCGCGGAACGCGTAGAGGAACACCGTCATCGCGCCGATGTCCATCGCGTGCGTGCCGATCCACAGGCAGTGGCTCGCGATCCGCTGCAGCTCGCAGAGGATCGTGCGGACGTAGCGCGCGCGCCGCGGCACCTCGATCGCCATCAGCTTCTCGACCGTCTCGCAGTAGCCGACGTTGCTGGTCGCCGCCGCGACGTAGTCCATCCGGTCGGTCAGCAGGATGATCTGCGTCCAGTTGCGGTTCTCGCTCAGCTTCTCGATGCCGCGGTGCAGGTAGCCGATCACGACGTCGGCGTCGACGACCTTCTCGCCGTCGAGCCGCAGCACGACGCGCAGCACGCCGTGCGTGCTCGGATGCTGCGGGCCCATGTTGATCACCAGCTCGTTGGTGTCGAACATCGCGCCGTGATGAATCGCCGGCGAGTCGAGCGCGTTCCCGGTGCTACTCATTACTCAATGTCCGCTTCTTCGCGCGCCTGGCGCAGCTTGAGCCAGTCCTCCGGGTTTTCCATCAGCAGCTCGCCGGGTCCCTCGAGCGGGTAGTCTTTCCGCTGCGGAAAGCCCTGCCAGTCGTCGGGCATCAGGATGCGCCGGCGATCGGGGTGGCCGGTGAAGTTCACGCCGAACATGTCGTGCAGACCTCGCGCTCGAGCCAGTTGGCCGCCGGCCAGAGGGCCGTTGCCGACGGCACCGGCGTCGTGTTCGCCGACGCGGACCTTCACCCGAACGCGATGGCGAAGCCGCGTCGAGTAGAGGCAGTAGGACAGATCGAAGCGCGCCTCTTTGCGCGGCGGCCAGTCGGTGGCGGTCACGTCGGAGCAGAAGTCGAACGCCGGCGTCGCGGCGCGTCGCGCAGATGCTGCAGCGCCGCCGATCATCTGCTCGAGCGGCACGACAATCGTCCAGTCGCCGACGTAGTAGCTGACGAGGCTGACGCTGTTGAGGCACCGCCGACTGCAGCGTCGTGATGAACACCGGCACCGGCCAGATCGGCGGGCGGCGCCGGCTCGGTGGGTCCTGTCGGCGGAGCCGGAGCAGGCGGCGGATGCGGGCCGCCTTCGCGGCTGCAGCAGCCGGCTTCGCAGCGGCTGCCGCTGGGTTTGCCGCAGCCGCCGCAGGCTTCGCAGCAGCCGGCGCAGCCGGTTTGCGCAGCAGCCGCGGCCGCTGGTTGATCGGTGGCTGAGCTGGTTTCGCTGGTCGTCGCCGTCGGGCCGCTGCAGGATTCGCAGGCGCATCATCGCTTCGGCGCCCGGAGCCGCGACTGGCGGGCTCGGAGGCTCAGGCTCTTGGGTTCGTCAGCCATTTACACCCAGTCGAGCGCGCCCTTCTGCCACGCGTAGTAATAGCCGACGACCAGGATGAAGATGAAGCACCATCATCTCGATGAGGCCGAAGCAGCAGCAGCTTGTTGAAGATGACCGCCCACGGAAACATGAAGACCGTTTCGACGTCGAAGATGACGAACAGCATCGCCACGCAGGTAGTAGCGGATGCTGTAGCGATCGCGCGGCGTCGGTGGTCGGCTCGATGCCGCACTCATACGGCTCCGAGCTTCACCTTGTTGTACTTCTCCGGATGAATCAGCCCGGAGAACACCAGCGTGAACAACGCAAAGCCGGTCGCGACGGCGACGAAGATGGCTATCGGGATGTAGGCTGAAGGCATTGGGAATTCGGGTCGCGTGTAGATGAAGCGCGACCGTAGAAAAGCCTCGGTTTTATAACATGCGACCTGAGGGGTGTCAAGAAACCGGGCACGTCCGACTTCCGCGCACCAACATTCGCCGCAACCTACAGATTTCAAACCGTTTTTGGCCGCCGCGATCGCTTGACGCTCTCGAAAAGCGAGACCTATACTCACGCTATGACCAATCGGCGTCTTCTTCGTCGCCGTTCTGTCAGCCGCCGCCTGCGCGCTCGGCCTGGAACGGCCCGCTCGACGCGCACAGCCGATTCAACGCGCGATGCACGTCAGCGCGGTGAACGACGCCGGCGCCCCGATTCCCGACCTCGGCCCCTCCGACTTCATCGTCCGCGAGGACAACGTCGGCGCGCGAAGTGCTCAAGGTCGAGCCGGCCGTCGATCCGATGCAGGTCGCCGTGCTCGTCGACACCAGCCAGGGCGCCCGCAACGATATCTCGCACATGCGCACCGCGCTGCCGGGATTCGTCAAGACGCTCACCACCGGCGACGGTCAAGAACGAGGTCGCGATCATCGCCATCGGCGAGCGGCCGACGGTCTTCGACCGAACTACACGTTCAACCAGGCGGAGCTGAAGAAGGGCATCGACCGCATCTGGTCGATGCAGGGCTCCGGCGCCTACCTCCTCGACGGCATCATCGAGACCTGCCAGGGGTTCAAGAAGCGCGAGGCGCAGTCGCCCGGTGATCGTCGCGATCCTCAGCGAAGGGCCGGAGCTGAGCAACCGCCAGCACGATCAGGCGCTCGATCCGCTGAAGGCCGCCGGCGCGGCCGTTCCACGCGATCACGCATCGGCCGGCCCTCGAGCAGCCTCAGCGACGAGATGCGCGAGCCGCAACATGGTGCTCGACGAGCGTCCGCGGCAGACCGGCGGCCGGCGCGAGGAACTGCTGACGCCGATGGCGCTCGACGCGAAACTGACGCAGCTCGGCCGACGAGCTGACGCACCAATACAAGGTCACGTACGCGCATCCGGACTCGCTGATTCCGCCCGAACGCGTGACCGTCTCCGCCGCAAAGCCCGGCGTCACCGCGCGCGGCACGCTCATCAAGGAAGTCAAGGGACGCCAGTGATCGCCGCCAGCAGCCGTCCATACCGGTGGCTGTTCGTCGCCGCTGCCGTCGTCGCCGCGCTGCACTGGCGACGGCGCCGACGCTACAACAGCCAGCGCAGCGCGCCGCCGCAACCGCCGCCGCAGGTCCCCTTCCGCGCCGGCGTCGACCTCGTGTCGCTGAACGTCACGGTCAGCGACGGCGCCGGCAAATACGTCACCGACCTGACCGCCGAGGACTTCAACGTCTTCGAGGACGGCGTCAAGCAGGACGTCACCTTCTTCAACCGCACGAACCTGCCGATCGCGCTGGCGCTGCTGCTCGACACCAGCGCCAGCATGGACACCAAGCTGCCGACCGCGCAGGAGGCGGCGATCGGCTTCGCCAAGCGGCTGCGCCAGCAGGATCTCGCCGAGGTGATCGACTTCGACAGCCGCGTCGTCGTGCTGCAGAACTTCACCAACAGCGCCGCGAGCTCGAGCAGGCGATCAGCGAAGACGTCGGCCGGCGGCTCGACGTCGCTCTACAACGCGGTCTACATCGCGCTGAAGGATCTGAAGAAGGTCGTCGCGAAGAACACCGAGGAGATCCGCCGGCAGGCGATCGTCGTGCTCTCGGACGGCGAGGACACGTCCAGCCTGCTGCCGTTCGAGGAGGTCCTCGACCTCGCCAAGCGATCCGAAACCGCGATCTACTGCATCGGCCTGCGCGCGCCCGACGGCCCCGGCACGACGACCAAGGGCTTCAAGGAAGCCGAGTTCGTGCTGCGGCAGTTCGCGCAGGAAACCGGCGCCGCGCTCGTTCTTCCCCAATCAGCTGTCGGAACTGCCGGGCGTCTACGGCCAGATCTCCGACGAGCTTTCGAGCCAGTACACGGTCGGCTACACCGTCGCGCAATCCCAAGCGCGACGGCTCGTGGCGCCGCGTCGTCGTCCGCGTCGACCCGCCCGAGCCTGACCGCGCGAACCAAGCTGGGGTATTTCGCGCCGACAGCCGCACTGACGCATGAACTCTGATTCCGCTGGTGCTCTACGCGGCGGCGCTGGTGGCCTATGCGTGGCACTTCGCGCAGCGCAACGCAGCGCGTCGGCCGCTCCGCGACGACGCTGCTCGTGGCGGCCGCGCTGCTCGCACACCTTCGTCATCGGCATGCAGACGATGGAGGTCGGGCACGTGCCGGTGGCGGGCGCGACGTCGGCGATCTCGACGTTCGTGCTGGCTGCTCGCGCTCGTCGTATCTCTACGTCGAGATGACGACCGACGAGCGGGCGATGGGCGTCTTCATCCTGCCGCTGCTCGTGGCGCTGCAGGCGATTCCGGCGTTCAGGCCCGGCGTCGAGGATCGCGCCGCCGGTGCTGCAGGGTCCGCTGTTCGGCGTGCACGTGTCGTCGCTGCTGTTCGCCTACGCGAGCTTCGCGCTGGCCTGCGTGATCGGCATCACCTACGTGCTGCTGTTCAAGGAGATCAAGGCCAAGCACCTCGGCTTCTTCTACGCCCGGCTGCCGTCGCTGCAGGTGCTCGACCGGATGAACCAGCGGGCGATCGTCATCGGCTGGGTCTTCCTGACGATCGGGCATGATCGTCGGCGGCATCTGGGCGGCGCAGGCGCGCGGCTACGGCGCGGGCGACCCGCGGGTGCAGGCGATGTCGCTCGAAGATCCCGAAGATCTTCGTCGCGCTGCTGTGCTGGTTCGTCTATTCGTTCGAGCTGTTCGCGGCGCGGCGCATCGGCTGGGGCGGACGGCGCGCGGCGTATCTGTCGGCGCTCGGGTTCGCTGATCGTGCTCTTCAACTTCGTGCCGATCACGCTATTTCTTCTCGAAGAGCCACAACTTCTGACGATGACATCTAGTGCATTTAGGATCTAAGTCTGGATATCTAGGTCATTGAGTGAAGCGAGCAATTCTATCGATCAATCCTCAAACATCCAAATACCTCAGCTGACCTACAATCCCAGATCTTCATGCCAGATGCAGCTCGCTCGTCGGAATCAGTCATCGCACCGCGCCGGTCGAGCTGCGCGAGCGGGTCGACTTCCAGGCGCGCGGCGTGGCCGACGCGCTGCGCGCTCGTCGCCGGGCGCGGATCGGCGCGCGAGGCGGTCGTGCTGTCGACCTGCAACCGCGCCGGAGCTCTACGTCGCGTGCGACGAGGCGGCGGCCACGCGCGCACGATCTGGTGCGCTTCGTCAGCGATTTCAACGGCGTCGCCGCCGGCGACGTCGCGCCGCACGTCTACGACGTCACCGACCTCGACGTCGCGCGCCACCTGTTTCGCGTCGCCGCCGGCCTCGACTCGCTGGTCGATGGGCGAGCCGCAGATTCTCGGCCAGGTGAAGGACGCGCACACGGTCGCCACCGACGCCCGGACCGCCGGGCCGGTGCTCAACCGCCTGTTCCACTGCGTCGTTCGCGCGTCGGCAAGCGCGTGCGCACGCGAAACCGGCCTCGGCTCGGGCGCGGTGTCGGTCAGCTACGCCGCGGTCGCGCTGGCGCGCAAGATCTTCGGCGACCTCGGCGGCCGCAGCGTCGCCGTCATCGGCGCCGGCGAGATGGGCAAGCTCACCGCGCTGCACATGAAGTCGCAGGCGCGTGAAGCACGTCACGATCGTCAGCCGCACGATGGCGCACGCGGCGCGGACGGCGGAGGCGATCGGCGGCGCCAGCGCCGCGCCGTGGGAGGAGCTCGACGCGGTCCTCGGCGCCAGCGACATCGTCATCACCGCCACCGGCGCGGCGGCGCCGATCCTCGACCAAGGCGCACATCGAGGCGGTGATGCGGCCGCGGCGCAACCGCCCGCTGTTCATCATCGACATCGCGATGCCGCGCGACGTCGAGGCGGCGGCCGGCGAGATCGAGCAGGTGTTCCTCTACAACATCGACGATCTGCAGGCGACGGTGCGCGAGAACCTCGCGCGGCGCGCCAGCGAGGTCGCGCGCGCCGAGGCGATCGTCAACGAGGAAGTCGAGAAGTTCGGCGGCTGGTTCCGCGCGCGCGGCGCCGATCCCGACCGTGGTCGCGCTGCGCGAGCGGTTCGAGGCGATCCGGCGCGCCGAGCTCGAGCGGCTCGACTTCAAGCTGTCCGCGCTGCCGCCCGAGGCGCGCGCGCGCGTCGACGAAATCACGCACCTCATCGTCGAGAAGCTGCTGCTGACGCCGACCGAACAGCTGAAGGCGCTCGGCAACTCGGAGACCGTCGGCGCCTACACCGAGGCGCTGACCCGGCTGTTCGCGCTCGCCGACCAGCACGGCCGACGAACAGGCCGAGCGCGACCGGCGGCGAAGGGCGGACGCGTCGAGCCGTTCAAGCGCCCGACCGGCGGACGCCGGTAGCCGCCGCCACATCACCGCAGATGACCGCACCAGGAACTTCGCCTCGGCACGCGGGGCAGCCAGCTCGCGCTCTGGCAGGCCAACACCGTCGCGGCGCGCATCGCCGCCGCCGGCGGGCCGCCGCTGCCGCATCGTCGTCATCAAGACGGACGGCGATCGCCTGCAGGAGCGGCCGCTCTCGGAGATCGGCGGCAAGCGGCTGTTCGTCAAGGAAATCGAGGACGCGCTGCTCGGCGGCGCGATCGACCTCGCGGTGCACAGCAGCAAGGACATGTCGGCGGTGCTGCCGGAAGGGCTGACGATCGCGGGCGTGCTGCCGCGAGAAAATCCGCTCGACGCGGTCGTATTGCCGGTCAGGCTCAAGGCTGGACACTACGAGCGGCATCCGAGCTCTCAGCCACCGCCTGACGTCGATCGAGGCTCTCGTCGCCGCTCTCGGCGACTCGCCCGTCGATCGGCACCGGCAGCGTCCGCCGGATCGCGCAGCTGACGCGGCTGTTCCCCGGCGCGCGGTTCACCGGCATCCGCGGCAATCTCGACACGCGGTTGCGCAAGCTCGACGAAGGCGCGCATGATGCGCTGGTGCTGGCGGCCGCGGGACTGACCCGGCTCGGCTTCGCGTCGCGCATCTCGCTCGTCGATCGCCGGCCGAGGCGTGCGTGCCGGCGCCCGGCCAGGGGATCGTCGCGATCGAGATCCGCGCGCGCGCGACGCGCGCGCGCGCGACGCGGTGGCGCGCGATCAACGACGCCGCGGCCGGCGACGCGCTCACGGCCGAGCGGGCGCTGGTCGAGGCGCTGGGCGGCGGCTGCCAGACGCCGGTCGGCGCGCTGGCGTCGGTCGATCGACGGCGAGCGAGCTCGAGATGGTCGCGGTGGTGGCGGCGCTGGACGGCAGCCGTGTCGATCCGCGGGCGCGGCGCGCGCCGCGCAGCCGTGACGGCGGCGACTCGGCGAGCGCGCGACTCGGCAGCGCAGCTCGATTGCCGACGGCGCCGGCGACATTCTCGCCGAGGCAGCAGCGGGACAGCAGCGAACCTAGGAACGACGAACGCGGAACGACGAACGACGAACGGAGAACGACGAACGACTACCGTATGAGCATCGTCTACCTGATCGGCGCCGGCCCGGGCGATCCCGGCCTCATCACCGTCCGCGGCCTGCGATATCTGGCGGCCGGCCGACGTCGTGCTCTACGACCACCTCGTGCCGGCGCGGCTGCTGCGCGCGCGCGCGGCCGGACGCCGAGCAGATCGACGTCGGCACCGCCGCGCCGCAGCCGCTGGAGCAGGAAGCGATCTGCTACCTGCTGGCCGAAAAGGCGCGCGAAGGCAAGACGGTCGCGCGTCTGAAATGGGGCGATCCGTTCGTCTTCGACAGCGGCGGCGCCGGAAGCGCTGTTCCTGCACGAGCAGGGCGTCCGCTTCGAAGTGGTCCCGGGCATTCCGGCGGGCATCGCCGTGCCCGGCTACGCCGGCATCCCGATCACCTACCCGGGCGGCGGCGACACCGTGACGTTCATCCGCGGCCACGAGGACGACGGCAAGACGCCGGCGTCGATCGACTGGGCGAGCCTCGCGCGCCTCGACGGCACGCTCGTCTGCTACGCCGGACCGCAGCAGCTGCCGGAGATGCTGCGGGCGCTGCTCGCGCACGGACGGCCGCCGGAAGACTGCGGCGGCGATCGTCTACGACGGCACTCGGCCGACGCAGGAGACGATCGCCGGCACGCTCGCAGGAGACTGGCCGAGGCGGTCAGCGCAGGCGCGCCGATCGCCGGCCGGCGATTCTGGTGGTCGGACGCGTCGTCGCGCTGCGCGAGCACCTGCGGTGGTTCGACGCGCGGCCGCTGTTCGGCAAGCGCATCCTGGTGACGCGGCCCAAGGATCAGAGCATGGAGCTCGTCGAGCGGCTCGAGGCGACTGGGCGCCGACGCGATCGAAGCGCCGATGATCCGCATCCTGCCGCCGGAGGACTACGGCCCGCTGGACGAGGCGTGCGCGCGCGCCGGCGACTTCGACTGGATCGTGTTCTCGAGCGCCAACGCGCGTCGACGCGTTCATGCGCGCGCCTGCTGGCCGGGCCGTCGGATCTGCGCGCGCTCGGCGGCGTGCAGCCTGTGCGGCGTCGGCCCGGCGACGGCCGAGCGGCTCGCGCGGCTATCGGCCTCAAGGTCGACCTGACGCCGGCGGAATACCGCGCCGGAGGCGGTCCTGCGCGCTGTCCGAGAGCGGCGACGTGCGCGGGCAGAGCGATTCTGCTGCCGCACGCCGACATCGGCCGCGAGCTGATCGCCGACGAGCTGCGCAAACAGGGCGCCGAGGTGACCGAGGTCGTCGCCTACCGCACGGTCGCGGTCGACGCCGAGCGCGAGGGCGAGCCCGACATCTACCGCATGCTGCTGCGAGCGGAGCATCGACGTCGTCACGTTCACGAGCGCGTCGGCGGTGCGCAACTTCGTCGCGCATCCTCGGCGCCGAGCCGGCGCGCCGATCTGCTGGCCACGACCGTCGTCGCCTGCATCGGCCCGGTGACCGCGGAGGCCGCGACGCAGTCGAACATCAAGACGACGATTCAGCCGACGCAGCTACACGATCCCCGCGCTGGTCGACGCGATCGCGAAGTATTTCGAGGAGACGAGCACACGGAGAAGACAGATCGAGCGCAGAGAAAGTCCAGATAGAGCGACTCCACGCGCAGTCTTAATCTCCACAACCTCCCGAGGGTGCCTCAGTGGCTCTCCGTGCGCTAAAAACACTCGTGTGAACTCCCGGATCTCTGTGTCTCTTTGAGATAATCGACATCATGACCCGCACCCAAGCACCCGCAGCCCTCACCATCACACGGCGGCTGCGACGGCTGCGGCGGACCCCGCGATGCGCGCGCTGGTGCGCGAGAACGCGGCTCTCGCCCGACATGTTCGTGCTGCCGCTGTTCGTCGTGCGAAGGCGAGGGCGTGCGGCGCGAAGTGCCGTCGATGCCCGGCGTCTTCAACCTGTCGGTCGACGAAGCGGTCAAGGAGGCGGCGGCGGCGAAGGCCGACGGCGTCAACAGCGTCATCCTGTTCGGCATCCCCGAGCGAAAGGACGACATCGGATCGCTGGCCTACGATCCGGAAGCGCCGGTGCAGTCGGCGGTCCGCGCGATCAAGCGCGAGGTCGCCGGACGTCCTGGTCGCGACCGACGTCTGCCTCTGCGAGTACACCGACCACGGCCACTGCGGCATCGTCGATCGACGACGAGATCGTCGAACGACGCCGACCGTCGATCAGCTCGTGCGCGCGGCCGTGTCGCACGCGGCGGCCGGCGCCGACATCGTCGCGCCGTCGGACATGATGGACGGCCGCGTCGGCGCGATCCGCCGCGCGCTCGACGAGCGCGGGTTCGAGAACACCGCGATCATGGCGTACGCCGCGAAGTACTGCTCGGCGTTCTACGGGCCGTTCCGCGACGCCGCGGCGTCGGCGCCGCAGTTCGGCGACCGGCGGTCGCACCAGATGGATCCGGCCAACGCCGCCGAGGCGCTGCGCGAGGTCGAGCTCGACATCGCCGAAGGCGCGGACATCGTGATGGTGAAGCCGGCGATCGCCTACCTCGACGTGATCGCGCGCGTGAAGGACGCGTTCGACTTCCCGACCGCGGCCTATCACGTCAGCGGCGAGTACGCGATGCTGAAGGCGGCCGCGCGCAACGGCTGGATCGACGAGCCGCGCGCGATGCTCGAGACGCTGACGTCGCATCCGCCGCGCCGGCGCCGACATCATCATCACCTACTACGCGCGCGAGGCCGCGCGGGCGATCGCGTAGCCGTGCGCCGCGCCCGTGCCGCCTGCGCGATCGCCGCCTGTCTGGTCGCGCCGCTCTTCGCCGCCGCTCCGCAGACGGATCCGTCGATCAGCGTCGTGCTCACCGACCAGTCACTTCAGGCTCACGGCTCCGGTCGAACCGGGACGGCTCCTCTGGCACGTGAAGAACGAAGGCTCCGAACCGCATCAGGCGCTCGTCATCACAACTGCCGGACGGGGTCAGCGAGCACGGCGAACTCGCGTGGTTCGAGCATGGCAGCAGAGGCCCCGAACCCGGTGAACGCGTGGGCGGTCTCGAATCGGTCGCGCCCGGCGGCGAGACATCGTTCCGGACGGATCTCAAGCCTGGAAAGTATCTACTGCTCTGCGCGATGAAAGAGGACGAGGGACGCCACTACGAGCTGGGGATGATCTACCGCTTCACGATCGAATAGCGGCGCGCCTGGCGGGCGCTACGGAACGGTGAACCTGGCCCGGCGAGTGATCGTCTTCGTCAGCCCGAGCAAGCGAGCCGCCCGAGCGGCCGCGCGCCCGCGTCGTCACGCGCACATAGTAGTCGCGCGCCGGATCCGAGCCTGGCGGTGTCCGCCACCGCCACGCGATTCCACTTCGTCAGCCAGCTCTTCACGACCGACATCGTCTTCGGTGACCAGCGCCCCTTCGACCCGCCCGTCCACGGTCCGCGTGAGCGTATGGCGCCGCGTGAGGTTGTCGTGCCTGATCCGTGGTCGACACTATCGTGGTGCCGATCCTGCGTGCGATCGATCAGGCCGAGCGTCCTGCAGCTCGAGCTCGTAGGTGAACGTTGTCCGCAAGCCGCTCGCGATCGCCTCGCGGACCGCGTCGGTGTAGGCGTCGTCGAGCTCGAAGGACACCGACCACGTGGTTGTCGCTGATGAACGGGGCGATCTTGAGTGTTTCCTCGGCTGCACTGCCGCGACAGGCGAGCGCCAGCAGCCAGGAGGAACCACCGACGGATCAGCGTCGAATCAATACGCGCATATCGATACCGAATTACAGCTGCCATCGTCGCGCGCCAGAACGTGAGAGTGTTCGCCGTCGAACGCCCGCGCTCCTCTCGGCGCTGGTGTCGTCTGAAGCTCTGAAACCGGCGGACGTCCCAGGCGACGCCGACGCGGTTGTCACGAACGCCACCGCGCCGACGCCCAGGTCGAACTGCCGGGATAGACGGCCGACACGTCGGACACGCTGAGCGTGGTCGTCCTGCGGGCCCGCATCAACCCGCCGCCCGCCACGAGGCATGCGGCCGCAGCGAATACTCGGTCGAGCCGGTGCGGCGCCGCAACGAACCACGTTGCCGCAGAGCGTCGTACGCGGCTATGGAGTGACCAGGTGCTTGTCGTCGGCCTCCAAGAACCCGGCGCGTCGGAGACATCGACGTCCGCGCCCGAACAGCTCGCCCAGGAACACCGCGCGAACGCGCCGATCGTGGGATGCGGCTTGCCGGCTGCGTCCTCCGAGATCCACGAAGGCGTCCTCGCGCCGCCGAACGTCGCGCCGCAAGAACCGACGAATCTGCCGATCCGCGGCGTCGGCCCGGCCGCACAGTAGCAGAAGACCGCCGGCGAGTACCAGCGTGCCCCTTTTGCCACGTGCCAGCTCATCTGACAAAGACCGACAGGAACAGCCGTGCGAACGGCGAGACGGTGACGTCGCCGGCCGACGAGATTGAACGGCCGCGCCAGGCCCGAGCTGTTGGCAGCCACGATGAACGTGATGCCCCGCTGCGGCACCATCAGGATCATCGACGACGAGGCGTTGTCGCTGACGCCGAACTGCCACACGAGACGGCCCGCCGTTGTAGTTCTGCACGAACAAGCCGTAGGCGTGCGGAAGCGGCGCTGCCCGACGGCGTCGGTCGGCGGCGTCCACGCGAACGTCCGCCACTCCGGCCGCATCACGAAGCCCGATTTCAGCGACAGGTCGAACTGCTCGAGATCGCGGACTGTGGAAATCAAGCCCGACGCCGGCGTCAGGCTGTTGGCGACGTGTACGACGATGGCGTCGCGCGGCCGCGGCCGTCCACGGCGTACGGAGTCGCCAGCGGACGCACCACGCCCGCGTAGCGCTGTAAGGCGGAGGCGGTGAACGCCTTCGGCCGGAGCGCGTCAGCTGAATCGACGTCGGCGCCCGGCACCGAGTCGACCATCCCCATCTCTTTCGAGGCAAGGCGCCGACGCCCCAGCGGAACGACGAGTCGGTACATCCGGCGATTGCGGCCGCAACCGGCGCGAGCCGATCGGGACGATATGAAAATGTCAGTCCACTGGGTCCAAGCCGTGGTGTGCGTCAACAGCTGGCCCGATGGTCGCCGATGCGTCGGGGCTGTTCGGCAGGGCACTTGCTCGACCTTGATCGTCGAGCGACAGCCAGCCATCCGACGCGCACCGGACCGCCAGCGACGCGACGATCGCCTGCGTCGTGTCGTCGAGCTGAAAGGGCGTGAAGAGCCGCGTCGCGATGTTGCGGTCGACGTCCTGCTGCCCGAACGCGCCCTCCCACAGCATGCTGGTCGGGCCGACGACCGCCGCCGCGCAGTCCGGGTATGCCCGCCTGCACGCGCAAGCGCGTCGAGATACTCGGCGAATTTCGACTGCACGAGGTCATCCGCGGCGTGCACGAGCGCCGCCGCTGACAGCGCCAGAGCCGTCGCGAGCAGCAGCAGTGGTGGACGACGGATGCGCATGGCTGACCCCACCGGGGGAGCCCCGATCATACCGGAGACGAGCGCCGAACCGGGACGATTGCTCGCGGGCATATAATCCCGCGCGTGAAGCCGATCCATATCGTTGTAGCGGCGGCCGCGTCCCTGGCCGCGGCGGTCGCGGCGCAGCCGCCAGGCGCGGCCATTCGATCTCCCTCATCACGAACGCGCGCATCATCGACGGCACCGGGATCCCCGTCGGTGACCGGATCGGTCGCTATACGCGACGGGCGCATCGCGGGCGTCGGCCGCGTGTCGGGCGCGTCGGCGCGGACCATCGATGCCCACGGACTCGTCGTGGCCCCTGGGTTCATCGATCCGCACTCGCATTCCGACTTCTCGCTGCTGACCGACGGAAACGCCGAGAGCAAGATCCGGCAGGGCGTCGACCACAGAGGTCATCGGCGAGAGCGGTTCAGTCGCGCCGCAGAAACCGACCGCCGAGCGGGGCTGGAGCGATTTCACGGGCTACTTCTCGGCAATCGAGCGCGGCAAGACGTCGGTCAACCTGCTTTCGTATGTCGGCCTGGGCCAGGTCCGCGAGTTCGTGATGGGCAACGACGAGCGCGCGCCGAAGACGGAGGAGCTGCGAGCGTATGTCGCGCCTCGTGGCCGATGCGATGAAACAGGGCGCCTACGGCGTCGCCACCGGCCTGATCTACTCGCCCAACGCGTACGCCAAGACCGACGAGCTGATCGCGCTCTCGCGACCGGCCAGCGCGGCTGGCGGCCTTTACGCATCGCACCTGCGCTACGACGGCGAGAAGCTGCGCGAGGGATCGAGGAAGCGATCGCCATCGGCGAAGGCGCCGGATTCCCGTGCACGCTCTTTCATCTGAAGGTGACCGGCGCGAAGAACTTCGGGCGCATGAAGGAAGTGATCGCGCTCGTCGATGCCGCGCGGAAGCGCGGCGTCGAGTTCTCCGCCGATCAGTATCCGCACGTCGCCAGCAGCACGGGACTCTGCAGACGATTCCGCCGTGGGCGCACGAAGGCGGCGGCGCGAAGCTGGCCGAGAGGCTCAAGGACCCGGCGACGCGGGCGAAGATCCGCAAGGAGATGGACGACCCGCATCCGACGTGGGAGAACCGTCTGATCTCCGCCGGCACGTGGCACAACGTTCAGCTCGCGTCGATCCGCCAGCCGGCCTACAAGAAGTTCGAAGGCATGCGCGTCGACGACGCCGCAAAGCGGCGGGAAAAGAACCGCATGCGACTTCGTCTTCGAGATCCTGATCGCCCACAACGGCAATGTCGGCTGCGTCTGGTTCATCATCGACGAGAGCGATCTGAAGCTGGCGATGCAGCAGCCGTGGGTCTCGGTCGGATCGGATGGCTCGGCGCTTGCCATCAGCGGACCGCTTCGGAGCGGCGTGCCTCACCCGCGCAGCTTCGGCACCTTCCCGCGCGTGCTGGGCAAGTGACGTGCGCGAGGAGCACGTGATCACGCTCGAGCAGGCGGTCCACAAGATGAGCGGCCTCACCGCCTCACAGCTGCACATCGCGGATCGCGGGCTGATCAAGGATGGCCTCGCCGCGGACCTCGTGATCTTCGATCCGGCCACGGTCGCCGACCGCGCGACCTTCACCGATCCATTCCAGTATCCCGCCGGTATCCCAACGGTGATCGTCAACGGGCGAGTCGTGCTCGACGAGGGACGCCATACCGGCGAGCGGCCGGGAATCGTCATCCACGGTCACGGCATGACGAACGCACGCTAGTGGAGGTTTCATGCATGCCGGTGTCCGATGGTCACCGTGTGCGTCGCCGTGGTCGCGGGCGGCGAGTCTCTCGCGCGCAGCCGCTCGATCGGCTGACCGGCAAGGTGTCCGACGCCGCGGGCGCAGCTGTTCCAGATGCCGACGTGCGCGTCGAAGCGATGTTCGGCTTCGCGGGCGGCGATTTTCTCGGACAGCGCACCTTCGCCGCGCGGACCAACGCCAAAGGCGAATGGGCGCTGTTGGCGTTCAAGGCCGGCATCTGGGTGTTCGATGCGGAGGCACCCGGCCGGCTGCCCGACAGCATCGCCCTGCCGTTCAATCTCGTTGCGCCCGCCGGTTCCGGAATCGATCGGCTCACACCGGTTTGGCATCCCGTTCTGCGCTTGTCGCCTGCGCCCGCGGGAGACATCGGCAAAATCCTCGCTGACGCCGCCGAGGCGGCCAGAGCGCAGCGTCCCGATCGCGTGACGCCGCTGCTCACGCGGCTCGCCGACAGTAACGACCCGGTCGTCCTGACCGCCGCCGGCACGATCTGCCTGATGATGCGTGACGCGACCGTCGGCGCGGCCGCTTCTTCCGGCGCGCGCTCGACCGCGATCCTGACGTCGTTTCGCGCGGCGCTCGGCATGGGCTCCTCGGCGCTGATGCAGCGCAATGTCGATGCGGCGGCGAAGGCCTTCGCCGAGGCGCGGAACCTGACGAAGGACAAGGACGAACGCGGATTCCTTTCGGCCGCCATCCTCGAGCTGAACAAGGCGCACTACGTGATGAAGGGGACGCATGCTGATGGGCGGGATCGGCAGGATGGGCGGGATGGG
>ERZ1370068.10434-contig-9133_pt1 | contig 41274 bp, 63 predicted proteins | sample MGYA00561227_ERZ1370068 | MGnify/ENA primary metagenome ERZ1370068 (study PRJEB38410, sample SAMEA6850437) | metagenome | study: Metagenomic assessment of the ecological functions of the soil: analysis of the soil microbiota associated with the... | reverse complement strand
TACGTATTGCTAGCTTCGGTTCGCGAGGCAGTACCAGGATCAGATTCGGCGAGCTGCCGTCCGGAGACCCTCCCGCCGCCGGGCGTACTGAACAACCCTGCCACACCCAACAGCCGAAACATGTTCGTCGGTGCACTGCGCTACCAGACTGCACCGCGGCTAGCCGACTTGTCGGCGCCGTCCGACACCAGGCGAGAGTTGCGTCGGGATATCACGACGCGACGTTTCGACCGTCACGACGATCAGGCCAGACCGAGGCCTTGTTCGGGAGGTACGGCATGTAATCGCTCGCCGGCATTCGGGTAGCTGAGTTGTAGCCAGGTCACGCCGGGCCGTTCTGTGGCCAGCCGCTCGCGACTACGGTGCCGAGATCATCAAGGTCGCGAGCCGCCAGGTACGGGCGTGATGCTGCGCCAGTAAAGCGTCGACTCCCTACTGGCGACTTCAGGTGGAGTGTCGCCGCGCGCGCAACAAACGCAGCGTCACGATCAACCTGCGCACGACCGAGGCGGACAAGATCTCGTCCGGGCTGGTCGCCCGCAGCGACATTCTGGTCGAGAACTTTCGGCCCGGCACGATGGAACGCTGGGGCTTGGGTGGAACGACCGTCCTCCATTCGGCCCGAGCTGATCGCGGTACGGATCAGCGCGTCGGGTCAGAGCGGCCCGTACCCGCAGCGCGCCGGATACGCGGCCATCGGCGAGGCAATGGGCGGCCTGCGTGCGCTCACCGGCTACCCCGGACCGGCCGCCGAAAGGGTGGGTATCAGCATTGGCGATTCGCTCACCGGCATGTTCGGCGCGCTTTGGTGCGCTAGCCGCGCTGGAGGCCTGGCACCGGACCGGCCGCGGCCAGGTTGTCGACGCCTGCATCTTCGAGTCCGTGCTGGCGGTTACTGAGTGCCTCGTGACCGAGTGGGACGCCCGTGGTGTCCCGGGAGCGCACCGGCCCTTACTCTGCCGGGCATCGCGCCGAGCAACGTCTACCCGACCAGCGACGGGCAGCTACTGATCAACAGGTGCCGCCAACCAAGACTCGGTGTTCCAGGTTTTTGACCAAGGTTGCGCACGCCCGGAGCTCGCACAGGATCTGCCTTCTGCCGACCACCAGGCCCGTGGTCGGCACAGATGAAGGACATCGACCTCGATCATCGCGGACTGGTCGCCAGCACAGGCCCATAACTGCTCGACATGTTGCACGACGCCGGAGTTCCGTCGGCCCGTAACCACCCGCAGGATAGATGTCGAGGATCCGCACTCGCGGCCCGGGAGTCGGTGACCAAGGTCGCGATGAACGGCACGGAGAACTGATGATGCAGGGCGTAGTTCCGAAATTCGGCCAGACGCAGCCATCCATCCTCTCCGCTCCGGCCGGACCTGCGCTCGGCGCGCACACCGAGGCCGTGCTGTCCGAGCGTGCTCGGCCTGGACGCCGAGGCAATCGACGGCTGCGCAGGCAGGGTGCCATCTAACCAGCGGCCGCGAGCTGACGAGGAGGCGCGCAGTGGCCGACACCGGCGACACGACCCGGCCTGCCCAGGCCGCTCGTCGAGCAGCAGATCTTCCGCGACGTTATCGGCCGATTCGCCAGCGGCGTCACCGTAATCACCACCGCCGCGAACGGAGCACGCTATGGAGCCGCCGCGAGCGCGGTGACGTCGCTATCCCTCGATCCGCCGATGGTCCTGGTCTGCTTGAACAAGTCGAGCGAGACGCAGTCCGCCGTACCTGAGGCAGGCGCGTTCTGCGTCAACATCCTGGCAGCGAAGGACAGCAGGACATTGCCTACCAGCTCGCCAGGAAGGGCGACAAGCTCGCCGACGTCGCTCGTGCGACGAGGGGCCTCGCCGGCGTGCCAGTGCTGCGCGGAAACGCTGGCCCACCTCGAGTGTCGTATCGAGGAAACGGTCACCGGCGGCACGCACACCGTGTTCATGGGCCGCGTCGCCGTCGCCACCGGGCACGAGGGCAACCCCGCTGACGTACTACCGCGGCCGGTTCGGTCGCCTCGGAGATGCCCAGGACGACACGGCCTACCGCACCGTCCGCGACCTGGTGCTGACCCGGCAGTTCCCGCTCGACCAGCCGCTGGAGCTCACGACGCTCGGCCGAACGCACCGCACTCGAGCCGGCGCAATGTGGCGTACGCGCTGATGAAGCTCGCTGGGGAGAACCTGGTCGGCCGGACCAGCGACGGCCGATACGTCAGCCACGCCGCTCACCGTCGAGCTTGCCGACGACCTGTTCTTGGCGCGGCGGGCCATCCAACTCGGTGTAGCCGACTCGTGCGTCGGGCATATCCCGCCTGCGTAACTGGCCGTGCTGGACGACTACGCCGGCACGGTTGGCCAAGATCGTCGCCGAGGAGTCGCCGGATCTTTCCGACTTCCTGGACGTGAGTCACCGCTACCACACGTACTTCGTGGGGTCTCGGCGGGGAGCACCTCAGCTCGCCGGACATGTACAAGCGTCTCGGCATATCGGCGCTGTATGGCGGCAGGCCATCGCCGACAAGGACTGGTGGAACAAGGGCGACATCGAGCACCACGCCGAGCTGCAGCCAGGCCTGCCGCGCCGGCGATGTCGGCCGCGCCAGGCAGCTGATCAAACCAGCACACCGACCAGGTCAGGGCACTCGTCCGGGAGCTAATCGACCGGGCCGGCGGCGCCCTCTGACTCATCCGCATCTCAATCGCAGACCGAAGCGAGGACACCATGACCGAGGGACTCGAGAAGTTCCAGAACTACATCGGCGGCTCGTTCGTCGACGCATCGGACGAGCCGGACATTCGATTCCCTCGACCTCGTACGCCGGCCGAGCCGTGGGCCAGCATTCCGGAGGGCAGCGTCGAGGACATCGATCACGCGGTCGCTGCTGGGCGCAGCGCCTTCGACGGAGCCTGGGGGCAGATGACCGGATTCCAGCGGGCGGCCTGCATCCGGCGCCTCGCGGATCTAATCGGTGAGAACGCTGAGCGGCTGGCCCGCGTCGAGGTACGCGACAACGGGAAGCTGTACCGGGAGATGATCGGGCAGCTGCAGTATCTGCCGCAGTGGTACTACTACTTCTCCGGTCTGGCGGACAAGATCGAGGGCCGGCTCATCCCGTCCGACAAGCCGAACTACCTGCTGTATACGCGGCGGGAGCCAGTGGGCGTGGTGGGAGCGATCACGCCGTGGAACTCCCCGCTGCTTCTCATGACGTTCAAGCTGGCGCCGGCGCTGGCGGCGGGCAACACCTTCGTGGTGAAGCCGTCGGAGCACTCGCCGGCGTCCACCCTGGCGTTTGCCCAGGTGTTCGCCCAGGCCGGCTTCCCGGACGGAGTGTTCAACGCCGTCGCCGGATCCAGCCGCGACCTCGGTGCCGCGCTCGCCAGCCACCAGGGCATCGACAAAGTGGCCTTCACGGGTTCGACGGCGACCGGACGGGCCGTCGCTCATGCCGCCGCTGAGAATCTCAACCGGGTCACGCTCGAGCTGGGCGGCAAGTCGCCACAGATCGTCTTCGAGGACGCCGACCTTGCCGCGGCCGCCAACGGCATCGTGGCTGGCGTGTTCGCCGCGACCGGCCAAACCTGCATGGCGGGCTCGCGAATCGTCGTGCACGAGAGTGTCCATGACGAGCTGGTCAGGCTGGTGTCCGAGCGGGCCAACGCGATCAAGATGGGCGACCCCAACGATCCGGAAACCGAAATGGGCCCGGTCGCCAACAAGCCGCAGTACGAGAAGGTGCTGGGCTACCTCAGCACGGCACAGGTCAGAGGGTGCTTCGGTGGCATGCGGTGGCGGTGCCGCGGAGGAGTTCGGCGGGTTCTTCGTGAAGCCCACGCTGCTCACGAACGTCGATCCGTCGGACACGGTGGTACGCGAGGAAGTCTTCGGTCCAGTGCGTGGCCGCACTGACCTTCAGTACCGAGGAGGAAGCGCTCAAGCTAGCGAACGACACCCCTTACGGCCTGGCCGGAGCGGTCTGGACGAAAGACGTGCACCGCGCCCACCGGGTTAAGCCGCCAAGCTGCGCGCCGGCACGGTCTGGGTGAACGCCTACCGGGTGCTCGCGCCGAACGCCCCGTTCGGCGGCTTTGGCGCGAGCGGATCGGGCCGCGAAAACGGCATCGACGCGCTCAACGAGTACACCGAGGTGAAGTCCATCTGGGTCGAGCTGACCGGCGCGACCCGCGACCCGTTCAAGCTCGGCTGACGGCCAGAGGGCTTACTGCGCAAGGAGGAAACCATGCCGCTAGAGCTGAACCCGACGGCAACGCGACCGCGCGAGGAGACCGAACCACTCGTGGACCGGCGCCAGACCAACCCGATGTTCAACGACCAGAGGATGAAGCTGGGACTGTTCGGCACCAACTGCTCTGCACGGCCTCACGATGACCCACGCACCCACGACGTACAAGATCACCTGGGAGCACACCAACGCGAGATCGCCCAGCGCGGGCGGACGAACTTGGCTTCGAGGCACTCGTCCGATCGCAAGATGGCGCGGTTTCGGCGGACGACTGAACTTCAACGGCAACCGCTACGAGACATACACCTGGGCAGCCGGCCTGGCCGAGGCCACCAACAGCATCGCCATCTTCGCGACGTCCCACCTGCCCACCGTGCACCCGATCGTGACCGCGAAGGCCGCCGTCACGATCGACCACATCTCCGGCGGACGGTTGCCCGGTCTCCCAATCTCGTCATGGGCTGGTTCAGCCCGGAGATGGACATGTTCCACGGCGCGCAGCGTGAGCACGACCAGCGATATGCCTTCGGCCAGCAGTGGCTCGACCTCGTCCTAAAAGCTGTGGAGCGAACCGGGTTCGTTCAACTACGACGGGGAGTCTTTCTCTGGCGAGAACCTCGAGGCATACCCGAAGCCGTTCCAGGCGCCCCCGCCCAGTAGCTCATCAACGCCGGCAACTCACCGTCCGGCGTGGAGTTCTCGGCGCGCAATGTCGACATCAACTTTGCCTCGCTCGACACGCTGGAGAACATGGCGCAATACACGAAGAACATCCGGCACAAGGCCCGGAGGAGTACGGCCGCGACATCTCGACGATGACCTACGGCCTCGTCGTCGCGCGGGACACCGAGACCGAGGCGAAGCAGGCATTCCAGAGCATCGTCGACAACGGTGACTGGGACGCGGCCGGAAACGTCATGAAGGTCGCCGGCATGGAGAGCCAGTCGTTCAACGAGCAGATCAGCGGCATTCCAGGAGAGGTTCATTGCCGGCTGGGCCGGCTACCCGGTCGTCGGGTCGCCCGAGCAGGTCGTCGAGGAACTTGGCCGGCTCAACGAGGCCGGCATGGACGGCATGATCATGGGATTCCTCGACTACAACGAGGAGCTGAAGTTCTTCGGCGAGCGCGTCCTTCCATTGATGAAGGAGGCGGGACTGCGGAGCCAACCGACGCCGATCAACGAACCGAATGAGGTGATCATGCTGGTCACGGCTGTGGTCGGCTCGCCGAACAAGGGTGGCCGCACTCGCGTCGCGGTCGATGCGGTGCTGCGCGGCGCCGAGAAGGAGGGCGCCGAGACGGAAGTGCGCGAGCTAGCGGACGGGCGGCTTGACGAGGTCGTGGCCAGGCTCGAGCCGGCGGATGCCGTCGTCTTCGCCTCGCCGACTTACCGCGCGGACATCACGGCCGGACTCAAGGCGCTGCTCGACACCACGCCGCGGGGTATGACGGGCGAGACGTCTGCACCGCTGAACGGGAAAGCGTGCACCGTGGTGTTGACCGGGCGCGAGCGACCACCACTTCCTGGCCGTGGAGAAGGTGCGCGGGATCCTGGGCGGCTTCTTTGCCGTCCAGCTGCTCTCCCCGGGGCTCTACTTTCCCGCGTGCCGCGTTCACCGAGAACGGCTCTGCGCTCGACGAGCAGTACAGCACGCTCGCCGAGACGCACGGGCGGGCGCTCGTCGAGCTGACCGCGGCCGTCCGAGCGTCGACGTGGCTCAAGGAACTCCGTCCGCTGGTGTAGGAGGCAAGCCGGTGCCCGACATCACCATCGTGGAGGTCAGCCCTCGCGACGGGCTAGCAGAACGAGAGCACGATGCTCACCACGGACGCCAAGGTCGAGCTGATCACCCAGCTGCTCGGCGCGGGTGCCCGGCGCATCGAGGCGGTGTCCTTCGCTCATCCGCGACTCGTTCCCGCGATGGCCGACGCCGAGGAGGTCATGGCGAGGGTGCCTCGCCCGGAAGGCGTCTCCTATGCCGGCCTGATCCTCAATCGGCGAGGGCTCAACCGGGCCGCGGACACCGGGGTCCACGAGGTCAACGTCGTGGTGTGCGTGAGCGACACCTTCAGTCGCCGCAACCAGAACGTCTCGACCGACGAGGCGATGCAGATGGCCGAGGAGGTCATTGGCATTGCCCGCGGCCGCGGGCTGTTCACCACGCTCACCCTGGCCACCGCGTTCGGCTGCCCGTTTGAAGGCGAGGTGAGTGCTGACCGAGCGGTCGAGCTGGCCCGGCGGCGCCGCGGCCAGTGGGGTGGCTGAGCTCTGCCTGGCCGACACCGTTGGCGTCGGCTCGCCGAACCAGGTTCGCGACCTCACCGAGCGCGTGCGGATGCAGTGGGCGAGCTGCCGCCGCTGCGGTTCCATTTCCACAACACTCGCAACACGGGTTTCGCGAACGCCTCGGCGGCGGTCTTGGCAGGCGTGACCGTCCTGGATGCGAGCGCCGGCGGAATAGGTGGTTGCCCGTTCGCGCCCAAGGCGACCGGCAACATCGCGACCGATGACCTCGTCTACATGCGTCGACCGCATGGGGCTGCCGACCGGCGTCGACATCCGTAACCTGCTGCCCACCTCGCAGTTCCTCAGCGAGCAGCTGGGGCACCAGGTGCCCGCGCTGCTGCCCCGTGCCGGACCGTTCCCGTGAGCGGCGTGGCCATGCCGGACAACCTGACGACGAAGCTGCTGCGGTCGCACCTGCCTTGGGGCGAGCTCCGTCCCCGACCAGGACATTACGGTGGCCGTCGATCAGATCCTGATCGAGGACGCCACCGGCACGATGACCGCGATGCAGTTCGAGATGCTCGACGCCGCCGAGGTCTCGGTGCCACTTGGCCGTGCTGTATGTCGATCACAATGTTCTGCAAATCGACGACAAGAACATGCAGGACCACCGCTACCTGCAGTCGTTCTGCGGCCGCTACGGAGTCCGGTACTCACCGCCCGGCCACGGCATCTCGCACTACGTCCACCTCGAACGCTTCGGCCGGCCCGGCGAGCTGCTCGTCGGCGCCGACTCGCACTCGACAACGGCCGGTGCGCTCGGGCATGTTCGCCGTCGGGGCGGGCGGCCTCGACGTCGCGGTCGCGATGGCCGGCTACGGCTTCCAGCTTCCCGTGTCCGCGGGTAATCGGAGTCGAGCTGACCGGACGGCTGCCCGAATCCGTCGAGCCGAAGGACATTGTCCTGGAGTTGTTGCGCCGCAATGGCGTGCGCGGTGGTCGCGGTGCCGTCTTCGAGTTCTTTGGCGACGGCGTGGCCGACATCTCCACGGCCGGCCGGGCGACGATCTGCAACATGGTCATGCGAAACCGGCGCCACGACAGGCATTTTCCCGTCGGATGACGAGACCCGGCAGTGGCTGGCCGCCCAGGGCCGCGGATGAGGACTTCCGGGCGCTGGCCGCGGATCCGGACGCCGGCTACGACGCCGTCGAGCGGATCGAGCTGTCCGAGCTCGAGCCGCTCATCGCGCTGCCCCAGTCGCCCGGGCAACGTGGTGCCGGTCAGCGATGTCGTCGGCACTCCGGTAGTGCAGATCTGTGTCGGCTCGTCGGTCAACAGCTCCTACGACGACCCGCGCAGGGTCGCCGCGACGCTGCGGGGCATGCAGGTGCACCCGGACGTGCAGGTCACCGTGACACCGGGATCCAGGCAGATCCTCGATACGATCATCTCGCTCCGGCGTTTACCACGACCTGCTCGCGGCTGGCGCGCGGATGCTCGAGCCGATCTGCGGTCCGTGCATCGGCATCGGGCAGGCGCCGGTCAAAGGCAAGCCGTCGCTGCGCACCTTCAACCGCAACTTTCCAGGGCGAAGCGGCACCGCCGAACGACGCGCGTCTACCTCTGCTCGCCCGCCACCGCTGCGGCGAGTGCGCTGACCGGCCTGATCACCGACCCCGGACCGTGGACTGCCGCCTGCCGCGCGCCCCGGCGGTCGCCCCGGATCTTGCACCTCCACGCCAAGCTGCATCGTCGATCCACGCTCGCCGCGACGAGCGGCGTGGCATCACGATCGAGCGCGGCGACAACCTCGTCGCGCCAGCGCGTCCTGCCTGCCGCTGCCCGAGGACGATCGACGGGCGCGTCCTCGTCGTCGTCGGTGACGACATCTCAACCGGAGACATGGCGCCCGACGGGGCAGTCGGCGATGGCGGTCTGGTCGAACATCGCCGAATGTGCAAGGTTCATGTTCCGCCGCTTGGACCCGGAGTTTCACCATCGCGGCGCAGGCTTGGGGCGGCGGACTGATCGTTGGCGGCCACAACTACGGCCAGGGCTCGTCCCGCGAACACGCCGCATTGATCCCGCTTCACCTCGGAGTACGGGCCGTCATCGCCCAGCAGCTATGCGCGCATCCACCGCCGGAACCTGATTGCTGTGGGCATCGTGCCTTCGTCTTCACTGACGAAACCGACTGGTCGCGGACCGCTGTGGGTCAGCAGTGGAACATCGCTGGTGTCGCCAACGCCCTGCGAGAGGAAACCGAGGCGCTGACCGCCGAGATCGATGGCGAACCGCCAATTTCGTTGCGGCTGCCGCTGTCCGGCGGTGAGCGCGAATTACTGCTGGCCGGCGGATTGCTGGCCCACATCCGGAGCGGGTGGCCGGCCGCGGGTGGCACGACCTGCCGCCCGCGAAGAGACGGCGGCGCCGCCACCATGACCACGTCCAGCCTGCCTCAGCCTGTCCGGTCGCACCAGCCCTTTCGATCGATGTACCGACCCCACCGAGGAGGCGCTATGTCCAGCCACACCTACCGCATGGTCGAGATCGTCGGAACGTCCCCGCAGGGAATCGATGACGCGATCCGGAACGGCATCGCAGCGGGCGAACAGGACAGTACGCAACCTCGACTGGTTCCAAGTGACAGAGATCCGCGGCAACCTGCAGGAAGGGCAGATCGCCGACTGGCAGATCAGCATGAAGGTCGGTTTCCGTCTCGAGGACGCCATAGGTGCGGTGGTCTGGTGGTCTTATCCCGGCGGCCGGCACACCGGGACCGCCGACGCGGCGGCGGTGCCTTGACCGCGTCCGCACATGAACAACCCGATCAGGGGTCAGCAGGGTCAGACCGTAGGGTCTCGCCCGTATGGAGTGCCCAGGAGCTGAGAAACGCCTGGCTAGGATCGCGCGCTGCAGAGCGCCGGCATTGATCGGGCACGCTGGCGTCCGGCTCCGCGGCGTGGAGGAGAACGCGCGCACGATCGAGGCAGTCTATGGCTATTACGGCCAGTTGTTCCTCCAGCATCCGTACCTGGAATGGGCTGGCATGGCGGGCATGATCAGGCCGGCCTTCTACGCCGGTTTCACCGACCTCGGATTCCTTCCGGACAGCTGGCGCAGAGCAGCGATCACGATATTCGGCCCGGCGTCCGGACGGCTCGCCAGCCGCCTCGCCGGCGACTTGGGCTTCTACGAAACGACGTTTCTCACCATGCAGAAGAAGATCTTTGAAGACCAAGCGACGATGCACGAAGCCTACGTCGCCGCTGGCATGCGCGAGATCGAGAATTCTTCCGAGCACGCATTATCGACTCCGCCACGCCTGGCGGCTAGCGGCAGATCGACGCCGGACGCCGCAGCGGCGACACGACGCTGATCGACCGCGGTAACCGAACGCTGCTGTTGCGCGAGCAGCTCGATATCATCGACCGGTTCTACGTAGGATGCTTCGCCACGATCGACCGGAGGGGCAGATCTTCACCTATCTGCTCACCCTCGCCGGAGTGCCCTCAGTGCCCGGGTGCCCACTCCTTTCCCCGAACGGTTTCCGCGCACCTTCATCGCGCAGCTGCCAGGCGTTGCGATCAGCGTGCGGACTTACCGCTAGGCCGACGGAAATATCGCGGTGTTCGCTGATCGCTGGAAGCTGATCGACAGCGACACCCTGCCGGACTTCCTCGGCCTTCATCCACCATCACCCCGAGGATGCGCGCGCGCTCGTGTCCGTCCCGATCTCTGCGCGCACGAACCGCCATCGGCTGCTGCAGCATGGGCCGGCTCGCCACCGGGGGCGTTCACTCGCTGGAAGGTGGACATCGCGACCGTGCCACCGACGGCGACCAGACCCAAGCTCGAGATCCGGTCCACCAAACAACCCGCACCGGACGACAATGCTGATACCCGAATCGACCTGACCAGCCCGCCAATGCGGGATTCCCTGAACACCGCCACGGAGACCGACAGCCGGGTCTGGATGAACGCCGACCAGCAGCCATTCGACCTTACCGTCGCGCTTCCGGGCGGGCGCGTCTACCGTGCCAGAGCACAGAAGCTGTCCTGATCAGCTCAACTCGCGGCGCAGTCCCCGACCGCCTCGCCGTGCAGCTCCCGCCAACCGGCCGTGAACTCACCGAACAGACGATCGCCGAGTACGCCAACAACTGGGGATTCCCAGCCAGCGCCGTCGAGCGCTGGCGCACAGCAGGTCTGCACCGTGCAGCCAGCGACCACTATTACAGCACTCAGGTCTTCACCGCAGAGGATGTTGGCTTCGTCCACCTCGAGGTGCAGGTCTCCCATCACGTGCACGACCGTGACTACGCCATCGTGACGCTCTTTTCATGGGACGAGTCACGCAAAAACGCGCAGCGACGCGCCGTCCGCCCCCGCCTGACAGCTCTCCCTGACGCTCGGGTTCAAGCGAGGAGGCACGATGCACGTGACGCTGAGTCGAGGGTTATCGTGCCGCTGTGCCTGCAAAGGCCCTGCTGTTCAGCCTGTGCCTGGATCCCCGGCGGCCGTGGCAGGACGTTCGGTCGATCGGCACGTCGGCGGACTCGCGCGGGGTGGCATTGCCATCTACGTGCCCGATCACTTCATGCCACACGATGCCGAGGCCGTCCACGTCCGGGTCCGGTGCTTGAGGCGTGGAGTTGTCTGACGGCTTTGGCGACGCTGACCCGGCAGGTGAGGGTCGGCACGTTGGTGCTTGGCAGCACCTATCGTCACCCTGCGGTCGTTGCGAATCATGGCTGCCACGGTGGATCCAGCTCAGCGCCGGTCGGTTGACCCTTGGTGTCGGGGCCGGATGGCAGACGAACGAGGCACCGCGCCTACGGTATTTCCCTTCCTGACGTGCACGAGAGGCTGGACCGTTTCGAAGAGGCGTGCGCGGTCATCCGAGCGTTGACTCGGGGCGCGCCGACGACCTACCACGGCGCCTATTACGCGGTGCAGGATGCCTTCTGCGAGCCGCCGCCGGTGCAGCCAGCGTTGCCGATTCTCATCGGTGGTGGCGGTGAGCGTCGCACGCTGGCGATCGCGGCTCGCTTCGCCGATGCTTGGCATACCTGGGCGAGCAGCGCGGTGTTTCGCCGCAAGTCGCACGTCACTTGATCGACACTGTGAGGCGGCGGGTCGAGCGCCGAACGATGTTCGGCGGGTCTGCGGGGCCACGGTCAGGATCGTCTCGGCACCCCGTCAAACCGCGGCCGGGCACGGACGACGGCAGACACCGTCGTGGGAACCGCGGAGGGCGTCGCGGAGGCAATCGACCAGTACCGGCAGGCGGGGGTTGAGGAGTTCATCGTCCGTGACGACGCCGGAATACCGGCGGCGCGAGGCGAATGACTTCCTCCTCCAGTTTCAAGCGGAGGTTGTTCGACAGCTCCGCTAGCGGCGCTTCCGCTGCTGTGCCTCGAGGACGGGGTGCAAGTGACGGCGTTCACCTCAACGCGAGTGGGCTAACAGCTACAGCATCCACGGCGTCACCTCTGATCGCTCCATATGGGGCGCCGGGCGACGACGTGCTGAATGCTCTAGCCGGTGCTGATCTCGACAGCGGCCAGCTTGTCCGGATCGAGGATGAGGTCGATCTCGGCGATGCGGTGATCGATCACGGTGAGTCCGACGACCGCCACGACAGTGGGCCCGACGCGCACGATGACACCTGCGGCGCCGTTGACGAGTGCTGGCTGGCAATGCTGTGCGAATCGCGGTCGCTTGTGCGGCCGCCTGCGTGGCGACGTCGTGTGCCCCCACGAGCAGCGGCTGGGCAGCTCGCACCGTGCGTGATCCGGCGTCGGCGCGGAATACGACATCGGGATCGAGGATGTCGATCAATGCGTCGAAGTTTCCAGCGCGGGACGCGGCGAGGAAGGCGTCGACGACTCGGCGTTGCGCCGCCAGGTTGGCGGTCGGGGACGGTCGGGGCGCCCTGCACCCTGCGGCGGGCCCGGCTGGCCAGTTGACGGGCGGCCGCCGGCGACTTGTCGATGATGGGGGCGATGTCCTCGAACGGGACGCCGAACATGTCGTGGAGCACGAAGGCGAGACGCTCGGCCGGTTGGAGGCTCTCAAGACGACCAGCAGCGCCATGCCTATCGAATCGGCGAGGAGTGATTGCTGTTCGGGGGTCATGGTGATCGTCGGCGCTGACGACTGGTTCTGGCAGCCAGGTTCCGGTGAGGTTCTCGCGCCGGGCCTTGCGGGCGCGCAGCATGTCGATGCAGACGCGGCCGACTGCGGTCGTCAGCCACGCCGCGAGATTGTTGATGGAGTCGCTGTCGGATCGGTTCAGTCGCAGCCAGGCTTCCTGCACCGCATCGTCGGCCTCGGTGAGTGAGCCGAGCATCCGGTAGGCGACTGCCCAAGGTGTGGGCGTTGCCTTTCGAACTGTGCTCGGCGTACCAGTTGTTGTCGTCCATTCGGTGGCCTCTTCCCGGTCAGCCGAGGTGGACCGAACGGCGATACTTCGGCTCCCACACTCGTCGGCACTGCGCACGCGCCGGCGGCGGCAGGATGGACAGCACAGCCGTGCGGGTCTGTTCCTGGGCACCGTCAAGCACCCAGGGTAGATACCGGGCGCCGGCGCGAATCTCGCCCTGAGCGCGACGGACCTGCTTGCCGATGGCGCTCCAGCCTGCTGCGCCGATGCGACGTTCGACAAGCGGCAGCGCGGCTTCTCTTCGTGGCGCATGTGCGCGGCGAGTTGCCGCCATGCCTGGGCGGGCGTCTCCGTGCTGATCATGGGATCTCCTGAATGCTGATCGCGGACAAGACTCTGGTGGCCCGTCGTTCCCGAGGGCGACTGATAAGTCGTAATGGGCGCCGCAGATGTGACAGGGCGCGGCGTCACCCAACGGGCTAGTCGCGTTTGAACGCCTCGCGGCGGATCATCTGCCACAAGGTCGGGGCCCCTTCGGACGTGGTGATCTCGACGGCCTTGCCGACGTAGTTCGTGTCGCCGGCCTGGACAAGGAGCAGGTCGGCCAGGTCGGCGCGGCTGGTGAAGATCGCCGTCGAGCGGCCCGTCGCTCACCTGATAGTCGGAGACGTGGTCGGCGTCGAACAGCCCGGCCGACCGGATGACCGTCCAATGCGAGCGATGCTCTCGCGCAGGATCGCCTCCATCGCGCGCATGTCGGTGTAGGTGGTCTTGCCGATGGTCTTCGGAGACCATCGGTTGCATGATCCGGTTCAGCACGAAGCCGCCATCGGCATGGCGGTGCGGTTCAACGGCGGTCGAGCTGACGACCGCGAGGCGCTTCACCTCGTGCAGCATCATCGCCTCGACGATCGCGCTCACACCGGCGCTGTAGATGTCGATCGGCTTGCGGGTGAACGGCACGCCGAGAGCCGACAGGACGGCGTCGGCGCCTGTCGACAGCACGCGCGACGGCGCCGGGGTCGTGCGCGTCTGCTTCGGCAACGACCATCCGCTCGTGCGTGAGCGGGTAGTCCGCGGGATGGCGGGTCACGGCGACGACGTCGTGGCCGGCATCGAGGGCCCGCTGCACGAGCTGGCGGCCGGTGAGTCCGTTGGCTCCAAAGACAGTGATCTTCATGGTGTCCTTCGTTCTGGGTTGCGTACGCAGGCCGATCATCCGAGCGCCTGCACCCGTTCAGTCGAATTCCGCAGCGCGGATGTGACAGCAACCTTCTCAGTCGGACAGGGAATGTGCCGCACATCTCACGAGCCGGGCTGGCGGATCCCCGCGAAAGACGCGTGATCGCGCCGCGATTGCAGAGCACCAGGTGCCTTGACCTGTCGATTTGGGGCCGCCCCGTTCGTCGGTTGGTCGTGCCGTCCAAATCGCGGCGGGCGGTCAACAGGCACCATTGCAGCCACCCACCCCAGCCCGGGTGCGAAGGAGACTCCCATGCCTCATCCAGTCGTACATGCTGAAATCCGTTCCCAGGACCCCGATGCCACCCGTCGGTTCTTCGCCGACCTGTTCGGCTGGAAGGTCGCCTCCGAAGGCGCCTTCCTGGCTACACGTTTATCGACACCGGCGTCGAGAGGCGGCACCTTTGTCGCCATCGGCCCGCGCCAGAGCGCTGAGGACGAAGTCCTGTTCTTCGTCGCCGTCGAGAACGTCGAGGCAATACTGGCACGAGCAGAACAGCTCGGCGGCAGCATCGTTCAGCCCGCCCAGCACGTTCCGGGCACGAGTTTCCGGGGTGATCGCAGACGCCCAGGGCCACAAGGTGGGCGTAGCTCCAACGGATAGTACTGACCGGAGCTTCGCATTTCCGGCTTAGCTGAGAAGCGCTCACTCGCACGCTGACCGGGACCGAGTCGCTTCGGCGCTCACCCGATCGCGGCGCCGGCTACCTCGACCCGCTGACCTCGGAATACCAGAGTGCAGGCGCCGAGCTCATCGGCACATGTCCATCGGTCCCGGTAGCGTGTTCCACGAAGTGATCGGTTGGGCCCAGCCACCATAAGGAAGGCGGACCACTTGGTGGAGCAGGACAATCTCGGCAGCTTCGGTCGATGGCTGGGTCTGGAGATCGTGGAGGCGACCGGTGATCGCGTCGTGCTGGCCTGGGACGTACGCCCGCAGCTGTGGCAGCCATACGAGATCGTGCACGGCGGTGTGCACTGCGCCGTCGTCGAGAGCGCGGCGAGCCTCGCCGCCGCCCTGTGGCTGGGCGACCGAGGCAAGGTCGTGGGCGTGAGCAACCACACGGACTTTCTACGCGCGGTCCATGCCGGTCGTTTGCGGGCCACAGCAACGCCAATCCACCGTGGACGTCTTCAGCAACTGTGGCTGGTCGACATCGTCGACGCGCAGGACCGGCCTGTGGCCCGTGGCCAGGTTCGGCTGCAGAACCTTGACCAACGATCGGTTGCCGGGTCCGGCGCTCTAAACGGCCGTTCGCGATCTCGATCCTCACCGGCTCGATTGCCGAGGGCGCCGACCACGTTATAGTGCATGCTTTCTCGTTTCTCGCCGCTTATCTCTGCGCTGATATCGGTTACGGCTTTCGGGCGAGGACGTAGAGGCGCTGTGTGGTTTCGCCGCGGGCGGTGAGGGCGCCGCGGTGGTACCCACTCGATGTCGAGCAGGCCGGTTTGTTCAACGATGGCAAGGACCTCGGCAGGGTCGTGCAGGACGAAGTCGAGGTCGATCTCGTGGCCGAACCAGTCTGTGGCGGTGCGTACCTCGGCGCCGGTGTGCAGGGCGAGCACGAGCCAGCCGTTCGCGCGCAGGGGTCGCGCGAGCGAGGCGATCGCGGCCGGCAGTTCGGAGGCGCGAGGTGGATGAGTGAGTACCACGCGAGCACGGCGCCCCACCCGTCGTGGGTGGTGGGACGCATCAGCCGGCGCAGGTCGCCGACCTGGTAGCTGACCCCGGGGTAGCGGCGGCGGGCCTGGTCCACCATCTCCGGCGTGATGTCGAGACCGGTGGCGTCGGCCCCGGCCTCGGCCAGGAACGCGGCGACGTGGCCTGGGCCGGTGCCGACCTCGATCACGGCGCACCGTCGGCCAGGTCGACCACCCGGCGCAGCAACCACGATTCGAATGGCAGGCCAGCCAGCTCATCGCAGATATTGCTCGGCGTAGGACACGGCAACCGCGGCATACGCCGCGCGGACCTTGCATCGCGCGCCTCGGGCCCGGACGCGAGCATCGACTCGCGGTCGACGGGCACCGGGCCGGCACCGGCCCCGGGCGCCTCGACCGGGCCGAGCAGGTGGATCCAGCGGCTGTCCTGCTGACCCGGTTGGCGCGGCAGCTCGCGCACCATCGCGGTCTCGCCACCGGCCATGCCACGCAAGGCACGCCTCGACCTCAGCGCGGTCGGCGAAGCGGTGCAGCCGCTCAGCTGCGCGTCTTGAGCGCTCCGGCCGGTTGCGGCCCGCGCAGCAACAACACGGTGAGCAGTGCCCGCTCGTCCGGCGCCAGCCCGTGTCGCTGCGCGCAACGTCTGGACGTACTTCACCACGCGACTGCCCGCGCCCTGCCAGGTAAGCGCAACAAGGTCCTTGTCCTTAAGCGCCCGCAGCGTCCGATGCGCAATTCCTCGTCGTAGTCGACGACCGGCTCACGGCTGCTGGCCTGGTTGCATGCGATGCGCACCGAGTTGATCGTCATCGGATAGGACGCCGGGACGGTGATCTCCTTCTCCAGCAGGCTGCCGAGCACGCGTTGTTCGGCGGCATCGAGCACTCGGCAGGTCGACCACGACCACGACGCTAGCCGAGGGTCCGCCGCGCTAGTCGGACCGCGGGCCCTAGAACCCGGTCCGCGGACGCGCAGTCTGCGGCGGGACGCATGCTTGCCGTCTCGGTGGCCGTCACGCCCTGTTCCGGCCGAAGTAGGTTGAACCGGTGAGTGATCCCCTCGTCGCCGAGCGGGCCGATATGGCTCGGGCCGCCCGCCACTTGGTCCGCTATGGCGGCGCGGGAGATTTTCTGCCGTTCGTCGCTGAGCGTGCGGCCGGTTCGTACGTCTATGACGCTGCGGGTCGCGCCGTGTTGGACTTCACCAGCGGCCAGATGAGCGCGATCCTTGGACACTCGCATCCGGCGGTCGTCGAGGTCGTCCGCGAGATGGTCGGGCGACTGGATCACCTGTTCTCCGGGATGCTGTCTCGGCCGGTCATCGACCTCGCCGAGGCGCTGGGGTCGCTCGCGCCTGGCCTGGAGCGAGAGTGCTGCTGTTGACGACGGGGGCCGAGTCAATGAGGCCGCGCTGCGGATGGCGCGCCTGGTCACCGGGGCTGGGAGGTCGTCGGGTTCAGCCAGTCCTGGCACGGCATGACCGGTGCCGCGGCGTCTGCGACGTACTCGGCGGGACGCCGCGGCTATGGTCCGGCCGCGGTCGGCTCGATGGCGATCCCCGCACCCAACGCCTACCGGCCGCGGTTTATGACGGCGGAGGGCGAGCTCGACTGGCAGCAGGAGCTAGACGACGGGTTCGACCTCATCGATCGACAGACCTCCGGCGGGCTCGCGGCCTTCATCGCCGAACCGATCCTGTCCTCCGGCGGTGTGATCGATCTGCCCGACGGTTACCTGCCTGCTTTGCTCGAGCGGTGTCACGAGCGCGGGATGCTGCTCGTGCTCGACGAGGCGCAGACCGGGATAGGTCGCACCGGGCGGATGTTTGCTTATGAACGCGACGCGATGACGCCCGACGTGCTGACGTTGTCGAAGACGCTCGGCGCCGGGTTGCCGCTGGCCGCTGTGCTCACCACCCCGGAGATTGAGGAGCGAGCTCACGAACGCGGTTTCCTCTTCTACCACGCACGTGTCCGACCCCCTGCCAGCGGCGGTCGGCCTGGCGGTGATCGAGGTCTTAGCTCGGGAGCGACTCGCGGACCGTGCGCTGCAGGCGGGCCAGCGGCTACGCGAGCGGCCTGCTGGAACTGCAGCAGCGCCACGAGTGCATCGGCGATGTCCGAGGCCGAGGGGCTCCTCGCTGGCGTCGAGATCGTGGCCGACCGCGTGTCGCGCAAACCCGCCCCGGAGATCGGCGCCGCTATCAGCCGGCGTTGCTTCGAGCTCGGCCTGTCCATGAACATCGTGCAGCTTCCGGCGATGGGCGGTGTCTTCCGCATCGCCCCACCCCTGACGGTCACCGACGCCGAGCTGGACCTCGGTCTCGACATGCTCGATCGCGCGATAACGGACGTCACGAGCTAGCCGCGGACCGCTCGCGAGACACGCACCCGGGTGCTGGACCGCAATTTCGCCTGCCGCCGCCAACACACGGCCAGCTGGCACACGATGTCTGACAACGTGAACAGACCTTCCCAACCGCCAGCTCGCCTCGTCCCATCCGCAAATGGGTAACCGTCGACAGCCACCCGCAGATCGATCTACGTACGACTCTGGGCTTCAATTGGTCAATCGACGGCTCGGCCGCGTTGCGCGACCCGCTCGCGGCGGTGCTGGCCTGCACGCTGACAAGATCAGGTGAACGCTGGATTTCCGCGCCCATCCGCAGCCTGCCGGACTCAGCTACTCATGCCGTTCGACTTGAGCCATTCGAGCACGGCGTCCGCAAGCCGCCCGCATGAGCGCGCGATTTGGACCTAGCACCCACCGGCGACTACTGGCTATGGAGTGTTGGCCAATGCTCGCCGGTGAATTTCCGCGAGGCGGATGTAGGTGGCTGCGCTTTGTCTGATCGATTCGACTTCCTCGTCGCTGATGGTGCGACGGACCTTCGCTGGTACCCCAGCCACCAAGGAACGCGGCGGGATATGCATCCCCTGGAGTACGACGGAGCCGGCTGCGACCACGCGAGCCAGTTCCGACCACAGCGTGGTTGAGAACAGTTGCGTTCATTCCGATAAGGCAGTCGTCCTCAATGATGCATCCGTGCACGACTGCACCGTGGCCGATGGTCACTCTGTCCCCGACTGTGCATGGGGCATCCGGATCGGCGTGGAGCACTGCGTTGTCCTGGACGTTGGTTTCTCGTCAATGCGGATGGCCGCGGAGTCGGCGCGGACCGAGGCACCGTGAAATATGCTCGCCCTGGCGTCGATCTCAGCGTTGCCCAGGACGGCTGCCGTAGGAGCGACGAATGCCGAGGGATCGACGACAGGTGTCATCCCAGCAATCGCGACGATGAGCGGCATCACACCGGTCAACCTATACGCGCGAGCTGGCAGGACGAGTGGCAGCCCGTCATCGAAGGCGGACCTGACGTCGATCTCGTCGCGGGCTGCGTGGCGCCTTTGGGGTGACATCTCGACCCCGTGGAACAGCGTTCCCGAACGGCGGCCGCGAGTTAAAAGCGCCGTTTGGGATGCGCCCAGTTGGCTTCGCCGGGCCACGCGCGACTAACCGCGGGTCGAACACCGCGATAAGCGTGGCCCTGGCGGCGGACCCGCTACTTGACTGGGAGGCCGTGAGATGACCAGTAAGTTCACCGAGCTTGCGATCGACTGTGCCGATCCCAACGGTCTCGCCCGGTTCTGGTGCTCGGTCCTTGACTACGAGGTGCAAGACGAAGACGACGGAATTGTCACAATTGGCTCCCCTATGGTGCCTGAAGGCAAGAACCACCTTGGCCCAGTGCCACCGACGTTGACATTCGCGCACGTGCCCGAGGGCAAGACCGTCAAGAACAGGCTCCACCTCGACGTCAACCCAACCGACAGGGAGCAAGACGAAGAGGTCCGTCGCCTGCTCGACCTAGGTGCTCGACACGCCGACGTCGGCCAAGGCGATCAGAGCTGGGTCGTACTTGCCGACCCAGAGGGAACGAGTTCTGCGTCCTTGCGGACCGCCGCCCCTGATCGGAGGCCGCACACCGCGCCAGACCTACTTCCGGTCGCCTACCCACGCTCACGCGAACACGATGAGGAGCGCCCTCCAAAGATGGCGAATCCCGACCCGAGCAAGATCAAACACGGGGACGATCAGCGCTCTCACACGAACGGGGTGCGCGTGATCACGTCCGCGGTCCGTAGTGAGACCCGGAGTAAGGCAGCCGCGTCGGCGATCCGCACGGCACGACCAACAACTGGTCGGTGAAGTCGCTTCACACCGCGCCTCGATGACTTCGTCAAACACCTGGTTGACCGCCCCACTTCGCCCCTCACCAGTTCCTGACCTCCGCGGAGCAAGAGTTGTTCCGGCGGGTGCCGACGGCCCGGGCTGGATCAGTTACCGGAGGGTTGGGCGAGGATCACGAACGGCAGCTACCAGCGTCGCGGGGCTTGACAAAGAGGCGGCAGGGCCGCATGCTGCCTAACGATGACCGCTTTACCTAATCGCGATAGGCGTGCCGAACGGCGTGAGGCTACACGTCGGGAGATCGTCGATGCGGCGTGGGAGATCGCGCGCAGCGACGGGCTGTCCGCGATCACGCTGCGCGAGGTGGCGGAGAGGGTCGGAATGCGCTCCCCGTCGCTGTATTCGCATTTCGACTCGAAGAACGCGATCTTCGACGCGATGTTCGGCCAGGCCGTGGACTGAGCGGTGCGCGGCTGTTTGACGCCGTCGGGCCGCGCGCCCGCGGCGCATCGGCGGGCGCTGCTGGTCGAGGCGGAGGCGTTCTTCGACTTCGCGGTGGCGGACCTGGCCCGGTACCAGCTGATGAACCAGCGCACGCATCCCGGACTTCCGGCCCAGCGACGAGGCCTACGCAGGTGTCGCTGGCGGCATATGAGCGGATGCGGCGCAGTTGCGTGAACGGGGGTGCGCAGCCAGGCCGACCTCGACCTGTGGACCGCGATGGTGGGTGGGTTCGTCGACCAGCAACTGGCCAACGATCCGGGCGGGACGCGGTGGCGGCGCCAGCTGCCGCGGCTGGTGGACATGTACTGCGACGAGGTCGGCGTGCCCGGCCCGCGGCTGAGGAGGACGAGATGACCATGACCGCGACTCGAGCCAGCCGCGCGCCGCAGCGCTGCCGCGCGAGGTCGCGATGCGGCTGGCCGCGGCCGAGTATCAGCGCTTCGTCGCAGCTGCTACGGGCGCTGCGCCCCGAGGACTGGACCAAGCCGACCGAGTGCCCCGGCTGGGATGTCCGGGCGATGGCTGCGCACGCGCTCGGCATGGTCGAAATGGCCGCGTCCGATTCGCGAGCAGGTCCGGCAGAATCGGGCCGCGAGGCGCCCGTCGCAGCGGCGGCGGGCTGTTCATCGATGCGCTCACCAGCGCTGCAGGTCGATGAGCGGGCCGGGATGACGCCGGAGCAGATCGTTGCGCGATTCGCTGCGCGCGGCACCGAAGGCGGCACGCGGCCGGCGCCGCACGCCGGGCTTCATCCGCCGGCGACAGTTGCCCGCTCTGCAGGACGTCGGCGACGCGAAGGAAGCCTGGACATTCGGCTACCTGATCGACGTGATCCTCACCCGCGACCCGTGGATGCACCGGCTCGGACATCGCCCGCGCGACCGGCGCGGACCACGTGCTCACTGCCCGACCACGACGGCGTGCTCGTCGCCGACGTGGTCGCCGAGTGGGCCGCCCGGCACGGCCAGCCGTACACGCTGCGGCTCACCGGCCCGACCGGCGGTGAATGGAGCAGCGGCACCGGCGCGGCCGGTCATCGCCATGGACGCCGTCGAGTTCTGCCGCGCCGTGTCCGGCCGCGGCACCGGCCGACTGGCCTGCTCACCACTGCGGTCCCGTTCTGACACCCACCTACCAACCACGGGAGAATGACATGCACGTCTACCGCGCTCACCGCGACGTCACCGTCCTCAACGACTACATCGCCGTGCCCGGCCTCGGTTTCCTGCCAGTCAACGCCGTTCGTGATCCACTGCCGCCCGGCCGGTTGTCGTCGACACCGGCCTCGAGCTGCCGCTGACCGCGACTTCGTCGCCTCGCTGGCCGAGGTGATCGACCCGGCGGACGTCGCGCTGGATCTGGCTCACCCACCCTGACCGCGACCACACCGGCGGGCTGTTCGCGCTGCTCGAGGCCGCACCGCGAGCGCGCGTCGTCACCACCTTCGTCGGCGCCGGAATCATGTCCACCGAGCGGCCACTGCCGATCGACCGGATCTATCTGCTCAACCCAGGCGAGTCCCTCGACGTCGGCGACCGGCAGTTGACCGGGTTCCGCCCGCCACTGTTCGACAACCCGGCCACCGTCGGCGTCCTCGACACCAGCACCGGCGTCTGCCTCAGCTCCGACTGCTTCGGCGCGCCGCTGCCCACAGCCGAACTCGCCGACGCCGAGGATGCCGCCACCGCCAACCCGGACGACCTGCGGGCCGCGCAACTGCTGTGGGCCAGCGTCGACAGCCCGTGGGTGCACTAGCGTCGACCCGAACCGGTTCGAGGCCTCGTTCCAGCCATCTGCGCGACTTCGCTCCCTCATGCGTGCTCAGCACCCACCTGCCGCCGGTCACCGCCGACACCGCGCGCTTATTCGACACCCTGCGCGGCGCGCCGCACTGCGAACCGTTCGTCGGCCCTAACCAGGTCGCGCTGGAAGCGATGCTGCACGAATTCCAACCCGTTTAGCGGACCCGTCACGATCCGAGCGGACGTAGCCGGCCCCACGCTCGGCTCAGCGCGGCAGAACACTCGATCGGTGAGGATAACGCCCGCCTTGCGAGCGAGGGGCGTAACCACGCCGATCGACGGTTGTCCCAAGCGGTCAGCGTGATCGCCTTGTATTTCAAGGATTTGTGCGGCGTAGACATATCGCCGCCGCAACCGCCGCTGCTAGGTCTGGTGCGAACCGCTGGCCTGCGGGGGGTGTAGTGCGCAGCATCTGCAACTGTCCGCGTCCCCGTGCAGGCCTCTACGGGCAGATCGATAGGTCTGCGTGAGGAGATGTGACAACGCGACTTTGCATGGCGGTCCACAGGGCGCGTTGGTGTGGCTGGCAGCTCGTGGGTCGCGTGTGCTCTCTCGCTATTCGCGCATCAGCATCAGCTCGGCTTCGCGTTCGAGGTCGAGGTAGGGTTCGCCGCTGACGTCGATCGCGACGCGGTTGATCGTGCCGCCGGTGAATCGGTAGGGGGATCTCCCGGGTAGTCGTCGGTAATGGCCTCGCCGGGGTCACGGCCCACGCTAAGGCCCGCGCCGGCGATGGCGAACGCGCCGAGCTGGGTTTTGATGCGGCCTTCGCCGACCTTGTGGTCGCCGTGGTAGAGCGACAGGATGCCGGTGGCGCAGTCGAGGGTCGTCGCCGTCCTTGTCGAACGAGGCGGACAGCAGCAGGTTCTCACCGGTGGGGATGTCCTCGGTGCCGTCGATCTTCTGCTCAATGCTGCCGATGTAGCTGTTGACGTAGTGCAGCCGGTTGTTCTTGACGTAGAGGGCGTGGCCGCCGAAGCGGGCGCCGCATGGCGAAGAGCACGCCTTCGGCCCCGGGCCCGGGATGTCGACCAGGGCTCCGATGACGAACGACCGATCGCGGGTGTTGACCGCCTGCCATTCCGAGACGGCGGCGGCATCGGGGTAGTAGACGTATCGGCTGCGCGGCGCGGTGAGCTGCGGGCGCGGCGTGCTGAGAATTTCGAGGGCCGAACGATCGTCCAGCGGAAAGCGCCTGGTTCGCGCCTGCCTCGGCAGAACCACAGGTTCACCAGCTCGCGGAGCTTGTCGGGTTGCTCGGCCGCCAGGTTGTTGCACTTCGGCGCGGTCGACATCGGTGTGGTAGAGCTCCCACTCGTCGTCGTTGAAGTGGCTCCAGCCGGATATCGTCGGGTGGGTGGTAACGGCCTTCCAGCCCTCATGCCAGATCGAGCGGGAGCCGAGCATCGAGTAGAACTGCGTCTTCCTAGCCGACGGTGCGTGATCCGTCGTCGATGCTGCCGCGCATGCTGACGCCATCGAGCGGACTCTGCACGTGGCCCTTGATCGTCTCCGGCGGCTTCGACGTCCGAGATGTCGAGAATCGTCGGGCACGATGTCGATCGCGTGGTAGTACTGATCGCGGATCTCGCCGCGTGCCGTCGTTCCCGGCCGGCCAGGAGATCGATGCACGGGTCCGTGGTCCCGCCGTTGAACTCGTAGCGCTTCCACATCTTGAACGGGGTGTTGAACGCCATCGCCCAGCCGTTCGGGTAGTGGTTGTACGTCGTGGTGCCACCGAGGTCGTCGAGCTTGGCGAGGTTCTCCAGCGAGGTCGTCCGGGCATGCCGTTGGCGAACTTCATCTCGTTGACCGAGCCGTTCGGGCCGCCCTCGCCGCTCGCGCCGTTGTCCGAGACGACGATGATCGAGGGTGTTTTCGCGCTGGCCGGTCTGCTCCAGGTAGTCCAGCAGACGCCCGATGTGGTGGTCGGCGTGGGCGAGGAACCCGGCGTAGACCTCGGCCATCCGGCAGAACAGCCGCTTCTCGTCGTCATTGAGGGTGTCCCACGGTCGCGTGTAGTCCAACGGCGGGAACGGCTGGCCTTCTGGGCCCGGTGCCGCGTCTCGGGCGTGCCGATCGGGTTGAGCGGCGGCAGCTCGGTGTCGGCCGGCACGATGCCCAGTTCCTTCTGCCGGGCGAGGGTCTGCTCGCTCGAATCGCCTCGTAGCCCATGTCGAAGCGTCCGCGGAACTTCTCGATCCACTCCCTCGGTGCGTGGTGGGGAGCATGGCAGGCGCCCGGCGCGTAGTAGAGGAAGAACGGCTTGTCGGGCGCGATCGCCTTGGCGTCCTTGATGAACTCCAGCGCCTTGTCGGTGATGTCGTCGGTCAGGTGGTAGCCCTCCTCCGGCGAGCGAGGCTGGTCGACCGGGTGGTTGTCGTAGACCGAGGTCCGGGTACCACTGGTTGGTCTCCGCCCCGAGGAATCCGTACCAGCGCTCGAAGCCGCGGCCGCTCGGCCAGTTGCGGCGGGTCGCCGCCAGGTTCATCTCGTCCGTCGGGCACAGGTGCCATTTGCCCACCATGTACGTGTTCCAGCCCCGCTCGCCGAGGATCTCCGACAGCATGCCGTTCTCCGGCGGGATCGTGCCGCTCGCGTTCGGGAACCCGACCGCCGCCTCGGTGATGCAGGCCATGCTGTTGCGGGTGTGGTTGCGTCCGGTCAACAGGCACGAACGGGTCGGTGAACACAGCGCGGTGGTGTGCCACTGCGTGAAGCGCACGCCGTCGGCGGCGATCCGGTCGATGTTCGGTGTCTCGATCGGCCCGCCGTAGCAGCTCATCGCCGAGAAGCCCACATCGTCCAGGACGATGTACACCACGCTGGGCGCACCGTCGGGCGCCTTCGGCCGGCTCGAACGGCGACCAGTCCGGCACCGAGTCGCGGATATCGATGTTGATGCTGCCGCTGAACCGCTTAGCCGCAACCACTCCCATCACCAAGGACGGGGAACCGGCACGACCAGCTGGCCAGAAACCCCAAGGCGATCGGAACGCTACTAGAAACCCCACCAGCCGCGACTCACCCAGCACGGGTAGACAACAATGCCAATCAGCCCGTTCGCGGCAAAGCGCGCCGCGCAGATCGAGACCCCTTTGCTGTCAAGCTACTGGTGCGTGCTCCTGCGCCGGAGCTGCACAGCTGGGCTCCGGTTGCATTCGGCGAAGGCATCCTGGTGCGACCGCGCGCGCGTCGTGGAGGCTGACCACAGCGGAGATGGTTTGAGAAGGCCGACACTCGGTCACGGTGGCGGCCAGCCATCCGGCGATGCGTTGCGGGTCGCGGATGGGTCGGCGTTTGGCGCAGCGCCAGCCAGGTGGATTGGGCCGCGTCGTTCTTGCTCGTCCGAGGTGAGCCGGTAGCGGCGGCCGATGCCGTGAGGCGCCCGTCCCTACAGCGGTGGGCGATCTCGGCAGATATGCAGCCTGGCGCTCGGCTGCTCGGTCGCGTCGGGCTGGAGGCAGTGGATTTCACGAATCCGGCGGAGGCCGAGGTGGTTTGCCGGCTGGATGTGTCGGGGGCTCAGCCGGCGACGGAGCTTCGGTCGAGGTTCAGTCCGCTCAGCGGGTTCAGCCAGAGTAGCTTCGCCCCAGAACTGTTGGTCGGTGCGGCCGCCGGCGGCGGGATGTGAACGGATACGGGGATGCTTCCGTGCGGGTCGAGCGGGGCTGGTCGTGCCGAGGCGTAGCCGGGAATGGCCAGTGTGGCGGCGGCGAGTGCGGCGACGATCAGCGAGCGTGATGTGATCACGGCTAGGGGATGGCGGTGCATGGTGACTCCTTCACAAGGTGTGTGATGACGCAAGAACCGTGCGCTGCCCTGGTCGAGATCCGGTTGCGGAAATTGCGTGGTCGGTTGAGGCTCGGTTGACGAAATCGGTGAACCGCGTGCCGCGCGGGTCTCAACCGAAGCTCAGCCGCCGATACGAGGCATCGATGTGACGTACTTCGAATCTGGCAGTCACGTCCAGCGCGCCCCGGACTCGAGCCGAAGCTGTCGCTGGCGACGCGCCGGCTGCTTAGGGAGGTGCGCGCCTGCCACTCAGCCGACGTTCGGGAGACCTCGCAACGAGACGGCTAAGCAGCGGCATTAACGACGCGAAGTTGATCAGGACGGGTCATGGCACGCTGCGATCGGGTGTCGGCTCAATAGATCCGAGGACGGCAACTTACAGGTGTTGTTGGGTGGCCTCGGAGATGGCGTCGAGCCTCTGTCGGTAAGCACGGCGGGCGACAGATCTCAACCGAACTCCAACTGAGAAATGCGATCCTCGCCGGGTTTGGACTTGTCGTACGAAGGTGGCCGAATGCGCACGAGCCGCACTGTCGACGCCCTCCTGACCCGGGAGGGTGGTCTTACCATCCGTGGTGTGCAGTTCCGAGTGCTCGGCCCGCTCGAAGTCACGGATAACCGTGGGCCTGTAGCGCTGGGTGGCCCAAAGCAGCGCCGACTGCTCGCGGTACTGATTTCGCGGCTAGGTGAGTCGGTGTCCGCGGACGTTCTGGCGGAGGCGGTGTGGGAGGGCAGGGCACCGCGGTCGGCAGCCAAGACATTGCAGGGATATATCGTGCATCTGCGGCAGGCTTTGGCTGTATCCGCGGGCGATTCAGAGCAAGTTGCGTCGATTGCCACCACGTCCGCCGGCTACCGCTTGAGACAACGGCGGATGCGGTGGACTCGGTCCGTTTCACCGGACTGGTGGCAAGGGTCGGCAGGCGGCCGCGCTGGAGGAATGGCCGTCGGCTCGCGTGTTTTTGCGCGAGGGCCTGTCGCTGTGGCGTGGCAATGCGTATGCGGAGTTCGCGGATAGCGAGTTCGCACAGGCTGAGGGCGACACGGTTGGAGCAGCTCAAACTCGTCGCATTGGAGACGAGTTTTCCGGATTGACCTTGAGCTCGGCGAGGCCGCGGGGCTGGTTCCAGAGTTGGAAAAGGCGCTGGCGCAGCACCCAACCGGTGAACCGCTGTGGAGCTATTGATCCGGCGCTGTATCGCGCTGGGCGGCAATCAGACGCTTTGGCCGCTTATGGCCGCGCGCGAGAAGTTTTGGCTGACCGAACTCGGTATCGACCCGGGCCCGGGCCTACAGGCGGTGCACGCCGCGGTCCTGGCGCAGGATCCATCCCTTGACTCGTCACAAGTCGTGCGCCGCAGCGGCGGATTGTCATCGCGGCAGCCCACGGCTGGTGTCTCATGCCTTTGACGGCCGCTGAAGATGACTTGGCCTGGCTGCGCTCGCAATGGCTGTCCACGATCGAGCAGGGCGGTCGGATCGCTGTCGTGTCCGGCCAGAGTGGGATCGGCAAGACGCGGCTGATCGCGACCTTCGCCAATGAGGTGGAGCGTCTCTGACGCGATGGTCGTGCGGCGAACCGGCTTGACCGCGCCCAATCCGGCCATCATCGCCGCCGTCGCGGCCGGCCGTCCGGCGCTGGTAGCCCTGGACGACCCGCTTGACCGGGCTGGATCCCTACGCCCTGGCGGACCTGCCCGTGCTGATCGTTGCCGGTATCGACAAGGAACGGGCGCCGGCTCACGTGCCGGAAAGTCTTGCGTCGGCCGAATGGCGCGAACTGGTCCCGCTTACCGACGATGTCGTGCGCGCGGATCGCCCACCGGTGGCTGGCGGATGACGGTGACGGTATCGACCTGGACGTGATTCTGCACGCTGCCCGAGGATGCCCGGGCAAGCTGCACCGGCTCGCTTGCTGAGGCGATCGACGAGCGCTCCCATGACGAGATCGACAGCGCGGCCAGCGAGCTTCATTCCGCGCGGGCCGACGTCACGGCCCGGCGGGCACAGGTTGGCCCGTGGCGTTCGCAGCCTCCGTCGTGGCCGGGCGCTTTCGGCCGCTGACCCTCGAAGCCGTGACCGCGCGGCGTTCGCGAAAGCCCGTACCTCGGTCTGGAAACGTACGACGCGGACGGACGCCGCGTTGTTTCACGGGCGGGACGGTGTTATCATCGCAACTGGTGGCCAGGGTCGCCGACACGCCGTTGGTCGCGGTCGTCGGAGCATCGGGCAGCGGCAAAGTCGTCAGTGGTGCGGGCCGGTCTGCTGGTTGCGCTCGCGGACGGCTGCTTACCGGGCAGTGGATCCTGGCGGCAGTTCATCACCACCCCGGCCGACGGGCTTCCAGATCCTGGCGCTGCGGCGTCGGTCGTCGTCGTGGACCAGTTCGAGCAGGCGTGGGCGGTTCATGACGAGCAATGGCGCCGCCGACTATCTCGACGCCGTGATGGCGCTCACGGACGCCGGGCATCGGGTCGTGCTGGCGCTGCGCGCCGATCATGTCGAGCGCTGCTCGGAACACCCGCGGCTGCGCGAGGCGCTGTCCGACGGCACCGTGCTGCTGGGACCGATGAGCAGCGCCGAATTGACCGAGGTGATCGTTGGTCCGGCGGAGGTCGCGGGCTACAGCGTCGAACCGGGCCTAGTCGATCTGGTCCTCGACGATGTTCGCGGACTGCCGACTCCGCTGCCGTTGCTGTCCACGGCCCTTGCGGAAACGTGGGAGACGTCCTTCGGAACGACGTTGACCGTTGACGCGTACACCCGCACCGGCGGCGTGGCGGGATCCCTCGCGCGGCGCGCCGAGACCGTTTTGGCGGCGATGGACCCGGCCGAACAGGCCGCCGTGCGCCTCGTGTTCCTGCGGTTGGCGGCCGGCGAACCCGGCAGGCTGGTGCGCGCGCCGCTGCCCCTACCCGGAGGCAGCCAACGACGAGCCGGCCCGACGCGCCATCGATGCGCTTGGCGGCAGCACGTCTGAGTCACTATCGACGCCGCCACCGTCGAGGGTGACCCACGAGGCTCTCTTCGCGAACTGGCCGCGCCTTGCCCAACTGGCTCGAGGAGGAATGAACAGGGTCGGCGGCTGCGGGCGCATCTGGCCCCGGCCGCTCAGGAATGGGACCGAGACCGGCCGTCCCGACGTCGACCTCTACAGCGGCGTGCGCCTCGATGCTCGCGCTGGACTGGGCTGGCGAACATTCCGCCGACCTCAATCCCGTAGAGCGGCGCTTCCTCCAGGCGTCGCAGGCGCGGGCCGACCGCGAGCTGCAAACCGAACGCGCGCGCGCAACGAGGAAGCGCGAGGCCGCCGCCGGCTGCGCGTGCTGTTGATCGCTGTAGCGGGAGCCGCCGTGGTGGCAATCGCAGCGCACCGCTGTCGCGCTGGTGCAACGGAAGAATGCGGAACAACAGCGGCTCACGGCAACGCGAGCAGGCTCGTCAGGCGGTTGCGCGTCAGCTCGGTGCGGCGCGCATTGGCTAATCAACCGCTCGACCGTTCGCTCTTACTCGCCGTTACCGCCGCCCGTATGGACAACGATCTGAACAGCCGCAGCGACCTGCTGACGGCGCTGCAACGGGCGCCAGCGGCGAAGAGCGTGTGGACCGGCGCCGATGAGCCGCTTTACAGCCTCGTCGAGTCTAATGACCATATCGCCGTCGCGGCTGGCTTCAAGAACTCGGAAGTGTGGGACCTGACGGGACCGCGGACGCACCTGAGGAATGCCGGGGTAGGGCTCTTACGATGATCTCTCCGGGGTTCCAGTGCTTGCTGGCTCGCCCGAGAACCGAGCAAGTCGCGGTACGGCAACATCGAGAGCTTTCCCATGCGACGCAACGCTCTTCCATCCAACTCTGGGACTTTCGGCGGCAGCAGTCGATCGGCCTCGACGCAAAGGGCTCAAACTTGCGATTGAGCTCGTTGTCGTGGTCGGCAGACGGACGCTGGCTGGCCGCTGCGCAAACCGCTGGTGACGTGCTGGCGTGGAACGTCGCCGATCTCAGCCGGCCACCGATGCACATCAAACGTGTTCATCCGATCGCAGCGACGCACAACCCGGGGTTTCCGGTGACTTACTCGACTTTCCCTGCCGTCGCCTATGCCGGCGGCGACGAGTTCGTCATCGTCGAGGAATCCGGACATGCGCAGATTTCGCGGCTCGGCTCGCCGCAGCCGGTACGAACCTTCTTCGTTGAACCGGATACCACCGCGGTGGCCACAGACCGGCGTGGCTCCACCCTGGCCATCGGGCATGCCGATGGCAGCATCGCACTGTTCTCACTCGGCACCGGCCGCCCGCTGCCGGCACCGACCGGACACGCAGGACGTGTCGAGAGCATCACTTTCTCCGCCGACGGGCATCTGCTCGCCACCACCGGAGATGACGACTACGTGAATCTCAGCAACCTTGGCACGGGACGGCTGCTCGGTCGGCTCGCCGGTCACACCGCAACAGTCACAGGGGCAGTGTTCAGCGCCGACAACAGCACCCTATACACCAGTTCCGTCGACGAGAACGTGATCGGCTGGGACATCACGCAACCTGAACAATCTTGGCCAGCAGCTCGCAGCACCCGGCTACGGTCCCAACCGAGGCTCCGGTTACCTTCATCGCGGTGAGCCTGACCGGTGAGATCGCCGCCGAACTACGCCAGATGGCACCGTGCGATTCTGGGCCCGTGGTAGTAACTCGCCGAGCCCGCCGATCCAGGTGACCGATGGCCGCCCGGTTGGTGGCGCGTTCTCCCCGGATGGGCGTCTATTCGCGACGGCGGAGGTGTTGGGACCTGTTGCCGTGCAGTCGGGCGTCGACCCTCGAACGACGGGCGAGGCCCATCTGATCGACGTCCAATCCAGACGAGTGATCGCGACGCTCGCCCATCCGCCGGCTGGAGTGTGCGGCCGTGGCGTTCAGCCCAAGTGGAAACGAAGATTCTGTTGATCGACGACGAAGGAACCGACGGATTACCCGGAAAGGCCTTCGTGATCGATACCGCATCGCGAACTCGAATCGGCAATCCGTTCCCGGTCATCACCAACCCCCGCCTGGTGGCCTGGAGCCCGGACTCACGCAAGATCGCCGTCGGCGGGCAAGGGATACGAGGTCATCGACATGGGCAGCCACAACGAGCTTTGGCGACGCGACAAGGTAGCTTCAAAGCCTAGCCTGGTCACCAGACGGCTCAACGATAGCCACGGTTGAGCGGTGCGAGAGGAATGGCTCTGGGGCGGCTCGCACGACTGATTGCGACATCCCACATGGGCACCTTCAGTTGTTGCGGTCCTCAGATGGCGCCAACAACGTAGGAGGATGGGACGACCCCACGGTCTTCATCGAGTTTTGCCTACAGTCCCGACTGGTCAATGCTCGCCGCGGGAACCGTCGACGGCACGGTCGTGCTGCGGGACGTGGCGCCACCGGCGAGCAAGTTGGCCCACCTCTGGTAGCGGCGTCCAACACAGCCAGCCAGCGTCCTGTTCGGCGGCGCCGCCGGGAACCTCATCGTCTCCACCGAGGACGGCGGGCTCTGGCGCTGGAACGTAAGCCTGCCCGCGATGCTGGACCGCGCCTGCGCGATTGCCGGACGCAACCTCACCAGCCAGGAATGGGCCGACCTCAACACCAGCCACCCCTACATCAAAGCGTGCCCCTAACGCCGCCGAGGTGATCGCCAGTCGGCCCTGTTCCCGCTCCGAAGCAAATCGGCCGACATCGCGGTAGTACGACCGTCGAAGATGCCGTCGTGGCCTCAAGTCGAAGCAGCGATGGTTGAGCGGATGGTCAGCCGCGCATAGGGCTCCATCTGCGTGAGCACTATCTCGGCGGGCGAGCGGCGAGGCGGTCGCATCGGCGCTCCACGATCTTCTGCGCGACACGCGCCGGCCTGCTGGCCATAATCCTGGCACGCTGTGGCCTGAACACCTGAGCGAGCTGACCGCTCGCACCGTAGAGCATCACAGATCCGCAAGCGCACGCTCGGGAGTTGTTAGCAAGCACCAAGAAGATCTACGTTCCATATTTCTTTACGGCTTGAGCAGCTCGCAATAAGAACACTGGCGAAACTCGATCCGCGGCTGACGGAAGTGGTCCGGGTGCTTGGCGGCCGCGTTACTCAGAGACTGGCAGGTGCACCAGAGATCCTTGAGCGGCATGAATGCGCCGCCGGACGGTAGAGGAATCCTGATGCAGCTATGGACTGCAGAAGGTTAGAACACGGTCCAATCTTCGGACCCGGTCCAATCGTCGGGCCGGCGTTCCTGCACTCGGTTGGATATTTTCCCGAAGAACTATGGAACCAGCTAAGCGATGACTGGTTACAGCGTGCACCTCGAATAGGCCGACCGTTCAACACGTGCCTCGTCTCGTCAACGCAACACCGCCGAGCCCCCATCTGATGTCACCACACATGACACGGGCATGACAGTTAGATGTCAGATCTCGCCATCGATTCTTGACCGAGGTGGGAATGAATGCTAATCAGATCACCAGGGAGGGACTCGGCCAAGATCGTGAATTCAGGTGTCTCGACGAGTGCGACGACGACTCGTTGATGAGGACGGGTTCGGGTCCTTCAGCGCAAAGCGATCTGCCGGAGGTCATCATGCGTCCTGGCCGAAAGTGGCTGCTCCTCGCTGGGGCGGTCGTGATGTCTTGCGTGCTTAGCGCGCCGCCTGCCGCTGAACGCGTCGCCGTCTGCGCAGCCCCGTGCTCACCTGCTCGTCTCAGGCCTGGATGGCTCGCTGGGCAGCACGGTTGGGCCCGATGGTGCACTGTATGTCGCTGAAGGCGTGGCCGGTCAGGATCTCACGCATCGACCCGCGAAACGGCCATAGGTCAGTATATACCGGCGAGCGGATTGCCCAAACGAATCGCGCCCGTCGGGGGCCCGATGGATGTCGCCTTCATCGGCCACACGGCCTACGTCCTGGTGAGCGTGGTCAGCCCCGACGTCGGCGGCAGCAGCTGGACGGCATCTACCGAGTAGATGGGCCGCAGAGCTTCACCAGTGATCTGCAGATATCGGGGCCTTCTCTCTGGACCATCCTCCGAGCACATCGTTCTTCAATCCCGACCGGTGTCCAGCTCGCCATGCAGCCCTACTCGCGCTGGCTTCCTGGTCACCGACGGCCACCCCAATCGCGTTCTTCGCGTCAAGCTGAACGGCGACATCTCTGAGGTCATCGCCTTCCCTGACATCGTGCCAACTGGACTCGCGCTGCGCGGCAAAGACGGTGTATGCATGACCGAGGCCGGTCCCGTCCCACACCTTCCGGAAAACGGCAAGATCGTCGCATTCACCGCGCGATCGCCAGCTGCCCGCGTCGTCGCCTCCGGCGCTCCGCTTCTTGTCGACGTCGAGTTCGGGAACGGTCATTCCATGTATGCCCTTTCCCAGGGCCACTTCACGCCCGGTCATCCCGAAGGCTCGCCTGCCGATCCCGACACCGGTGCACTCGAGCGGGTCAATAAGGACGGCACGCGATGACGCCGATCGCTACCGGTCTAAACCAACCGACTTCACTAGAGATCATCGGCCACACCGCGCAGCATCGTCACACTCACCGGGGACGTGTGGGCTATCCGACTGTCCAGGTAGTCCCTACCAAGTGAATGACCGGAAGGTGAGGTCGCCGGACGGTCGGCGCCTGGTTTTTGCCATCGGGAACGAGACATCGGCCAAGATCGCAGCTTGCGCGATCTCGCGATCGATGGCTGCCCGGGCCCGCGCGAGGATCGTCGCAGCAGTGCTTCAAATCCTGCCACCCCACGTTGAACTCATCGGCGAACCGGGCCTCTAGCTCGATGCTGCGGCGCTTGCCATGCCCGCCGCAGAGTCGAAGGTCGTGTGAGTGAAGCATGGGGATAACACAGGCTGCCGCTAGCCAGTGGTCGGATTCGACTAACGTCACGCCAAGACGGTCGATGCAGCCGGCACATCATCCCGAGGATCGCCGAGCAGCCCGCGGTACAGATCTCTGTATTGACCAGTCCGACGAGGCCGGAGTGGTAGACGACTGACAGGTGCCGGAACTCCTTTGGCCTTTTCTGCCACCGCTGTTGCAGCTAAGCTGAGCCTGCTCGTCGAGGGCCACCGCCGGCCGAGCCCGGACTTCGTGCCGGACCGCGCGATAGAGTCGGGATCCTCGACCTGAGGACGCGGAGCTCAGCCGGCGAGACATGGGCGGAGCGTAAGCCATCGGCGAGCGCTGGCTTGACGCGATCGGCGGCATGTGCTTGGCCCGCAGCGGCGCCGGGTAACGCGTGCCTTGCGGTAGGGCGTGAAAGGGAGTGCGCAATGACCGTGCAGACGTTGGATGATGTCCATGAGCTCGCCCAGCAGCTGCGGGTCGACTCGATCCGTTCCGAGCACGGCCGCCGGGTCCGGCCATCCGACGTCGAGCATGTCGGCCGCCGATCTGATGGCCGTGTTGCTGGCCCGGCATTTCCGCTACGACTGGGAGCGGCCGGACGATCCGGCCAATGACCATCTGATCTTTTCCAAGGGACACGCGTCCCCGTTGCTTTATTCGATGTTCAAAGCGGCGGGCGTCGTCTCAGACGATGAGCTGATAAACGGATACCGGCGATTCGGTTCGCCGCTGCAGGGTCACCCCACCCCGAGGTTGCCGTGGGTCGATGTCGCCACGGGCTCGCTCGGTCAGGGCTGCCGGATGGAGTCGGCGTCGCATTGGCTGGGCGGTATCTCGACGAGCTGCCGTACCGCGTGTGGGTGCTTTGCGGTGACAGTGAGATGGCAGAAGGCTCGATGTGGGAGGCGTTCGACAAAGCGGTCTACTACCAACTGGACAACCTGACCGCGATCGTCGACGTGAACCGTCTTGGTCAACGCGGCCCGACCGAACTGGGCTGGGACCTGGACGCGTACGCCAGGCGGATTGAGGGGCTTCGGCTGCCGCGCCATCCCCATCGACGGACACGATCTTGGCGAAATCGATAAGGCGTTCGCCCAGGCGGTCGACGCGGACCGGCCCACCGTGATTCTTGCCCGCACTCTCAAGGGCCGCGGGTTCTCCGAGATCGAAGATCGCGAGGGCTGGCACGGCAAACCGCTGCCCGCGGAAATGGCCGAGCGGGCCCTCGTCGAGCTGGGAGGGGAACGGCACCTCACGGTCCGCGGGCCGCGGCCGGAGGGTGGTTCTGTGCGGACCCGGTCCAGCGGCGAGGTGACCCTGCCCGGTTATGAGCTGGGCGCCAAGGTCGCCACTCGGAAGGCTTTCGGCGAGTCGCTGGCTGCGATCGGCGCCCGTTCGGACGTCGTGGCCCTCGACGGGGAGGTGGACAACTCCACGCACGCGGAGGACTTCGCCAAGGCGCATCCCGGACGCTACTTCGAGATGTTCATCGCCGAGCAGCAGCTCGTCGCCGCCGCCGTCGGCCTGTCCGTCCGCGGATACGTCCCTTTCGCCGCCACCTTTGCCGCGTTCTTCACCCGCGCCTACGACTTCATCCGGATGGCGGGCATCTCGCAGGTGAACATCCGGCTGTGCGGATCCCATGCGGGGGTCGAAATCCGGCGCGGACGGCCCGTCGCAGATGGCTCTGGAAGATCTCGCGATGATGCGGGCCGTGCACGGGTCCACGGTCCTGTACCCGAGCGACGCAACGAGCACAGCCTGGCTGGTGCGGAGATGGTCGAGCGAAGCGGCATCGTCTACATGCGCACGACCCGCGGCGCGTACCCGGTGCTGTACGGACCGGATGAGACCTTTCCGATCGGCGGCGCGAAGGTGGTCCGGTCCAGCCCCGACGACCGGGTCACATTAGTCGGGGCCGGTGTGACGCTGCACAACTGCCTGGCTGCAGCGGACCAGCTCGGTAGCGACGGAATCGCCGCCCGCGTCGTGGACCTGTACTCGGTGAAGCCGATCGACACCGAGACGCTGGTCGCGGCCGCGGCCGCCACCGGGGACCGGCTCGTCGTCGTCGAGGACCACTACCCGGCCGGCGGGATCGGCAGCGCGGTCCTGGAAGCGCTCAACGACGCAGGCCACCCGGCCCGCATCGTCCACCTGGCGGTGCGCGGCCTGCCTGGCTCCGGGACCCCCGAGGAGCTCATGGATGCGGCGGGGATCTCCACCGGTCATGTCGCGCAGGCCGCCCGCGAAGTCCTGCAGGCCTGAGGCGACCGCGATTTCTGGTCAGCACAGACCGAGCAGCTCTCCGGAGATCGCTCTACGGGGTTAGGCCAGACCCCGTGGTCCGTGCCGCGAACTCCGTGCCGCACGCATCGTGGCACTCAGGCGGCGGATCGCGGTGATTTCAGTCTTCCGGTATGAGGAAGAGCCACGCGCTGATGAGGCCGCCGAGGAGACTCGCCGCCACAGTCGGGAGGAGCCAGTACAGACCGCCGCCGGCTTTGGCGAGAAACGTCGCTCCCGCGACGGCAAGAAGCGCTGAGGTCGCGGCGTTGGGGGAGAATCGTTCAACGAAGCGAGTGGCTCGCTCCTCAGCGTGGTGGCCGGCTCGCCGGTCGAGGACGAGCATGCAGTATGGCCGAGGCCACAGCCCAGCCGAGCAGCTCGAGTCCGAGGGGACATCGGGTTGTGGAGCGACGAGAACAACCGCCACCACGGTCGCGGTGGTGAACAAAACGAGAGTCTGCGCCGCACGGAAACGGAGGTTGGGGGACGTGGACAGTGCACTGCTTCTTATGGACGCCGCGACGAACAGTAAGCCCGTGAGCGCGCCCGCGACGCTCGCGATTGCTACACCGAAGTTCACCCAATCAGAGACTTCGTAGCCCATGCGGGCACATACTGCCCGATCCGCATGCCCGATGGGAGGGATCGTCCGATCCGCGTTAGGGCCAGATCGAGACCTCTTTGTTGTCATTCCTGAAGGAGCGGGGCCGGTCAAGTCCGCTGTGCTTTGTTGTCTGTCTTTCTGTGGCCGTTGTCCGCCGTTGTTTGGGCGCACCATGGTGTGCTACCGCCGCGAAGAACCTGAACCGAGGCAGTGCGCCGGGACTTGTCTGCGGCGAGGGCGAGGGCGCTCGGGCCTTTCCGATGGGAATGTGGGCATGCTGCGTGAAGCGCGCCGTGAGCGGGCCGAGGTCGGAAGCTGGTTGTGAACAGAGGCTAGACGATGCCGCCGCTGTACTCGTAGGAACAGAATTCGTCGCCGTCTTCGTCGATACCGGTCTCGACGAGAACCCATACTCCCAGTCCGCTGCCGTCCGGAGCGGTGTCGACGATCGCTTCCGGACAGACCTTGGCGAACTCAACGTAAGGGGCGACCGGGATCGGCAGTCGCCACGGCGCCGTTGCGCTCACCGGGAAGGAGCGACACATCCAGGCCCCCGAGGCGGGATCGCGAGTACCGCCGGCCGGTCGTCGGGGTGGGCTGATCGGACATGGGACTCCTATCGCTTCGCCGTAGCGTAGCGGAATCGGGCTTGTTGCCTGTGCGGACAGCGCTTTGTGTGTTGCTTTCAAGCGCACGGGCGTGGTTCGTCCTCGCAAAGCTGCACCGTCGTGACCGGGTGCATGCGGTGATCTACGGCTGTCGGCATACTCGCGCGATGTGCGGGGGCCGCTTTGCTGACGGGGGCGCGCCGCCGCGGTCACGCCATGGTCAGCCCGCCTGCTGGCCACCGCGACCGGCGCTTTCGGGACGCAGGGTTGACCCCGGCCCGTGGGCCATTGCGGGCAGGCCCAGGTACGTTGCTCCGCGCAAGGCCGATCGCTTCGAGGTGTCTGCAGCCCACGTGAAATTGTCGGTCGCCGAGCCTGGAACGCAATCAGGTCAGCTGCTTGCGGCGACCACCGGCTGGCTCTCGACGGTTCTGGCACGGCATGCCGTCCGCGGTGACGAGGGGCCGCATGAGTGCATCGGTGCCAGAGTCCGGAGATCGACCGGATCCTTCTCGAGTTGACGCAGCCGATCGGACGCGAAGATCCCTGTTCCCGCGCTACGACATCTTGCGCGGGAACAAATGACCTATTCATGCGATTGTGCGATGCGCCGTCGGGGTCGACCGTCGAACTGCGGTCATCGCCATCACAGATCCCGATTGGAGCCGCTGGTATGTCGACCAAACCAGGCATCGGGCGCTGGCGACTGGATATCCGGCGGCAGCATCAGCGCTGGCGGTTGAGTCCTGATAGCTGAATCGCCTGCGGACCTGCGTCGACCCGGGTAAGCCATTCCATGCCAGGGTGGTGCCGTGCCTCAGATGTACTCGCCGAGCCACCGCCAGGCCATGCCGGTCCACTTCTCGCGCAGCTGCTGTGAGGCCGTGGAAAGCGAAACACGTATACGGCCGTGCGGGACATCGTTGCGAGCGAGCGATGCCGCCAGTCGGTAGGTGTGTTCGGGCGGCACGCTAGGTGTCCCTCTGCGGCGTTGTGCCGGAGAGAACGGCGGCGCCTCGGGCGTGACCAGTGCGTCCAGCGACGCTCGCTCGACGTAGCTCTGGCGTCGCATCCGCCCCGAGGAGAATGAGCCGCGACGGCCGGTAGGTCTCAGTTTGCATCGACGTGATCGAATAGACCGAGTATCGCGAACTGGACCCTCTGCTGCGGGTAGCCCTGAGGCAAGTGCGCGAGCCCGGCCAGATAGCCCGCCGGCCGAGAATCCCATCGAGGCCGATGCGGGATGCGCCGGCGGCGCGACGATGACTGATCTCCGATTGGAGCGCGTCGAGTGGCACCGGATGCCGCTGGTGCAACGGGTAGTAGAAGGCGCTCGCGCCGACCCCGCAATCACGCAGCCACGTCGCCACCGGATCGCCCTCATGCGAGCTGTAACTGGCGTAGCCGCCGCCGGGAAGTACGATGATGTGCGTCTTGTCCACGAATCCAGCTCCACTCGTTCGCGCCGGTGCCCGACCCTGTTGAGCTCGGCTCAACGCTTGAATACCGTCGCGGTCCCAGGTGATCGATCTCGTTCGAGTTGGCGAACAAAGCACATCACGGCGCAGTAGCGCGTCGGTATCGCACGAACACGCGATCGCATCGCCGGTACTTCTCGCGCAATCGTGCGATGCGCCGCGCTGACGTTGCACCGATACTTGCGCCGAGCCGCAGTCTGCTCGACCCGCCGTCGCGGAACCGACCGAGTGACGAGGAGCCATGATGGGACAGTCTCGGTACCGCCGCCAGCGCGGGGACAACCAGCTACCTGACTGCCGCGACCCTGCGCGTCATGGCGGCAGACGGCGTTGAATATGCCTACCGTGACGTGGGCGAGCCCGTAGGCCGCGTGCTGATTGGCGCTGCAGCACTTCCGGGGAAACCTCGACAACTGGGATCCGGCGCTCATCGACACGCTGGCGCAACACCGTCGGGTAATAACGGTCGACCTACCGGGGGTCGGCGGTAGTACCGGCAGGCCCGCCGACACCGTCGAAGCAGATGGCGCGCGACGTACCGCCTTTACCGACGCAATGGAACTGCCGACCTTCGACCTGCTCGGCTTCAGCATCGGAAGCTTCGTCGCGCAGCGTGTCGCGTTGACGCGACCCGATGCGGTCGGGAAGGTCGTACTCGCTTCGACCGCTCCCCAGGGAGCGCCAGGATGACGGGTGGTCACCGGATACGTCATAGGTGCCGTCGGTAAGCCGCAGACATCCCCGCGCGGAGGTCCTGCAGGTCTTCTTCACTCCGTCAGAATCCAGCCGTTCGGCAGGTCAGCGTCCCTTCAACGTCAATACTCACGCCAGCAGGACCGAGACGTGCAGACAGACTGGGCGACCCGAAATGCGCAGTACGACGCGAGCCTGCGAAATGGGAGTGCCGTGAACACTGCACTATCGACGAGCTCCGTGCGCTGACAGCTCCGGTATTTGTCGCCAATGGCGACAGCGACCTGATGATCCTGCCGAGATATTCTCCATCTCATTGCCGCCTCTTCCGAACGCCACCATCAAGATCTATGAGGACGCGGCGCATGGGTTCTTGTTCCAGCATTACGCGGAGTTCGCTGCCGACGTCATCGAGTTCTGGAGCATGAGCCGCGCAAGCCGACCGCGTGCTGAGCGAGCGATTAAGCCGACATCGGTCGACGAGTCGGACCTGGATTCGCGCGATTTTCTCTGCCCTGTAGACGGTATGTCGGGCAGGATCCTGCGTATGGGGACTGCACTCACGAGCTCTGGTCACGACCCAGATGGCCGACAGCCGACGATAGGAGCTTGATGGCGCAAGGATGGTGCGAGCGGCGATGATGGCTCGAATGCCAGGTCGCGATTGATGTTGGCGACCTTGACCGAGCGTCGCGACTTCGGCGACGACTTCCTGCTCGAGCGCAAGTTTGACGGTGAGCGCTGCGTCGCCCGCAGAGACGGCGGCGAGTTACGACTCGGAGTCGCGTACCGGCAATGACCTGACCGGGCACTTATCCTGAGGTTGGCGCGGCAGTGGCATCCCAGCGCGCTCGGAGCCTTGTGCTCGACGGAGAGGTCGTCGCGTTCGAGGGCGACCAGACCTCCTTCGGCCGGTTGCAGCAGCGCCTCGGGATTAGGACGCCGTCGGCGGCGCTCGTGGCGAACAACCCCGTCGTCTACTGTGTTTTCGACTTGCTCGAGCTCGACGGGGCGGATCTAACCGAGCGTCCTCTCGTCGCAGCGGCGCGCCTTGTTGGCGAAAGCGATTCGGCCGGGCGCGGCATTGCAGGTTGAGCGAAGCATGGCGCGGCGACTCTGAGCGGCGCTTCGCCGAGGCGTGCCGCTGGGGTTGGGAGGGCTGATAGCTAAGCGCGCCGATGCCCCGTACGTGAGCGGCCGGTCAGAAGCACTGGTTGAAGCTGAAGTGCGCCTGGGAGCAGGAGTTCGTGATCGGCGGCTACACCGATCCCGCCGGCAGCCGTGCCGACTTCGGCGCCGTGCTCGTCGGCTACTACGAGGACGGCCGCCTCCAATACGCCGGCAAGGTCGGCACCGGCTTTAGCGCGACGGTGCTGCACGATCTCGGCGCCCGGCTACGTCGAAGATGGAGACGTCGACGTCGCCGTTTGTCCAGAGTGCGGCCCGTTCCGCGCGGCACGCACTGGACACGCCCCGAACTGGTCGCTCAGGTTGGTTTTTGCCGAGTGGACCAGCGATGGTCGGCTGCGCCAGCACGCGCTTCCGCGGACTTCGCGACGACAAGCGCCCGCGCGAAGTTGTGCGGGAGCGGCCCCAGTGAGCACGGCAGCCGCGACCAAGGACGCGGTGCGACGCGAGGCCGTAGTGGAGCAATACGTAACTGAACGAAGCTT
>ERZ1370068.8013-contig-6897_pt1 | contig 41276 bp, 72 predicted proteins | sample MGYA00561227_ERZ1370068 | MGnify/ENA primary metagenome ERZ1370068 (study PRJEB38410, sample SAMEA6850437) | metagenome | study: Metagenomic assessment of the ecological functions of the soil: analysis of the soil microbiota associated with the... | reverse complement strand
TGTGCTTCGGTTCGGTTTTGGTGCTTCTCATGCGCTGGCTATTGGCGTGTGGCGGCCGCCATCGGAACGTCTCGTGACGCTGCTGCGCGAGTGGCGCGTGTTGCTCCTGCTGGCGTCGATCGCGTTTCAGTGCCGTACTTCGTCTTCCATTTGCTGTTTCAACAGCTCGACACCGTTCGTTACGCGCTGCCGATGGTCGTCCCCGTTGCGTCTCGCGGCCCGCCAGCTTCTCGCTCGCGGGCCGATTGCGACTGCGGCCGTGGCCGTCCGCGTTCGTGGCGGCTGCGTTGATCGTGGCTTGTCCCAGGCGGCGTCGCGCGCGGCCGCGAACCGCACTCCGGCGTTCCGCGCGATCGCCGACGCTGTTCAGCGCGCGAGCGTGCAGCCTGCCAGGCGCCGTCTTCAGCCACTATGCCGTGCGGCGTCCGCTGCAGGCCGCCGACGTCGGCACGATGCATCGTCGTCGAGCCGCGGACCGAGTACGAGTGGCTCGGGCCTCGTCGGATTACTGGCGCAACGGGAACCGCGCCGGTCTGGTTTTTCGCGGACGAGCGGACGGACGATCTGGCGCTCTTCGATCCCGCAGAGCCGCACGGACGTCGTCCGCTACCGGTGGGAGGTCGCAGCAGCGCGCGAATTGAGCGGAACGCGCCCGCTCGGCGTCGACTGGTGCAGGTTCTCGGCGTTCCCGGCTGGTTTTGCGGGCCAGGGATGGTCGCTCACCCCGAAACCGGGGGCCTCGCGCAGGCCACGTCTACTGGAGCCGATCATCGTCCGATCGAGGCGTGCGTGCGCCGCCGTCCTGGTCCGTTCCACCTGGTCGTCGGCGCACGTCACCTGGACAACGGCAGTGACGCCGACGCTGACGTCACGCTTGCGGTCGACGGCCGCGTCGATCGATCACTGGCCCGTGACGCTGGCCGATCGGAACGTGCTCGCTTCATCGGATCTGCCGCAGGGAATCGAGGGGCCAGGCCCGTTTGCCGCGCCTGACGATCTCGTCGCGCACGCTCGATCCGAATCGGACGGCCTGCCTGTCGCGATCCGTCAGTTCGACATCCAGCCCGTGCCGCGCAGATGATCTACGGCTACGGCGAGGGGTGGCAACGAGGGCCGAGCTGCGTCGTTGACACCGGCCTGTCGTGGCGGTGGACGAGCGAACGATCCGTGCTTCGGCATGAAGGGCCGCCTGAGGCGGTGAAACTCACGATGCGCGGCGAGTCGCCGCTGCGCTATTTCGATCCGCGCCCCGACCGTCAAAGTGACGGCGGCCGGCGCAACGATTCGCGCAGTTTCAGCCCGACGACGACTTCGAATGGAGCGTAACGGTTCCTGCGGACGCGCTGGCGCGAGGTCGGGCGGCGCCGTCGCGATCGAAACGGATCCGGTGTACTCCGGCACAGGTCGAAGGCACATCCGACGAGCGGCACCTCGGGCTTGCGCATCTTCGATTTGCGCGCGTCGCTCACTGTCTCTCCTCGATTGACCAGTGTAGAGACCGGACTGTAAGCTCGTCGCCGGCACTCTAACGCAATAGACGCTCAGGAGATCGCCTCTATGAGTTCGCGCCGCATGCCCTGGACCGCCATCGCGGTTGCGGTGGTGATTGTGCTGATCGGGATGCGCGAAGAAGGTGCCGCCGCCACGCGCCGCAGCCTCCGGCACCTCCGCCGCCAGTAGTCGCGCCGCCGCCGCCGCCACCGCCACCACCACCGCCGCCGCCACCAGCGCCCGCGCAGCCGCCGCGACCGCTGACGGAAGATGAAATCTTCCAGCGGAAGTCGCTCGACGAGCTGAACGCCGAACAGCCGCTCGGCGACGTCGACGTTCGACTACGACATGTCGACGTTCGCGAGACGATGCGCGCGCGATGCTGCAGCGGAACGCCGACTACATGCGCCGGTGGCCGTCAATCCGGGTGACGATCGAAGGGCACGCCGACGCGCGCGGCACCAACGAATACAACCTGGCGCTTGGTGAGCGCCGCGCGGCCGCGGTGAAGGACTACCTGGTCAGCCTGGGGATCGCGCGGTGATCGCATGCTCGCGATCAGCAAGGGCGAAGAGGAACCGCTCTGCACGGAGATGACCGAGGCCGTGTTACATGATGAACCGCCGCGGCCACTTCATCATCACGGCGAAATAACGGCCAATGTCGAGGGGCCGGGCTCTTCAAGCGACCCGCCTCCTACACTAGCAGCACGAGTTCCTCGACGATCGCCTCCGCCGCGGCGCGCGGATCCTGCGCCGCGATGATCGGCCGTCCCACAACGATATAGCTCGCGCCAGCCGTGATCGCCTCCGCAGGCCCCATCGTGCGCGACTGATCGTTGCGTTCCGTTCCTGCGGATGCTCCGCGAATTCCCGGCGTCACGATCTGAAAGTCCGGTCCGCAGGCCTGTCGAATGGCGGGCGTTTCCTGCGGCGGAGGCCACGACTCCCTGCGAGCCCGCCTGCTGCGTCATGCGCGCAAGCGCCGACGACCTGGTCGAGCACGGGACGTTCGACGCCAACGGCTGCGCAGCGCCTCCTGGTCCATGCTCGTGAGCACCGTGACCGCCGATCATCAGCGGGCGACCGCGCGACCGAGCTTCGCGGACGTGTCGCGCTGCCGCGCGCGCTGCCGCCTGCATCATCGCGGTCCGCCGGACGCGTGGACGTTGATCATCCACGCGCCGGTGCGCGACGGCGGCCTCGACCGCCTGCTCCACCGTGTTCGGGATGTCGTGATACTTCAGGTCGAGGAAGACGCGCGCAGCCGGCATCCGACGAGCTTCCGCGCACGAGCGCGGGCCCTTCGCTGGTGAACAGCCGGTTGCCAACCTTGAATCCGCCGGCGAGTCCGCGCAGCGCGGTGACCAGCTGCATCGCGCGGTCGCCGCGTCTCGACATCGAGCGCGACTAGGGCTTATCCACTGTTTTTCGCGGGAGGTCGTGTCGATCGTTCCGACCAGGTCGGCAATGCGCGCGATCTCGTGACGGCGCATGTAGTCCGCGATGCCGTCGAGCGAGCTTGCTCCAGATGAACGGATCGACGAAGTTCGCGGTGCCCACCTGCACGGCCGTCGCGCCGGCGATGATGAACTCGAGCGCATCGCGCGCGCTGGCGATGCCGCCCATGCCGATGATCGGAATCTTCACCGCGCGCCGGCACTCGTAGACCATGCGCACGGCGATCGGCCGGATCGCCGGGCCGCTCAGCCCGCCGACGATGTTCGAGAGCTTCGGGCGGCGCGTTTCGACGTCGATCGCCATCGCGAGGAACGTGTTGACGAGCGAGACCGCGTCGGCGCCCGCCTCCTCCGCCGCGCGCGCGAACGACGCGACGTCGGTGACGTTCGGCGTCAGCTTCGGAATCACCGGCAGCGCGCGTCACCTTGCGCACCGCGCTGACGACGTCGAAGCGTGCCGGTGCAGGCTGCAGCCGAACGTGATGCCGCCTTCCTTGATGTTCGGGCACGAGATGTTCAGCTCGATGCGCGGCGACGCCTTCGGCGTCCGAGAGGATCCGCGCGAGCTCGACGTACTCGTCGAGCGTCGCTGCCGCAGATGTTGACGATCACGGTCGCGCGCCGCGCGCGCAGCTCCGGCAGCTTCTCGCGCGACGAAGCGGTGCACGCCGATGCCCTGCAGGCCGATCGCGTTCAGCATGCCGGACGGCGTCTCGACGATGCGCGCGCGGCGGATGGCCTTCGCGCTCCGTCGAGGAACAGGCCCTTGACCGCGACGCCGCCGAGCGTCGACGAGGTCGATCGCTTCGCGCGTATTCGACGCCGTAGCCGAAGCAGCCGCTCGCCGCGATGAGCGGATTCGCAGGCGGAGCGATCCGATTTGGACAGAAGGTCAGTCCAATCCCAAACCCCAAATCCCGAATCCCAAATCCCAACGTAGACCGGGTCTCCGCGGCGCGAGTGAGCCACCGTGCCGCGGACTCGGCGTTGGTCAATCCCAGTCACGATGCTCTTCGCCGTTGAACACGGGGCCGGCGATGCAGGAGCGGACGTAGTGATGCCGATGCGTGTCCGTCGCGAACCGGGATCACGCAGCTGTAGCAGCCGCCCATGCCGCATCCCATCGCTCGCTCGACCGACACCTGCGACGGCCGCTTGAACCTCGCTGCGACCTGCGCGCACGGCCTCGAGCATCGGCTCCGGGCCGCAGGCGTAGATCATGACGTCCGGGACTCGGGACTCAGGATTCGATCGCGCCTGCGAGCGAATCGACGCGATTCCAATCCGAGCGGATACGCGCCTGCAGCTCGCGTCCAGGGCACGGTGATGCGCCGCGATCGCCGATGCTCCCGTCCTCGGTGGCCAGCACGAGCCGGATGCCGCGCGACTCGAACCAGTCTAGATAGAACAGCTCCGCACCAGCTACGCGCTCCGTAGAAGAGCGTCGTCTTCGTGTCCGCGCGCGAGCAATGCGCTCGCCGAGCGTCGGCGAATGGCGCGAGGCCGACGCCGCCGGCAACCATCCACGCCTCCGCGGGCGGATCCGACGAGCTCGAACGGGACGGCCAAGCGGGCCGAGGCACGACATCGACGTCGCCTTCGACGGCATCGAACAGCATGCCGGTCGTGACGCCGACCCGTTTGCTCAGCAGCGTCAGGCCTTCGACTGCGTTCGTTCGAGCGAAGCACCTCGAATACCGAGAACGGACGTCGCAGCAGCGGATCCCTGCCGCGGCCGGACTTCACCATGACGAACTGACCCGGGAGCGGCGTCGGCGGCGATCTCTGGAGCGGCGAGCGCGATGACGTTGTAGTCGGGGAGAGGCGCGTGTTGCGGATCACGCGCGCCTCGACGTCGCGAAGCATTCGGCCGAAGTATAACAAGTGGGCGGCAGGTAGCGGGGGTCGACCAACGACGAACACCTGCTGCGGTATGCTGATTCAGCTCTTTAATCGCGGTCCTGAGAGACCGCGAAGAGGTTGAACATGCCTGACACGCAAGTCCGCGGTCGTCATGGACGCGGACCGCATCTCCGCACCCTCACCCGCATCGCCCACGAAATCGTCGAGCGCAACAAAGGCGTTGACGACCTCGCGCTCGTCGGCGTGCGCACGCGCGGCGTGCCCATCGCGCGGCGCCTCGCGCGCGCGCTGCAAGCGAGATCACCGGCGACGACGTGCCGACCGGCGCGCTCGACATCACGCTCTATCGCGACGACCTGATGCGGCACGCCGTCGGCCCGCAGCCGCTCGTCCGCCGCACCGAGATTCCGTTCTCGATCGACAACACGCAAGATCCTGCTCGTGGACGACGTGCTCTACACGGGCCGGACGACGCGGGCGGCGCTCGACGCGCTCATCGACTTCGGGCGGCCGAAGGCGATTCAGCTGATCGTCCTCGTCGATCGCGGGCACCGCGAGCTGCCGATCAAGGCCGATTACGTCGGCAAGAACCTGCCGACGTCACCCGAGGAAAGCGTGCAGGTGCGCCTGCAGGAGATCGACGGCCAGGACGAAGTGGTCCTGCAGCAGGAGGTGACGGCATGACGACGGCGATCACGACGTCGAACGAGAAGCCGGCTGTCACCGCGCTGCGGTCGCAAGGATCTGCTCGGCATCGTCGGATCTGCACGCCGGAGGAGATCACGCTCATGCTCGACACCGCGGAGGCGATGAAGGAGATCGGCACGCGGCCCATCAAGAAGGTGCCGGCGCTGCGCGGCAAGACGGTGGTCAACCTGTTCTTCGAGCCGAGCACGCGGACGCGCACGTCGTTCGAGATCGCCGAGAAGCGCCTCAGCGCCGACACGCTGAACATCGCGATCGCGCACGTCGAGCGTCGTCGAAGGGCGAGACGCTCGCCGACACGGCGCTGAACCTCGAGGCGATGGCGCCCGACATGATCGTGCTGCGCCACTCCTCGTCGGGCGCGTGCCACCTGCTGTCGCGCATCTGCCGCTCGGCGCATCATCAACGCCGGCGACGGCATGCACGAGCATCCGACGCAGGCGCTGCTCGACGCGTTCACGATTCGCGAGCGCAAGAAGCGGCTGAAGGGACTCGAAGGTCGCGATCGTCGGCGACCTGCTGCACAGCCGCGTGCTGCGGTCGAACATCCAGCTGCTGACGAAGATGGGCGCCGACGTGTGGGTGTGCGGACCGCCGACGCTGATGCCGACCGACATCGGGCGATTCGGCGTGACGCGCGACGAGCCGCGTCGACGAGGCGGTCGCCGACGCCGACGTCGATCATGCTGCTGCGGATTCAGCTCGAGCGGATGGAAGGCGCGTATCTTCCGTCGCTGCGCGAGTAGCTTCAACGTCTTCGGGATGACCGAGGCGCGGCTGCGGCTGGCGAAGCCCGACGTGATGATCATGCACCCCGGTCCGATGAACCGCGGCGTGGAGATCGCGTCGGAGGTGGCGGACGGTCCGTACTCGGTGATTCTCGAACAGGTCGCCAACGGCGTCGCCGTGCGGATGGCGGTCCTGTATCTGCTGGCCGGCGGAGCGGAACATGAAGAAGCTGCTTAAGGGCGGACGCGTGGTCGATCCCGCCAACGGGATCGACGGCGTGCGCGACGTGCTGATCGACGGCGATCGCATCGCGCGCGTCGGCCGCGATCTGCCCGGTCGACGGCGCGACGGTCGTCGAGATTCCCGACGGGCTTCGTCGTGTGTCCGGGCTGCATCGACATGCACGTGCACCTGCGCGAGCCGGGCCAGGAGCACAAGGAAACGGTGGCGACGGGCACCGCCGTCGGCGGTCGCCGGCGGCTTCACGGCGGTCGCCTGCATGCCGAACACGACGCCGGTCAACGACAACGCGAACGTCACGGCGCTGCATTCTCGGCGAAGGCGCGCGGAAGCGAACCTGGCGCGCGTGTATCCGATCGGCGCGGTGTCGCAGGGCTCGAAGGGCGAGCTGCTCGCCGACATCGCCGAGCTGCAGCAAGGCCGGCTGCGTCGCCATCACCGACGACGGGCATCCGGTGGCGACGGCGCTGCTGCTGCGGCGCGCGCTCGAGTACGCCGGGCATGTTCGGCATGCCGGTGATCGAGCACTGCGAGGATCCGTCGCTCAAGGGCGACGGCGTCGCGCACGAGGGCTTCCACGCGGCCGTCGCTCGGCCTGCGCGGGATGCCCGGCGCGTGCGAGGCGCTGGGCGTCGAGCGCGGCGTCCTGCTGTCGGAGCTGACCGGATCGGCCGTTCCACGTCGCGCACATGAGCGCGCGCGCGTCGCTGCGCGCGGTGCGCAAGGGCAAGGAAGCGGGCGTGCGCGTCACGTGCGAGGTGGCGCCGCATCACTTCACGCTCACCGACGAGGCGCTCGCGACGCCGATCGCCTACGACACCAACACGAAGATGAACCCGCCGCTGCGCGAGGCCGCCGATCGCGACGCGATGCTGGCCGGGATCGCCGACGGCACGGTTGACGCGATCGCGACCGATCACGCGCCGCATCACTACGACGAGAAGAAGGTCGAGTTCGACCGCGCGCCGTTCGGGATCGTCGGTCTCGAGACCGGCGGTGTCGCTGTCGCTTCGATCGTCTCGTCCACGCCGGGCTGCATCCGGCTGTCGCGGCTCGTCGAGCTGATGTCGCTGCAATCCGGCGCGGATCCTGCAGCGTGCCCGGCGGCACGCTGTCGGAAGGCGCGCCCGCCGACATCACGATCCTGGCGCCGGACCTGAAGGTGCGGGTCGACGCCGCGCAAGCTCCGGTCGCGATCGAAGAACACGCCGTTCGACGGCTGGGAGCTTCGCGGCGGCGTCGCGGCGACGCATCGTCGGCGGCCGCACGCTGTTCTACGTCAACGCGGAGGCGAGGATTTGCACTATGACGATGGCGCAGTCGATGAGCACGACGAGCGAACGAGATCCGCGAGAAGGCCCTCAAGGACCTGCCAGCAGTTCCAGGTGCTGATGCTGGACGGGCACTTCGACTTCGGCAACGGCTACCACGGCCGCGTGTACCTCAATCCGCATCAGCTGTTCCGCTATCCGTCGACCATCTGGCGCTTCGCGCAGGATCTGCTCGACGTGCTGCCGGCGTCGGTGCTCGATCGAGACCGAAGTCGTCGCCGGACCGGCGACCGGGCGGCGCGCTGCTCGCGCACACGATGGCGGGGCTGCTCGACAGCCGGCGCGCCATCGACGCGGCCGCCGACGATGTTCGCGCCGTTCATGGTGGACGCGTATCGCGGGCCAGGCCTCAGCCGCTTCTATCGCCAGCAGATCGCAGGCAGGAAGTGCTGCTCGTGGACGACGTGCGGAACACCGGGCAGACGCTGGCGCGGTGCGCCGACGATCGTGCGGTTCGGCGGGCGGCACAGTGATCGCGACCGCGGAAATCTACGACCGGATGGAGTCGATCGACCGACGCCGGCGCGCCGAACTTCGCGCTCGCCGAATACAAGGCACCTGAGAACTACGCCGCCGGTGCATGTCCGATGTCAAGGCCGGGGTGCCCGTAACGACGTTCTGACCCAGTCTCGAGCCGGATCAGCGTTTCCTGAGGAGCAGCGGCACGACCGCCAGCAGCAGCGCCATCGCCAGAAGGCGTTGCGGAGATCGGCCGCTGCGCGAACACGAGAGGCGATCCTTCGCCAATCGCATAGCGCACGGCGGAAATGCTGCTCGGCGATCGGTGCCTGGCGGATGGAAACCGATTGACCGCCGGCGCCAGGGCGGCATCTGCTGGCGCCGCATCGCATATCCGAACAATCCGAGCACAGCCATCAAACCCGCGTCAGAAGAGCGCGCCGTCGATCTGGCGCAAAGCACAAGGCTGGCGGATCACGGCGATTGCGGCATGCTGCGCATCGGTCGCGGGGATGCGGAGCACGCTGACCCAGAGGCGCAGCAGCGGCGAGGTTTCAGCACGCCAGCAGCAATCACGTTGCCGACGGCGAGCATGATGATACGACTGTCGATCCCCGTGCCCGCGAACACAGTGGCCCCGGCTGCAGGCCGGATTCGCTGCCGCTGAAACGCGGCGAGCAAGATCAGCGGCTGTCGCGGATGTCGGCAGCCCGAGGCGCAGCAGCGGCGCGGCAAGCGCGCCCGCCGCGCACGCATTGTTGGCGCGGCTTCCGGCCGGCGACGCCTTCAGCCCGGCGCCGCGGTCCGAAGCGCGCCGGGTCGTCAGAGCCGCCGCCCGGCGCGTAGGAAGAATCGTCGGAACTCCCCGCGCCCGTCAGGGCATCGCGCCGAGCGGAGTGTCCGATCGCGGTCCCCCGCAACCACGGCTTCCACGACCGCTTCCAGTCCTCGCGTGTCATCCGGATCGATCCGGTGATCGGCGTCACCGACTCCGATGCCAGTCGAATTTGCGACGCCGTCGCGGCGAACAGCACCGCCGATGGCAGCAGAAACAGCCCCAGCGTCAATACGATGACGACGTCGGTGCCGCGCCGAGCAGTTGCGGTGGACGCCAGACGTGAAACCGCGCCCACACCCCGACGGCGGGTCGATGCCGATGAGACCAAGACACAAACCGAACATCAGGCTGGCGAGCCCGCGAGCGATGGAATCGCCAAGCACGCACGACACCGCCATGAAGGCGAGCACGCTGAGCGCGAGTGTCCGCGGCCCGACGAGCGCAGCGCCAGGTTGACCATCAGCGGTGCGCTGAGCGTGGGACGCGGCGGTCGCAAAGGTCCCGGCGACAAAGGAGCCGATCGCCGCCGTGGCGAGGCGCCGGTCCCGCGCGCCGCTGAGTGCCATGGCATGGCCGTCAAGCGAGCTCATGATCGACGCGCTCTCACCGGGCGTGTTGAGCAGGATCGCCGGTCGTCGATCCGCCGACATCGCCGCCGTAATAGATGCCGCCGGAACATGATGAACGCCGCCCGTCGGTGGAAGCGCGAAGCGTCGCACGGGAGGAGCAGCGCGTCGTGAGCGCCGGCCCGATGCCCAGCCGGCAGCATGCCGACGAACGTGCCCAGCGTGACGCGAGGCGCCACAGGAGGTTTGCGCCAGCCGGCGCCTCGGCAAACCCGGCGCCGAGCGCGCTCAGCGCATCAACGCGCAAACACTCCGGCGGGCAGCTCCGGTCAAGACCCCGCGTGAAGGCGATGAAGATCGCGGCCGAGAAGGCAAGACCGATGGCCGCGGCCTGATCGGGTGCGGGCGTCGCCAAACGCCGCAGCGACGGCCGTGAAGAGCAGTGTTGACGCGATGACGAAGCCCGCCACGTGCAGGTCACGAGATATGCAGCAGGCCGCCGATGACGCGAACCACCGCGCCGGAATTCCGACAGGTCCGCGCGCGCCGTGTCGTATCGCGCGGTCGTCGCATCGCCTTGACGCAACAGCGTTAGCGCGACCACGGCGCTCGCGGACCGAGCGATGCCCGGGAACAGCCGCTCGACGAGACCACGGGACGCGGCAATCGGCGCGCCACGCAGCCGAGGCCACGATCAGGTCACCCGCACGTCTTCGGCCTCGAGGAACTGCGCGAATGGCGCTCCAGCCAGATACATGTCATCCCATTCGCTGATCCTTCAGCGTCTGCTGCCAGGTCTTCGATCGCACCATCTCGGCCATCGTTCGTCGAGCCGATCGCGCGCCCTCCGCGGACAGGCCGACGGCGGCGGTCATGATGCCGCGCCAGTTCGCGATGTCGACCGGGATGCCCTGCTCGCGGAGCGTCGGCATGTCAGAGCGAGGGCACGCGCATCGGTGACGACACCGCGAGCGCGCGAGACGTCCGCTCTCGCAGGTGCGCGGCAAGTTCGCCATCACCCACTGATGCCGGCGGTGACGCTGCCGCCAAGCAGCGCTGTGAGGCGCCTCGCCGCCGCCGGAAAACGGGATGTAATTCACGCGTGCGCGGGTTGAGTCCCACGGCGCCGGTGATGAGCCCCGCCAGCACGTGGTCGAACGTGCCTCCCGCCGATCCGCCTCCCACGACACGCCGCCGGATTGACGGCTTTCCAGCGCGGCAATGAGATCGAGCCACCGTGGCGATGTGGCAGGAATTTTGCCGGGACCGCGATGACTTCCCACTCGCCGGTCAGCCGGGCGACGGCGCGGCATCCGCCAGCGTGACGCGCGAATCGTTCCAAGCACCGCCGCGAGCATCACCAGCCCATGACAGAATCTGGCGTCGATCCCGACCGCGTAGTTCGGCAAGCTATAAGCCCGATCGTTCCCGCGGCGCCGGCGATGATGGCGGCATCCACATCCGCACAATCGCTTCAGCCTGCAGCGCGTGCTGCGCCAGCTCGATCGCGGTCTGATCCCATCCGCCGCCCGGCGCCGCCGGCGCGATGAGCGTCTGAGGCGCTCGAGGGGATGGCCTCGGCCTCGCGCGGCGGAGGGCAGCGGCATCGAACGGCAGCCGAGCAGGGCCGGGACCTCTCAGCGGCATGATGGCATCGGCAGATAATGGCGTGCGTCCCGGCGGCCGGATTTCGGGGACCTGTTTGGATCGCCAGCCGCTCATCGGCGTGCTCCATCTGCTGCCGCTGCCCGGCGCGCCGCTTTACGACGGTGACGATCCAGAAGGTGTGCGACCAGGCGCTTGCCGAGCTCGACGTGTTCAAGCGCCTACGCCATCGACTCGGTCATCGTCGAGAACTTCCGCGACATGCCCTACTATCCCGGACGCGTCGCCGGCCGGAGACCATCGCGGCGCTGCCGCGGCTGTCTCGCGAGATATCGTCCGCGCCGCCGGCGTGCCGGTCGGCGATCAACGTGCTGCGCAGCGACGGCGAAGGCGGCCATTGCGGTGCGGCCGCGTCAGGGCGCCCTACGTTCGCGTCAACGTCCACATGGGCGCCGTCGTCGCGGACCAGGGCATCGATGCCAGGGGTGCAGCCAGTTGTCGGTGCGGCTGCGGCGGCGCTCAAAGTCGCAGGCGCTGATCTTCGCGGACGTCGGCGTCAAGCACGCGGCGCCGCTCGCGCGGCCGGAGCCTCGACATCGAGACGCGCGACCTCGCCGAGCGCGGGCCTCGCCGACGCGGTTATTGTCACCGGCGACCGCACCGGTAGTCGAGACCAAGCCTGGCGGACATCGATGCCGTCCGCGCGGCGACGCAGCCTCCGCTGCTCGTCGGCAGCGGAGCGCACGCCTGAAAACATCGAGCGGGTGCTGCCGAAGGTCAACGGCTTGATCGTCGGCAGCTATTTCAGAAAAAGATGGCGCCGGCCATAACTTCGTCGACCAGGCACGTGTCGAGCGGTTCGTCCGCCGCTTCGCCGGATTGGAAGGATGACATGACGGCACGCTTGCAGCATGGCAGCGGGCAGTGTGGTCGCAGCATTCGCGGAATATTCACGTTGACTGTTCACGCGTGCGTCGGCCGTCTCCGGCGCAGGATCGGCTGCCGCCGATCCCGGCCGACAAGCTGACCGAGGCGCAGAAGAAAGCCGCCGCGGAATTTCTCGTCGAACGGAAGCAGGAGGTCTTCGGGCCGTTCGTTCCGCTCAGCCGCAGTCCGCAGCTGATGATCAACGCCGCGAAGATGGGAACGTATCTGCGGTTCGGCAACTCGCTGCCGCGCGACGTCAGCGAGTTCGCGCATCCTGCTGGTCTCGCGGCGATTCGCGGCAGTGCGAAGTAATTGCGTGCACGCCGCCGACGGCAAGACCGGCCGGCCTCAGCGACGCGCATCATCAGGCCGTCGCCGATGGACGACGGCCCGAGGGGATGAGCGGACGGCATGGAGATCGTCTACGAGTTCAGCAACGAGCTGAATGACTTCCACAGCGTTACCGATCGGACCTACGCGCGCATGGTTGCCAAGTGCGGCGAGCAGGGCATGATGGACCTCGTCGGCTTGAACGGCTATTACTCGATGATCTCGATGGTGCTCAACGTCGGCCGCACGCCGCTGCCGCCGGGAAATACCCTGGGCTCAAGCCGTTCCCGAAGTAGACGGCTCCTGGCCGGGATTCGGATCGGGTGCTCCGGTCTCGCGCGCCGCGGATCTCGGTGCACGTCTCGACGACCTCTATCGCACGTTCGATCGACGTCACCTCCGCCTCCGATCCGGTCCACATCGTCCGGCGCTACACGGCGCCGGACGATCGCGAGATCGTCGGCGTTCTGCGCGCGCGCGCGCTCGCCTTTGGTCGCGTCGCCAGCGTCCTCAATCGATCGAATCGCTGCTCGCTGTCATGGGACCCCATCCGGCAGCCTTCGTCCGGAGCGTTCGATCCCGCCGCTGCATCGAGCCGCCGATCGATCCCCTCGTCCATCGCTGGATCCGTGGACGCGATCTCGTGGCGCTGCTGCTCATCCTCCAGCGCATGCTCGCGCGAAGCGGGGACCATCGAGCGCTTCTTCGTCGCCGGGCGACGACGCCGCCGCACCGGACGTTGCGCCTTGCGCTCGAGGCGTTCTCGACGCGAGCCCTGCGAAACGGATCTCGCGTCCGCATACGGCCGAGTGCCGCAGCGCCCCGGGGTCTGCTACTTCTTTCCGCGCCCATCCGGCGGGCAGCGCCTGCAAGCGGCTGAATCTGTTCCTCCGCTGGATGGTTCGGCGCGACGCGATTGATCTCGGAACGTGGACACTTTTGTCCCCGTCGCAGGCTCATCATTCCGCTCGACACGCACGTCATCCGGCTCGGTCGCTGCCTTCGATTGACTGGCGATACGCGACGCCTGGATGGAGAGATGGCCGCCGAAATCACGGCCGTCGCTCCGCGCGATTAATGCTGACGGATCCTGTTCGGTGCGATTTTCCCTATGTCATGTGGGGATGATGAGCGCCTGCGGATACCGGACGACCGCAGGGCGATCGTCAATGCCCGCTTGCGCGGCGATCTGCCGTCCGCAGAGTCGCGAGCTCGGTAATTAGGGACGGAATGAATATTGAAGGGAGCCTGACGATCCGAGCGTCTGCGATCCTGATGATGCGCGTATCGCATTACAAAGGTCGCTGACAGGGCAGTATCGACGGCATACAGCTTTCCGCGTCTTTCGAAGGGACACGTGCTACGACGCCTACACCTCCCTTGCCTGTTACCTCCTTGCGGAGGAAGTGGCGGAGCCGGCTGGACGATGCGCGCCGGCGATCTTCCGCTCGAAAGAAGTTGTTCCAGCAGCCTGCTGAAACGCGGAAAGGGATCGTTCTTCCCCGTTCACTCGCGGCCGATACGCAAGCAGAAACAGCCGAAGCAGCCAGGTAAGAAGGAAGGTTGAGGCCACCATGCGATCCATCGCGGTCTCGCTCGTCGTGTCGATGCTTGGAGGCGTTGCCCCGCCAGCGTTAGCTCAATCGCCCAGGGAGCACGGAGAAGGAAGTCCGGATCGTTGGCTGCATCCAGTGGGAGAAGGACTACCGGAAGCGAGCGCAACGAAGGTCGCGGCGGCGCGATCGGCACGGGGATCGGTGTCGGCAACGAGTTCGTGCTGACGATGGTCAAGCCCGAGAGCGCGAGGAAGGCTGCCGCGCTACAGCATCACGGGCGATCGCGAGAAGGAGCTCGGCGCGCCGCGTCGGTCAAGCAGGTCGAAGTCATCGGCGTGCATGGAGGACGCAGGAGAGCCGGGCAGCGAGCGATTCGGCGACCTCGCCGCGCATCAAGATGACCGCCTGGGTGCCCATCAAGGATTCTTGTCCTGCTGCAGTAAATCCAAAACCCCAAATCCCAAAACTCCAAGCCCAACCCGAACGGACTCATTGGGATTTGGGATTTGGGATTTGGGATTTGGGATTTCTCTGAAGCTCCCACAGCTTCATGAACTTCAATCCCGACCGACCAGGCATTCATCAGCGAGATCGTCAGCCCCGCGGTTCCGTCGAGGAATCCACGCCGCAGAATGTAATTGCGAAGAAGCGCGGCCGGCGGGTGGAGCGAGGATCTCCATCGGTCCGGTGCGCCGGCCCGCTCGTACATCTGCCTCGCCGACGAGCGTCGAGTAGTGGTTGATGCGCGTTGATCTGGTCGCGCAGATCGGCTGAACGAGTAGTGCTCGAGATCGTGCTTCAGCCGGCCTGACGAGTCCATCCACGTTCACCGACTCGTGCACGTAGCGCCCGTGCCAGCGCGCGAAGCGGCGATCGTAGAGCCGCGTCTGGTAGTCGGGATAGAAGTCCGTGGTGCGGATCCAGCGGCCGAGGTGGAAGGTGACGCGCGGCACGCGATAGCCGTGCAGCGGCGGAGCTGTCTCCAGCACGCCTTTGAATCTCGTCGGCGAGCGCCGGCGGAATCCGCTCGTCGGCGTCGAGCGAGAAAATCCAGTCGTGGCGCGCCTGTTCCGCGGCGAAATTCTTCTGATCGACGTACCGCGTCCACGCGCGCGTCAGCACGCGCGCCCCTTTGCGCGCGCAATGTCGGTCGTCGCGTCCGTGCTGCCTGAATCGACGACGAGAAGTTCGTCGGCGAAGGCGGCGGAGTCGATGGCCGCGCCGATGTGCGCGGCCTCGTTCAGTGTGATGATCGGTGACCGTGAGCGTGGTGGCGCATTCAGAATCTTAATGCAAAATGCAAAATGCAAATCGTGCCGGTGTGTCGAATTTTGCATTTCGAATTTGCATTACTACGGTGCTCAGAGGTCACCGTCGTCCCGCCGGAAATGGCGGTCGTTGTCGTCACGCCGACACTCACGGTGGCGATGCCGTCGCGGTCGCCGTTGATTCCCACGCCGGCGCCTGCGACAGGCGCCGAGCTGAACCGTTTCGAAATCCACGACCGAGCGGTTGTAATCGAGGATCGGCGTTCAGCTCGTTGTTGCGCGCCTGCGGCGAGGTCGCGCTGCGCCTGAAACACGATGAAGTTGGTCGACGTGCCGCGCCGCCAGCTTTTTCTGCTCGGCGTCGAGGCGCTGCTCGGCCAGAGTACGCGCGACGCGCGCGTGCTCGTCCACCCGCTTCTGCGTTGGTCGTCACCTGACGGGCGACGTTCCGCACCTGCGTCGACGACCTGCAGCTCGGCGTTCCTCAACTGCGTCTACCGCCTGGCTGCTCTGGCAGCTGCGCGCGAGCCGAGGCTGGCCTCCTGCTGGCTGTGGCCGACCGGGTAGCTGATGTTGAGCGCGAGCGTCCAGCTCGGGAACTGGTTGGCGAACAGGTCGCTGAGCGACCGAGCCAAAGCTGCGCTGCGTCTGGCCGATGATCGGGCCCGGAAAGCCGGTGCCGCGCACGAACTGCGTGCCGCCGAGGCCCGTCAGGCCGTAGTCGAAGCTGCGCGGTCACGTCGGGCAGCGTCTGGTTGCGGAAGTAGCGGATGTTGATGTCGTTCTCCTCGAGCGACTTGCGGGCCTGCAGGAGGTCGGTGCGCATCTGCAGCGCGTTGCTCACGGCGCCGTCGACGTCCACGGTCACCGGCTCGAAACAACGGCAGATCCGTAGGCTCGATTTGCGTGGTCCAGAAATCAGGCCGACGACTGGTTGAAGACGAGCGCGCGCAGCGCATCCTGCGCGGTTTCGATCTGCGCCTGCGCGACGATCACCGCCTCCTCGCGCGTGCGCCACCTCGGCTTCGCGCCTCGACGGCGTCAATGGGCGGCGTGATGCCGATCTGGATTCGCGCGTTGGTCTCGCGCAGCGACTCGTCGCGCCAGGTCGAGCGACTGCTGCTGCACGACGAGCGACGCGTTCGCGTACGCCAGGTCCCAGTACGCGTTGCGCACCGGCCCTCGCCGTCGTCGCCACTGTCTGCTCGAACTGGACGTCGGAGATCTCGCGGTTCTTCTCGCTCAGGATGCACCTGCTGCCGCAGGCTGTCCATGCTGAAGTTGCGCAGCAGCGGCTGGCGGATGTTGAGCGACAGCGACGACTGCAGCTGCGGCGAGAAATTCGAGAAAGAGGTTCGTCGTCGTCGAGCGCGTGCTGTCCCACCCGACGCTGTAACTGCCGCCCCACGGCGTCTGCTGCAGTGACGCCGACGTTGCTCGCCGAGACGTCCGTTCGTCGTCTTGTCCAGACCGGTCGTGGCTGCCGGACAGGAAGCTGTTGTTCGGGCGTCGCGGCGCTCGATCCCTGGACCGTCGTGGTGAAGGTCGGCGCCCAGCGCCGACCGCGCGAGCGGCGACCGCGAGATCCTGGAGCTGCGGATTGATGCGCGCGATCTGAATCCCGAGGTTGTTCTCGAGCGCGAGCCTCACCGCCTCATCTATCGTGAGCCGGCGCACCTGGTCGCCGGGCGCCACGGCCAGTGCGTGCCGGAGCGTCCGCGTCGTCTGCGCCGTGCAGCGGCGCCGATCGCGACAGAGCATTCGATGATGAGACCTGTCACTGTGAGCGTCGTTCGCATGCGCCTCCGTATTCATTCCTGCAACCTGATAGCTTAGACCATCCCTGAAACCTGATACCTGATACCGATGCCACCCGACGCTGACATGGCAGATGTATGAACGTATGATGACATTGTGACTACGGATGCCAGTGCCTCGATCGGTTTCGCCGCGTCGGCGCGCTGCTCGAAGGACACTTCCGGCTGACCTCCGGACTGCACAGTCCCGGCTACCTGCAATGCGCGCTGGTGCTGCAGCATCCGGCGGAAGCGGAAGCCTGCGGCGCTGCCATCGCCGATCGCGTGCGTTCGCTCGGGGCGAACGTCGTGCTGTCGCCGCGCGCTCGGCGGCATCGTCATCGGCCAGGAAGTCGGCGCGCGCGCTCGGCGTCCGCGCGATCTTCGCGGAGCGGCAGGACGGCACGCTGACGCTGCGGCGCGGCTTTTCGCTCGTAGCCCGGCGAGAAGGTCCTGGTCGTCGAGGACGTGGTGACGACCGGCGGCTCGACGCAGGAGACGCATCGACGTCGCACGTGCAGCCGGGCGCGACCGTGGTCGGCGCCGCCGCGATCATCGATCGCAGCGGCGGCCAGCAGCGGATCGACGTGCCGTTTCATGCGCTTGCCACGGTTGCGCTGCCGACCTACGAGCCGGCGCCTGCCCGCTGTGCGCGGAAGGACAGCCCGTCGTAAAGCCGGGGTCGGAGGTCTTAATCACGACGCGCGTGATGCGCACCCTCAAGATCACCCTCGCGCTACGACGGCACGCGCTTCGTCGGCTGGCAGCGGCAGGCGGAAGGCGAGTCGATACAGGGTCTGCTCGAGGAGGCGCTGGCGACGTTCGAAGGCGGCGCCGGTCACGCGTGCACGGCGCCGGGCGCACCGATGCCGGCGTTCACGCGCTCGGCCAGGTGGCGAGCGCGCACCGTCACGCTTCACGCATCCGACCGAGACCGCTTGCCCGCGCGCTCAACGCGTCGGCTGCCGGAAGACATCCGCGTGCTCGACGTCGCCGATGCCCCGCCGGATTTCCACGCTCGCTTCAGCGCGCGCTCCAAGACCTATCGCTACCAGCTGCGCGCCGGGAGCGTCGCCGATCCGTTCACCCGCGCGTTCGTGTGGCAGCTTGCCGGAGCGCGCTCGACGTCGCCGCGATGCGTGAGGCCGCCGCGCGTCGCTGGTCGGCACGCACGACTTCGCCGCGTTTCAGAGCGCCGGGACCGGAACGAGCAGCACGCGTCCGGACGATCGCCCGGTCCGAGCTCCGTGGACTAGTCGGCGGCGGATCCGCTGGCCTCGCCGAAGCTGCGAGCAGCGAAGGCGTGGGTCCGCGATCGCTGATCACCTACGAAGTCACCGGCGACGGCTTCCTGCGCCACATGGTCGCGCGCGATCGTCGGCACGCTCGTCGAGATCGGCCGCGGAGTGGCGGCCGGCGACATCGATGGCGCAGCTGCTCGAACGGTGGAACGCGCGCGCGACGCGGGCGCGACCGCGCCGCCGCACGGCTTGTTCCTCGTTCGCGTGGACTATGATTAACGATTGTCGAATCTTGCGATTTACGAATTGACGAATTGCTTCCGGTGCCATCCGTCAATGCGATTCGTCAATTCGCAGATTCGTAGATTCGCAAGTTCATAAATGTCCAGAGGACGAACTGCTGGCGTGGATTCCGGCCGGGCCACCCGGACGAGATGCTGGTCGGTCAGGTCAACTTCGAGCGGCTGCCGGCGCACATCGCCATCATCATGGACGGCAACGGCCGCTGGGCGGCGCAGCGCCACCTGCCGCGCGTCGAAGGGCACCGCGCCGGCATCGACGCGGTCCGCGACGCCGTCGAGACCGTCCGCGCGCCTCGGCATCGAGGTGCTGACGCTCTACGCGTTCTCCGATCGAGAACTGGAAGCGGCCCGCCGCCGAGGTCAGCACGCTGATGATGCTGCTGAAGCGGTATCTGCGCTCCGAGCTGAAGACGCTGCTCACGCAACAACATCCGGTTCAGCGTGATCGGCCGCATGGAGCGATCTGCCGCCGGACATGCAGCGACGAGCTGCGCGACGCGAGCGCAAGCACGGCCGACGAACACCGGCATGCTGTTCAACATCGCGCTCAACTACGGCGGCCGCGCCGGAGATCGTCGATGCGGCGCGGCGCGCGATCGAGTCGGGCATCCGGCCCGAGGATCTCGACGAACAGCGCTTCGCGAGCTTCCTCTACACGGCCGGGCAGCCCGATCCGGATCTGCTGATTCGCACGAGCGGCGAGATGCGCGTCAGCAACTTACCTGCTCTGGCAGATCGCCTACGCGGAGATCTACGTCACCGAGACGCTGTGGCCCGACTTCCGCCGCCGTCACCTGCTCGAGGCCGTGCTCGCCTACCAGAAGCGCGAGCGCCGCTACGGCGGCATCACGCCGTCCGGCCGCGCCGGGGCGAGATGACCCGCGTCATCAGCGGCGTCATGCTCGCCGCCGCCGCGCGTCGCCGCGATCCTGTTCCTGCCGTTCACCGCGCTCCGCGTCCTCGCGTGCGTCGTCGCCGGGCGTCGCGGCCGACGAATACGTGCGCATCACCAGCGCCAGGCCGCGGCATCGTCGCGGTGGCTGGTCGTCGCCGTCGGTCGTCTACGCGTGCTGGTGGGCCGCGGTTCCCGCGCCGCTCAGCATGGTCCTGCTCGCGATCGTCGTCATCGCGTGGCTGGCGTTCGCGGTGCTGCGCCAGGCGACGGACGATCGAGGAGGCGGCCGATCGACCTGGTCGCGCCGATCTACGTCGGAGCGCCGCTCGGCATGCTCGTGGCGCTGCAGAACCTGCACGGGTCCGAAGGGCGACCGCTCCTGCTGATCGGCGACGATCGTCGTCAGCGACTCGGCGCAGTACTACACGGGCCGCGCATTCGGCGCGCCGTCCGCTCGCGCCGACGATCAGCCCGAAGAAGACCGTTGAGGGCGCGATCGGCGGAGTCGCTGATCGGCGACCGCTGTTCATGGCCGATCGCCATGACGTTACGTGTTTCCGGCCGACGCCGATCGTTGTTCGCGTGCTGCTCGGTCTCGTGATCGTGTTCCTCGGCATCGCCGGCGACCTGTTCGAATCGCGCTTGAAGCGTCTGCCGGCATGAAAGACAGCTCGCGCGCTGATTCCCGGTCACGGCGGCGTGCTCGATCGCATCGACGCGCTGCTGTTCGCGATTCCCGTGCACTTCTATCTTGCATGCGGTGCTGCAGGGGCGCGTCGCGTGAAGCAGCGTCGCGATTCTCGGATCGACCGGCTCGATCGGCCAGAGCGCGCTGGCGGTCGTGGACGCGCATCCCGATCAGTCTCCGCGTGGCGGCGCTCGCCGCCGGTGACAACGCCGCCCTGCTCGCCGAGCAGGTGGCGCGCTACTGCCCCGACATCGTCGGGATGGCGACGGCCGACGGCGCCGATCGCCTGAAGACGTGCCTCGCCGAACCTGGCGGGCGGGCGCGCCCACGATCCGATCCGTGACGATCGTCAGCGGCCCGGAAGGTCTCATCGCGGTGGCCACGCCACTCCAGCCGTCGATATCGTCATCTGCGCGTCCGTCGGGCACCGCAGGCCTCGAGGCGGTGCTCGCCGCAATCGAGAGCGGCAAGACGATCGCGCTCGCCAACAAGGAAGTCCTCGTGATGGCCGGCGGCATCGGTGACCGAGGCCGCGCCGCCGACGCGGCGTCGCGATCCTGCCGGTCGACAGCGAGCACAACGCGATTCACCAGTGCCTGCACGGCCGCGACCGCACGCGAGATCCGGCGGCTGATCCTCACCGCGTCGGGCGGGCCGTTCCGCGAGTTCAGCGCCGAAGCGCTCGACGCAGCGTCGATGCCGCAGACGGCGCTGCAGCATCCGACGTGGCGGATGGGACGCGAAGATCACGATCGATTCGGCGACGCTGATGAACAAGGGCCTCGAGGTGATCGAGGCGCACTGGCTGTTCGGCGTGTCCGCGCGGATCAGATCGACGTCGTCATCCATCCGCAGTCGATCGTCCATTCGATGGTGGAGCTGATCGACGGTTCGGTGATCGCGCAGCTCGGGATCACCGACATGCGTCTGCCGATTCAGTACGCCTGTTCGTACTCCGGAGCGCTGGGAAGCGCGCGCTGCTTCCGACGCTCGATTTGACGCGCGCCAGGTCCGCTCGAATTTCACGCGCCTGCACGCGATCGCTTCCCGTGCCTCGACCTCGCGTATCGCGCGCTTCGAACCGGCGGCACCCTGCCGGTCGTCTTAAATGCGGCCAACGAGGTCGCCGTGGAATATTTTCTCGACGGGAAGCTCGGCTTTACAGCCATCCCGCGCGTCATACAAGAAACGATGGATGCGCACAACGTTGAAAGGATGACGACGCTCGACGTGGTACGGCGCGTGGATAGATGGTCGCGGGAGTGCGCCCGGCACGTAGCCCAGGCGCTAGAATTGAACGCGTGACGACAATCCTGGCGTTTCTGTTCGTCCTCGGCGTGCTGGTGTTCGTGCACGAGCTCGGTCACTTCATCGCGGCACGCCGCATCGGCGTCCGCGTGCTCACGTTTTCGCTCGGGTTCGGTCCCAAGCTGGTGTCTACACGGCGCGGCGACACCGAATACGCGATCAGCGCGATCCCGCTCGGTGGCTACGTGAAAATGGCCGGCGAAAGCGTGGACGACCCGCGCAGCGGCGCGCCGCGACGAGTTCCTCTCGAAGACAAAATGGCAGCGGTTCCAGGTGCTCATCATGGGGCCCGTGATGAACATCCTGCTCGCGGTGATCGTCATGGCCGTCGGTGCTCGCGCAGGGTGCCGAGGTGCCCGCGTGGCACGACGCGCCCTCCGATCATCGGCATCGGTAAAACCGCGGATCCCCGCCGAGAAGGCGGGCCTTCGCCGCGGCGACCGCGATCCTTTCCATTGCGGATACCGAGGTCGCAGACGTGGGACAGGTTCAACATCGAAATCGGGCACGACGGCCGAATCGCGACCTCGACCTCACCTTCCTTCGCGGCGGTCAGACGGAGTCCGACGTCGCTTCGCTCATCGGCGGAGGGAAGTACGAGATTGGCGACATCGGCGTGCCTTCCCGACGCGACGCCGATGGTGACGTCGCTGGTCAAGGGCGATCGTCGCCGAGAAAGCCGGTCTGAAGCCCGGCGATCTCCTGCTCGCGGTCAACGGCGAGCCGATGCTTCAGCCGACGCAGCTCAGGGACGCGATCTCGCGCAACGCGGGGCAGCGCGACGGACATCCTCGTTCGCCGCAACGGCCAGGAGACAGCACATCACCGTGACGCCGGCGCAAGCGTGGCGATCGGCGGCATGATCGGCATCTTCTTCGGCGAGCAGATGAAATCGTTCAAGCCGGGCCCGTGGGAAGCGCTCAAACTGAGCGTGGCGAAGAACATCGAGTTCGGCGGTTTGATCTTCAAGACGCTCGGCGGGTTGTTCGTCGGCACGACGTCCCCGCGACAGCTCATGGGCCCCGTGGCCATTGCGCAGCTCTCGGGCGAGTCCGCCGCGGCGGGCTGGCTGCCGCTCTTCACGTTGATGGCGTCCATCAGCCTCGAACCTCGGGCTGCTGAACCTCATGCCTATTCCCGTCCTCGATGGGGGACACATCACGATCATGGCCCTCGAGGGCATCGCCCGGCGCGACTTCAGCGTGCAGGTAAAAGAGAAGATGCTGCTGGCCGGGTTTGTGCTCATCCTCCTGCTCATGGTCACCGTGATTTACAACGACCTCACGCGTATCAGCTGGATCGAACGGCTGATGCCGTGGAGAAACTAAGGAGGCTTTAGAGATGTTCCGTATTCCACGGATCGCGGCCGCCGCGATCGTCGCGGCTGCGCTTGCGTCACCCGCAATTGCACAGCAGAACTATTCGCAGGTCACCCAGACCGACATCCAGCGCCTGCAGGACAGCGTGTTCCAGGCGGGCTCGGACGTCCAGCAGCTGAAGAGCCGCGACTCGGCGCGCGCGTCTCAGCTCCAGACACAGCTCGACGACTTGCGCGACGAAGTGATCTATTTGAAGGTCAAGCTGCGCAAGGAAGGATCGCTGCAGCGGAACGAGTACGCCACCGTTCGCGATCGGCTGGATGACCTGCGGTCGCAGGCTACCAACTACACGACGAACTACACGCCGTCGAACGGCACCTACTCCACGAATAACAACAACAACGGCGCGGCGTCCGGAACGACTGCCAATCGCGCGACCGGCAGCTCCACGACGACGCAATCGTCCACCGCGCGCGCGCACCACGACCACCGGGACGAGCGGCCGCGAGGTCGAGGTCCCCTCGGGCACCGAGATCGACGTCCGGCTGGCGAACACGCTGAACTCGGGAACTGCGCAGGTCGAGGATCGATTCGAGGGGACGACGCTCGTTGATCTGAACATCAACGGACGGACGGTCGTTCCCGCGGGCTCGGTCATGCGCGGTGTCGTCACCTCCGTTGATCCCGCGACGCGGACCAACCGCACCGCGAAGATGACCGTCAGCTTCGACCAGGTGACCGTCAACGGCCGTGCCTACCGCCATTCGAGGCACCGTCACGCAGGCGATCCAGGGCGAAGGCATCAAGGGTGAGACGGGCAAGATCGTGACCGGCGCGGGCGTCGGCGCGGTGCTCGGCGGCATCCTTGGCGGCGTCAAGGGCGCGATCCTCGGGACCGTGATCGGCGGCGGCGGCATCACCGCCGCGACCGAGGGCAAGGAAGTCGAGGTGCCGCAGGGCTCGGTGCTGCGCGTCAGGTTCGATTCGCCGGTTTCGATCCAGGCGGCACGGTAGCCACACAGGCCACCAAGACGTTCTGGCCACCAAGATCACGAAGAGCGGTTTTTCAGAGCACGAAGACACACCGAGAGCACTGCGAGGGTGCCTCGGTGCTCTTTGTGCTCTAACAAAATACTCTTCGTGTGCTTCGTGGCTAGTCGTTCTTTGTGATCTTCGTGGCGATCAGGGCAGCGTGCGCCGCCGGATCCTGATGCGTGGGGTTCCGGTTCGCTTCCTCCGACTTGCCGAGCGGAATGCTCAGGTTCTTCCAGTCTTCGCCTCGAAACGACTTCGCGAGAAACACCAGCTGGCCGACGTGATAGCAGATGTGCGCGAGCGAGCGGTGCAGGGCGTCGTGCACCGCGAATGACTGCGTGCGGATTGTGACCGCACGCTGAAGATGGTCGTCGTTCACGCCGTTCAGCGCGTCGAACAGCACGTCCCACCCGCCGTTCCACTTCGCCAGCAGTTCTTCCCGGGTCACCGTGCGCGCCGTGAATTCCTCGTCGCGGTGCCGCCACGGCTTCTCGCCGTCGGCGGTCAGGAAATCGGTGAAGCGCGATCGCAGGTTTCCCCGATGTGCCACACGAGCATCGCCGCTGAATTCCCGCCTCGTCCATCCGTCGTCGTGAGCTCGCTGTCGTTGAGCTGCGCGAGCGCGGCGTCGCCGAGGGCTTTATAGCGGCGGAACTCGCCGACAATCGACGATACCAACGACGACACACGGGCATTGTAACCACGGAGCGCGCTTCGCGCGCATGCACGAAGCAATGAAGGGTTGGACGCTAGAACTTCTTGTGTCCTTCGTGCCCTCCGTGGTTGACAACGTCTTGGGATGTTGGTGGCGCCTGGCGGCTCTTGCATTACGGAGCTATTAAAAAACGCTCTATTTCGGGCCTTGGGCTCTCTCCGCTCGTGGTCGCAACACAAGGCCGGCGATCAGTATGAGAGCACCCAAGACGATCTCGAAAGCCGCGGCATCAGAGTGAATGGGAGGAGCCGTCAGGTCGTGTGCGACGAGCAGGCCACCGAAGACGACTACGAACACTTGAGGCGAGCACACGCAGGTTTTCGGGGTCGGTCGATCAGCACGCGTTGGTGCATAAGGTCGGAGAATGAAACCCGCGGCAATCAGTAGTGCGCCCAGAATAGCGACACCCGCAGCTGCCTGCGGTCGACAACGATCAACTCTGGCGCCACGCCCAGTCCTCCGGCCACGGCGAGCGCACCCAGAGCGATCACGAACGACGTCGACACCCAACGCAGCGCTGTCACGTCCGTCAGAACCCGACAGACATCATCGGCTCTCGTAGTAACCGTTCGTGCTTCGTGTCCTTCGCGCGCTTCGTGGTTTCATCCGTCTTCGTATCTTGGTCGTTAAATCGCGCGCGCGACCTCTTTCATGGCGCCGTTCGCCGCCGCGATCGTCTTCCTGACATCACGGTCCGTGTGCGCCGCCGAGAGGAACCAGGCTTCGAACTGCGACGGCGGTGGGTAGATGCCGCGCGTCAGCATCCCGCGGAAAAACGTCGCGTAGGCCGCGGTGTTCGCCGCCGAGCGCCGACGATAGTCGCGCACCGGCGCTGACGTGAAGAACGGCGTCAGCAGCGATCCGAACGCGTTGACCTGCAGCGCGCACGCCTGCGACGCGCGCGGCGTCGGCGAGGCCGGCGGCGAGCATGCGATCCGCGGCGCGCGAGCTCTTCGATACAGCTTCGGCGACAGGCGCTCGAGCGCCCAGATGCCGGCGGTCATCGCGATCGGATTGCCGGACAGCGTTCCCGCCTGATAGACGGTCCCGCCGGCGCGACGAGCTCCATGATGTCCGCGCGGCCGCCGTAGGCGCCGACCGGCAGGCCGCCGCCGATGATCTTGCCGAGGCAGGTGAGATCCGGCCGGACGCCGAACAGCTCCTGCGCGCCGCCGGCCGACGCGCGGAAACCGGAGATCACCTCGTCGAAGATCGAGGACGATCCCGTGCCGCGTGCAGAGTCGCGCAGGCCCGTCAGAAACCCGTCGCCGGGCGGCACGACGACCCATGTTGCCGGCGATCGGCTCGACGATGACGCGCGGCGATCTGTCCGCTGGTGTCGTCGCACGAGCGCGGCCACCGAGCCGAGATCGTTGTAGCGCGGCGATGAGCGTGTCCGCCGCGACGGCTGCGGGGACGCCGGGGCTGGTCGGAATGCCGAGCGTCGTGGCGCCGGATCCCGCCTTCACCAGAAACGCGTCGGCGTGGCCGTGATAGCACCCTTCGAACTTGACGATGCGATCGCGCCGCGTGAACGCGCGCGCGACGCGCACCGCGCTCATCGTCGCCTCGGTGCCGGAGCTGACGAAGCGGACGCGCTCCATCGACGGCATCGAGCGCCCGAACGCGTCTCGCCCAGCGTGGCTTCGAGCGGGCTCGGGCGCGCCGAAGCTGGTGCCGCGCTTCGCGGTCGCCGTGATCGCCTTGATCGAGCGCCGCGCGGCGCGTGGCCGTGGATGAGCGGCCCCCACGACATCACGTAATCGACGTAGCGGTTGCCGTCGACATCCTCGATCGCCGAGCCAGACGCCTTCGTGATGAAAAGGGGCGTGCCGCCCACCGACTTGAACGCGCGGACCGGGCTGTCCACGCCACCGGGGAGGATCGCCACGGCCTGTTCGAAAAGTTTCCGGGATTTCGTCGTTCGCTTCATTGTGGTGTATAAGAAAGTCCGCGATTCCGCTCACGATTCTGGACCGACCCTGGGCTGCCGCGTCAACCGGACGGGGTGAAGGTGAAAATCATTGTTCTCGCGATGGCCGTAACGGCCGATGTCGCGATGGCGCTGGCGCGGGAAGAACAGCGACCCGCCCAGAATGCCGAACAGGCATCGCAGAACGCGCAGGAACAGCTGCCGGCGACGCCTCAGGTCAGGAGTCCGAGCGGGAACGACTTCCGGCGCGGCTCGCGGGCGAGTTCACGCCGCTTGCCCCGCCCGAAATTGCCAAGGGCCCCGTGCCGCGCATGCCGTGACGGCCATCCTGACCTGTCTGGTCCGTGGGTCGGCGGCGGATCGAACAGCGACATCGAACGCAGATGGCGGACTCAAGCCAGGCGAGCTTGCCGCTGCTGCCCTGGGCGAAAGCAGCTGCGCGACTAGCGCGAAGGAAGAGGACGAGCCGTACTCGTACTGCACGCCGATGAGCGTGCCGCGCACGTCAACCCGTATCCGTGGCGAGTTCGTGCAGTCGGTAACGGCGAAGGGCACGGGCACGATCTACGTGATACATGAGAACGGCGACGCTGGCGCGGTTCGCAAGGTCTATCATGGACGGCCGCAAGCATCCGCCTGCAGACGATCCTGCTTCCGACCTGGTGGGGACACTCGATCGGCCGCTGGGAAGGCGACACGCTGGTCATCGACACCGTCGGCTACAACGACAAGTTCTGGTTCGACAGCCGCGGCACGCCGCACACCGAGCAGCTGCACACCATCGAGCGGTGGACGCGCACCAGCTACGGCACGCTTGATCAACGAGTTCACGCTCGACGATCCCGGCGCGCTCGACGCATCCGGTGCAGCTGAAGTTCACGGCGCACGCCTCGCCGCCGGGGACGCGAGCTGATGGAGTTCGTCTGCACCGAGAACAATCAGCACGGTATCGCCGCCGAGATTCCTAACGTTTATCGCGAGAAGGGCTGCGGCCTGCCGAAGTGCAGCCGCCGTCCGCTCCGCAGAAGCGAGGAGGACGCGATGAAGGCCACGCTCGCCGTGATCGTTGGCCTGATCGGAACCGTGCTCGCCGCGCCGGCGCTGGCGCATCACTCCTTCGCAGTGGAGTACGACAAGGAGAAGCCGGTCGAGGGGACGGCGCGTGATCTCGAAGGTCGAGTGGACGAACCCGCACATGCGCGTCTATGTCGACTGCAAAGACGCCAAGGGTGTCGTCACCACGTGGAATCTCGAGCTCGGGAGCCCCAACAGCGTCATTCGCCGCGGATGGAAGCCGTCGGATCTCAAGCTGGCGCGAAGATTTCGTTCAAGGGATTCGGCGGGAGAAAGGTGTTAACGAGAGCAGCGGCGGACGTCCTGACGCTCGCCGACGGTCGTTCGTTCGCCGGTGCCTCGGGCGCACCGGACGGCTCAAAGGAGTGCGGAGTCGGCGCCGGCGTTCCGATCCCGTAACCGGTGATTCAAAGTCAAAAGTCAAAATGCAAACGCTAAGTCGCATCTGCATTTTGCACTTTTGCATTTTGCATTACACGATCCGGGCGGCGTCCCTCGCGTAGTACGTGATGATGATGTCGGCGCCGGCGCGCTTGATCGCGGTCAGCGTTTCGAGCATCGCGCGCGCGCTCGTCGATCCACCCGTCGCGCCACGGCGAGCTTGAGCATCGCGTATTCACCGCTCACGTGATACGCGGCGGTCGGCTGGTTGAACTGCATCTTCACGCGCGAGATGACGTCGAGGTAGTGACAGCGCCGGCTTCACCATGATGATGTCGGCGCCTTCCTCGAGATCGGTCTCGACTTCGCGCGAGCGCTTCCTCGACGTTGGCCGGGTCCATCTGGTGGCTGCGGCGATCGCCGAACTGCGGCGCCGAATCGGCCGCGTCGCGGAAGCGGACCGTAGAACGCCGAGCAGTAGCTTCGCGGCGTACGACATGATGCCGATGCGATCGAGGCCGCGCTCGTCGAGCAGCGCGCGGATGGCGGCGACGCGCGCCGTCCATCATGTCGGAGGGCGCCACGAAGTCGGCGCCGGCGACGGCGTGCGACAGCGCCGCGTCGGCCACGTGGGCAACGGTGACGTCGTTGAGGATCTCCTCGCCCTCGAGGATGCCGCAGTGGCCGTGCGACGGTATGCTCGCAGAGGCAGACGTCGGTGATGACGAGCAGGTCCGGCACCTCGCGCTTCAGCGCGCGCAACCGCGCTCTGCACGGGCGCGTCCGGGTCCGACGCCTTCGAGCCGGTCGCGTCCTTGCTGTCGGGCAGCCCGAAGAGCAGGACGCCTGGCACGCCATCCGCCTTGGCCGCCGCCGCTTCCTTCACGGCCTCGTCGACCGAGAGCTGGTAGACGCCGGGCATGGAGCTGACCTCGCGGCGCACACCGCGTCCCTCGCAGATGAAGAGCGGCAGGATGAAGCAGTCGGGCGTCAGCCGCGTTTCGCGCACGAGGCTGCGGATGGCCTCGCTGCGGCGAAGCCTGCGCGCGGCGCCGCGTCAGCGCCAGACGGGCGGTGGAAGTCTGTGTGGCCATAGGCTGATCTTAAGCCTGAAGCCCTGGGCCCCTAGGCCCTCTCGAGCGCTTGAGCCGCTGAGCCCTGGGGCGCGTAATGCGCGGCTATCGCGTCGACGAGCGCCGGCACGGTGTAGATCTTTGGCTGGATCGTCACCGGAATTCCGAGCTGCCGCGCGGCATCGGCGGTGACCGGCCCGATCGTCGCGACGACGGTGTTCTTCAGCAGGTCGGCGACCTGGTCGGCGCCATGGATCTTCGCGAAGTTGCGGATGGCCGACGGGCTGGTGAACGTGGCGACGTCGATGCGGCCCTCGAGCAGCATGCCGTAGATGTCCGGATCGCCCTCACGCTGCGCGTCTTCGAGAATCGTGCGATACGCGATGACCTCCGTCACGTCGGCGCCCGCCTCGCGCAGCTGCTCGGCGATCACCTCGCGCCCGATGTCGGCGCGCGGGAGCAGCACGCGAACGCCGGCCATCGAGCCCGAGTGCCAGCAGCGCAGGCGACCACGGCATCGGCACGGAACTCGCGCGGGATCAGGTCGGCCTTGATGCCGTAGGTCGCCAGCTTGTCGGCGGTCGCCGTGCCCGACGTGCAGATGCGCGGACCCTTCAGCGCGCGCACATCGCGCTCGCCGTCGAGCAGCGCCGTCATGAACGCGTCGACCGCGTTGGCGCTGGTGAAGATGATCCAGTCGAACGCATCCGGATTGGCCGCCGCGCCGGAGCAGCGGATCCGGATCCTCCGGCGGCGCCATGCGGATCATCGGCGCCTCGATCGATTCGGCGCCGAGCGCCGTCAGCCTGATCGACGAGCTCCGCGGCCTGTTCTCGCGGCCGCGTGACGCAGCACGCGCTTGCCGAAGAGCGGCCGTGAGTCATACCAACGCAGGTGCTCGCGCAGGCCGACCACGCGGCCGGCCACGAGAGATTGCCGGCTGCCGGCGTCGCGAGTGTCTCGCGCACGCTGCTCGAGCAGCTCGCCGCATCGTGCCCGGTCACGGTGTCCTGGCTCGGCAGCGTTCCGTTATAGATGATCGACGGCCTGCGCCTCCGGCGGGCCAGCCGTTGGCCAGATCAGCGCTTCGAGCAGCAGCGGCAGCTGTTGTGCGCCCGGCGTAGCAGACGACCGTTCCCTCGAGGCGAGCGAGGCTCGCCCAGTCGATGTTCGGCGCCGTGCGGCTCTCGTCCTCGTATCCGCGCACGAGCGTGATCGTGTCGCCGCCGCCAGGATACGTGACCGGAACGCCGGCGTAGGCGGGCACCGCGAAGCCCCGCCGAGAGCCCCGGAACGATCTCGAACGGCACGCCGATGCTCGTGAAGGAACAGCGCCTCCGCGCCGCCGCGATCGAACACGAACGGATCGCCCCACTTCAGCCGCGCGATCAGCTTGTCCTTCGCGCGCCTTTTCGACGAGCAGATAGCTGATGGCATCCTGCGCCATCGATTGCGGCGAGGCGATCCCGACGTCAATCAGCTCGGCGCCCTGGCGCGCGTATTTCAGCAGGCGCGACGGGAACGAGATGGTCGTAGACGACGACGTCCGCGGCGCGGAGATGGTTGAGGCCATGGACGGTGATGAGGCCCGGATCGCCGGGCCCGGCGCCAATCAGATAGACGGCCGGATGCCTCACGGCTGGATGCCTTCAACCGCCGCGTGCGCCTGCTGCACGTCCGCGAGGATCTCGCTCGGCGCCTTGCGCCAGCAGCTCGTCGGCCGCCGCCAGTCCCACTACGCGTGACTCTGTCATGGGCCCGCGCGATTCTGCGCGAATCGCCCGTGCGCCGTCCAGCGAAAGTACGACGGCCACGAGCGCGATCGACCCGCTGGTACATCCGGGCATGCGCGCCGATCGGCATCTGGCAGCCGCCGCCAAGCCGGGTCACGACCGCGCCGCTCGGCGTCGAGCGCCACCCTGGCGGCCTGATCGTCGATCGTCGCGACGGCCCCGGCGATCGCGCTCGTCGCCCTCGCGGATTTCGACGGCGATGATGCCCTGTCCCGGCGCGGGCACGCACGCCGGAACCGGCAGCACGGTCGAGATGCGGGCCCGATGCTCCAGCCGAATCAGCCCCGCCGACGCCAGCACGATGGCGTCGTATTGCCCGTCGTCCACCTTGCGTAAGACGCGTGCCCAGATTGCCGCGGATTGGAAGGAACGTTGCGCCGGGAAACAGTCGCGGCGAGCTGCGCCGTCCGCCGAACGCTGCTTGTGCCAATGCGGGGCTTTCGCCGAGCCGCGCCACCAGCTCGTCGAACGAGATGGTGCCTTCTGACGCTAGTCCGCCGGCAGGACGACGGCGTCACGCGGATCCTCGCGCGGAAGCACGCCGGCAATGGTCGAGTCCCTCGGGCAGGACCACCGGCATGTCTTTGCTGCTGTGGACCGCAAGGTCGACTTCACCGGCGAGCAGCGCGTCCTCGATTTCCTTGACGAAGAGCCGCTTGCCGCCGATCTGCGTCAGCGCGTGCTTCGGCAAGTCGTGTCGCCGGATGTGCGGATGACGACGATCTCGCACTCCGACACCGGCCTTCGCGCGCAGCTGCGCCGCGACGGCGTTGGCTTGAAACAGCGCGAGCTCGCTGCCGCGCGTGCCGACCCGGAGAATCATGATCGCTTGGACGACTCGGACGCGTCTTCGTCCTGCAGCTTGAAGAGACGATTGACCGCTTCCGTGTAGGCGGCCTGTGTCTCTTCGTCGGGAAGCGCCTTGAGCTGTTCGGTCGGCTCGAGGAGCAGCTTTTCGACGATGAGGCGGGTGACCTCGTCGACGCGAGCGCGCGCGTCGGGCGAGAGCGCCCCGAGCTTGCCTTCGAGCCGCTGCAGCTCGGAGCGGCGGATCGACTCGAAGCGCTGCCGCAGCGCGACGACGGTCGGCACGGCGCTGCGCGAGCGCTGCCACGCCATGAACTTGGTGACTTCCTCGTTGACGATCGATTCGGCGCGCTCGACCTCCGCGGCGCGGCGCGAGAGGTTCTCCTCGACGATGCTCTGCAGGTCGTCGATGTTGTAGAGGAAGACCTGCTCGATGTCGCCGACGGCGGAATCGACATCGCGCGGCACGGCGACGTCGATGATGAACAGCGGGTTGCTGCGGGCGCGGCGTCCCTGCACCGCTTCGAGCTGGGCGCGCGTGATGATGGGACGCGGCGACCCGGTCGCCGTGATCACGATTTCGGCGGAGCCGAGGGCGGCGGATCATGCCTTCCCACGGGACCGCCATGCCGCCGACCTCCGCCGCGAGTGTTTCGGCGTGGGCGTGCGTGCGGCTCGTGATGACGATGTCGCCGACGCCCTGCGCGCGCAGGTGCTGCGCGGTGAGCGAGCTGATTTCGCCCGGCGCCGACGACCAGCACGCGGCGCCCCTGCAGACGGCCGAAGATCTTCCGCGCGAGCGCGACCGCCGCGAAGCTGACCGACACGGCGCCTTCGCCCAGTGCTGTCTCGGTGCGCACGCGCTTGCCGACGCCGAACGACCACCGGAAAACGTGCCGGAGGACCGGCCCGACACACCGTTTGTTGGTGGCCGACTGGCACGCATCCTTCACCTGGCCGAGAATCTGCGGCTCGCCGACCACGAGCGAATCGAGCCCCGCCGCCACGCGAAACAGGTGCGCGACCGCGGCGCTGTTTTCCAGCGCGAACAGGTGCGGCTGAAAGGCCTGCGCCGGCACGTGGTGATAGTCACTGAGGAACGTCGACGAGCTCGTCGCGCGCGCGCGCGGGATCTTCACTCGCGACGTAGATCTCCGAGCGGTTGCAGGTCGAGAGCACGACCGACTCGGCCATCGACGGACGGGCGGCGACCGCTTCCACCGCGGCACCGAGGTCGCGGCTGGAGAAATCGAGACGTTCCCGCAGATCTACGGGCGCCGTGCGGTGGCTCACGCCTAGATAGGAAGAGATGCACGAACAGGTGTCAGGTGTCAGTCAGCGTCAGTAGAACGTATGGCTCGTCGTCACGAAATAGTTGATGAGCAAGAAGTTCAGCATCGACGAAGCCGAACCCGAGCGTCGATAAGCCATGCCGCGCGACGGCCGCTCCACGCCAGCGTGCGGCGCGCGAACATCGCGAACGAATAGATGCCCCACGTCAGCAGCGCGATGAAAATCTTCGGATCGTTGAGCGACATCGCCTGCAGGTTCGGATCGTTGGGCGCGGCGCCGCGCGCCTGCGCCGTCCAGACCGCGCCGACGACGACGCCGATCGTCAGGAACAGCCAGCCGACCGCCACCGCGCGCGAGTTCATCACGTCGAGAATCTGCAGCGAGGGGAGGCGTGTGTAGAAGTAGCCGAGGTGCTTCTTCTTGATCTCCTTGAACTGCAGCATGTAGGTGAGGCCGAGGACGCCGGCCAGCGCGAAGCTCGCGTAGGCGAAGAGCAGCGACGACACGTGCACCCAGAACCACGGGCTGTCGAGCACCGGATCCGCAGATTCCGTTCCGGGATAGATCACGGGAATCGACCTGCAGCGCGACGATGATTGGAAGAATGAAGACGCCCATGGCGCGCTCGTCGGCCGTGAGCTCGAGATACAGTACGAGAGCGTCGAGCAACCAGACGAACGTCGACACCGCGCGCGAGGGGTTCGAGAACGGCACGTGCCGCACCTCCATCGTCTGCATGCCGATGACGAAGGTGTGCACGAGCGCGCCGAACAGGAGCAGCGTCGTGGCCGTGCGGCCGACCATGGCATCCCGCCGCGCGAAATGAATGGCGTACGCGACACCCGCGGCCGCGTACAGGAGCAGCGGGAGCGCGTTCAACGCGATGTCGGGGCGTAGTAGCCCCGCTTGGTGCGCGGCATGACGTTCTGGCCGGTCGATCTGGACGACGATGCGGCGGTACGCGCCGTCGCGCTTGGCATTCTTCGACGAGTAGCCGAGCTGTACTGGCTGGCGAGCTCGTCGGCGATCTCGGCGTACACGCCGTTGAGGTCGTCGATCTTCGACGGGAAGAACGAGCGCCCGCCGGTTTCCTGCGCGAGCTGGCGCATCACGAACTCCGCCTCGTGAAAGCCCTTGCTCTGCGTGTCGGCGCCGCGCAGCGCGATCGTGAAGATGGCCGTCTCGCTTCGCTTGGCGAGCTCGAGGACCTCGTCAAACGAAATCAGGCTCGACGTGTCCTCGCCGTCGGAGAACAGCACGAGCGCCTGGCGCCGCACGTCTTCGTCGCCGCCGCCTTCATCTTCGCCAGCTCCTTCAGCGAGATGTAGATCGCGTTGTACAGCGACGTCGAGCCGCCGGCGGAGGTCTGCTGGATGGCCGCCTGCAGCTCGTTCTGGTTCGAGGTGAACGCCTGCCGGATCTCGACGCGGCTGTCGAAGTCGATCACCTGCGCCAGGTCGTTCGACTTGAGCCGCTTCACGAAATTGGTCGCCGCCGTCTGCAGCGTCGGCAGCTTGTCTTCCATGCTGGCGCTGCTGTCGAGGAGCAGCGACAGCGCGATCGCCTGCTGCTTCCGCGTGAAGAAAGAGAGATCCTGCTTGACGCCGTCCTCGAACACCGGAGAAGTCCTTCTCGTCGAGGTCAGTCACGTAGTGGTTCGACGTGTCGACGGCGGTCACGTTCGAGCGACACGACGTCGACGCCGGTGCGGAAGGTGCCCTGCGCCGAGAGAGTGAGACGACAGCGCCGCGACAAGCGCGGCGGCAAGAAGAGCGATTCGCTTCACTTCGGTGTCCCCGTTCCGCGCTCGAGCGTGCCTCGCATGGTCACGCCCGGACGCCGCGCGCTCACTGTCGATTTTTTCCGGCGGGATCGAGTGATTCCGGTCGGCCGTAGACAACCTTATATTGCGCTGACAGCTCACGGCCGAGCCGCTCGAGTGACTGCTGCACCGACATCGGGGTCAGCAGGTTGACGCGCTGCCCGCCGCTCGTGCGTGTCCCTTCGGACAGGACGCGCGCGCGGTTGCGCAGTTCTTCGGTCATCGGTCGCACCGAAGTCGCCAACCGTAATCGCGTGGATGGCGGCGCCGGCCTGTTTCACTTCGTCCATCACCTGTTCGTACTGGCGGTTGGCGAAATCGCCGCCGTCGGTAATCACCGGAATGATGACCGCGCGCGGCGTGTCCCGTCTTTCCAGCCCTCTGGAGACTTCGAAAATCGCGTCGAGCAGCGTCGAGCCGGCGCGCGTTTGCGGCCACAGGAGGCCGATGGCGTCCTCGAGCAGCTTGGTGTTCGCCGTGTAGTTGGCGAGGATCCTCGGTCGATCCGCGAGACCGACGATGGCAATCTGGTTGCCCTTCGACATCGTGCCGATGAACGCCTTCAGTGCCTCGCGAACGCGCGGGATGAGGCATTCGACGCCGCGCTGTCGTCGACGAGGATGGCGATGTCGATCGGCTCGGTCGCGCGCGACACGCGCAGCACCTCGCGCGCGGCGCCCATCTTCGCGGATGACGAAGTCACCCGGGCCAAGCCCTTCGACGGGCTCACCCTTCTGGTCGACCGCGCTGACAAACATCGTGCGCTCGCGCGGCGTCTGCGCGCTGACGACGGAGTCGCGCGCGCGGCCGCACACGCGAAGGCGATCCCCAGAGCCAGGGCGAGGGCCCGACGAAGTCGGAATGTTGTGCGCATGAAATCCCTGACGGCGCGCGGCAATCGGTAGAGGCAGTATACCAACTGGGTCGCGTGAAGCTTTTCACAAGGTGGGCTATACTGGTGGGCGCTCGACACGCGGAAAGCCCGCGCTGTGGCAACCGCGAGATGGTCAAGAAGAACCGCAGTTTTTCGTTTTCACGGTCCGCGAAGTCCCTGCAGGAGAACGCCAGCAACGCCGGCGCGGCTGCCGGGGCCAGCTATACGCTGGTCGGCGGCATCCTCGCTGCTCGGCGGCCTGGGTTACCTGTTGGACAAATGGCAGGGAACCGGTCCCTGGGGGTTGATTGTCGGCCTGGCGCTCGGCATCGTCGTCGGCTTCTACGACCTGGTGAAGACGGCCACGAAGCGATGAAGCCGGCCGGCTGGATGGTGGGAGCCAGCGTGGTCTCGTGGCTCATCATCGCCCGCGTCGCAGGCGCCGGCGCCAATCCAGAGCTCCTCTGCGGCATGCTGGGTCCGCTGGCGGTCGCGGCCCTCAGCTGGATCGTGATCGAGAGGACTTGCCCGGTCGAATCCCGAACGGCTGACCGGCGTGATGGTGCAGGGACTCGCGATCAAGGCGGTGTTTTTCGGCGCGCATGATCAGCATGCTCCGTGTGGTCGGACTGCGGCCCGGTGCCGTTTGCCGTAAGCTTCACGGGCTATTTCATCGCGTTGCATTTGACGGAAGCGCTGTTCATGCGGCGCCTGTTCAAGCTCGTAACTTCGAATGTTGAATCTCCAGCCGCCGGCCGAGGCCGGTCAGACGGCCGCCGAAGGAGCCAGGAAAGGCTTCGACGCCGGCGAAGTCATCATCGAGCACGTCTCCAACACGAGCGTCGACGATCCGCTGATTCACCTGCCGACGGTGTTCGGCATCGACATGTCGGTGACCAAGCACGTGTTGATGCTCTGGGTCGTCGCGGCGATCCTCTTCGTCGGCATCACGTGGCTCGTGCGCCGCTACCTGCGGCAGGATCGGCTCGATTCCCGGCCGGCTCGACGAGCCTGCTCGGAAGTCGTCGATCGAGTTCGTCCGCGACTCGATCGCGCGGGCCGAACCTCGGGAACAAGTGGGTCCGCGCCTGGACGCCGATGCTGCTGACGCTGTTCCTGTTCATCCTCACGCGCGAACCTGATGGGCGTCATCCCGATCTTCGACGTCCTCGAGCTGCTCGAATCTCGACCGTGATTCACGCGGGCCCGACTCGTGGTTCACGCGCCTGCTCCACGGCGGCGTCACCGCGACCGGCCAACTACAACGTCACCGCGGCGCTGGCCACCATCACGCTTCTTCGCGATCATCGTCGCCGGGACGCAGGCGCACGGCTTCGTGCAGCACTGGAAGAACCTGGCGCCGAAGCGGCCTGCCGTGGCCGATCTACTTCCTGCTGATTCCGATCGAGATCCTCGGCATGTTCGTCCGGCCGTTCGCGCTGACGATGCGACTTGCGGCCAACATGGCGGGCGGGCACATCGCGATCCTCGCGATGCTGTCGCTCGATTTTCGTCTTCACGGAGCTGTTCGGCCGCGCGATCGCCGGCGTCGGCGTCGGCCTGGTGCTGTCGCTGCCGATCGGCGTCGGCATGACCGGCGCTCGAGCTCATCGTGATCCTGGTTCAGGCGTACGTCTTCACGCTGTTGACGGCCGTGTTCATCGGCATGGCCATTCACGCTCATCACTGAGCATTCGACACACGGAGGAGTAGACGAATGGATATCGCACTGGCATACATGGGGGCCGGCATCGGACTCGGCCTGACGGTCATCGGCGCGGGCCTCGGCATCGGCCGGCTTGCGGCGGCGATCGCCGAAGGCGTCGCCCGGCAGCCGAGCGCGAGCGCGCAGATCACCGGCGCGGCCAACCTGCCGCTCTTCCTGCTCGAAGGCGTCGCGATTCTCGCGGAAGTGTTCGGCCTGCTCATCGTCCTGCTCGAAGGCCGACCTTCAGGTCGGCCTGAACGACTGTGAAAGGACGCATGTCATGAATCCGCTGGTCCAGCCCGATCCGGGTCTGTACATCTGGACGATCCTCACGTTCCTGATTCTCGTGGGCTGCTCGCGAAGTTCGCCTGGCGGCCGCTGCTGGCGGCACTCGACGAGCGCCAGGAGTTCGATCCGCAAGGCGCTCGACGACGCGCGGAAGGCGAAGCAGGAGCTCGAAGGGATCCACGCCGAGTCGGCGAAACTGCTGCGCGCAGGCGCGCAGCGAAGCGGCGGAGATCGTCTCGCGCAGCCGCTCCGACGCGGACCGGTTCCGGGAAGAGATGAAGGAGAAGGCGCGCACCGAGGCCGCGGGCTGATACGCAACGCCGAGCGCCAGATCGAGCTCGAGACGACGCGCGCGCTGCAGCAGATCCGGCAGGAGGCCGTCGATCATCTCGATCGGCATCGCCTCCAAGCTCCTGCAGCGGAACGTGTCGAAGGAAGACAACGAACGCCTGATCGCAGAAACGTTCAAGCAGCTCGAGACTCGCGAACGCACGCTGACGCGTGCGAAAATCCCACATCGCCAACGTCTAAGCTCCGACTTCACGGACATGCTTCGTCCTGGGCAGCGTTGGGTCATTGGGGTTTGGGATTTGGGATCTAGATTGCGCCGCCAGTCACCTCATCGCGATAGTCGCCGCCCTTGCCGGGCGCGGCGCTGTTCGCGCATGCCGTGCGGCGCGCGGGCGTCGACGAGATCGTCGAGGCCGTCCAGCGCGTCGGCTGGGGCCTCGTTCTCATCCTCGTCATCGCCGGATCTCCGGTTCCTCATCCGGGCGCAATGCTGGCGCTGGTGCCTGCCGGCCGGCACCGCGTTCCCGTTGCGGCGCGCGCTCGCCGCGTTTCTCGCAGGTGACGCGGTCGGCAATCGTCACGCCGCTCGGCCTGCTCGCCAGCGAGCCCACCAAGGTCCTGCTCGACCAGGCATCATCTCGCGACGCGCGAGTCGGTCGCGTCGCTGGCCGGTCGAGAACCTCGTCTACGCGGCGTCCGTCGATGGCGATGGTCGGCATCGGGCTCATCGTGCTTGCCGCGACTGTGCCGCTGCCGCGTCGCGTGGAGTGATCGCGACAGGCGCGGCGCTTGCGGCGATGGTCGGCGGCGGCGCTGTCGCGTTTCGCGCGATGCGCGGCACGTGGGACCGACGGTCGCGGCGCGCGTCCGCGCTGGCGCGAACGCCTGGCGACTCGTGCGCGATACCGAAGCCGTCGCGTCTGTCAGGCGGTCATCCGCGAGCGGCTCTGGCGCGTGTTCGCGCTCGACCTGGGCTTTCACGCGCTGGCCGTGTTCGAGGTCTTCGTCACGCTGCGGTGGCTGCTCGGCGATCGCAGCCCGACGCTGGCCCAGGCCATCGTCTTCGAGGCGCTCAACCGGGTCATCACGGCGCGCGTTCAAGTTCGTGCCGTTCCGCGTCGGGATAGACGAGGCATCCGCCGGCGCGCTGGCACCGGTCCTGTCAGTGAATCCCGCGGCGGGTGTCGCGCTCGCGGTCGTGCGGAAGGTGAGGAACCTGTTCTGGGCGGCGGTGGGGTTGCTGCTCATCGCGATGCACCCAACCAGCCGAAGGTCAGGCTGAAGCTTCCTCTACCTCGACCGACCCAGGAGTGCCAGAGACGGATCGCCTCTGAACCTGCGGCGCGCATCCGACCTGAGCGCCTCCGCGCGGGCGCGCTCGCCGACGATCGTCCAGAGACGCGCGGCCATCGAGTAGCCCTCCGGCGTCGGCGCGGCTTCGACGAGATCGCCGATGACGTTCTCCACCGCCTGGTCGCGGTTCGACGCCCGATAGAGCATCGCGAGGCTCGCGCACGCCCCGATGTTGTGCGGATATTCGCGCAACTCCTCCTGGAATTCGGCCTCCGCCTCCGCATACCGATCCAGCCGCGCGTAGGTGTTGCCGAGGTTCAGATGGAGCTCCGCCAGCGTCGTGTTGCCCTGCTCGACCGTCGTCACGGCATCCTTGAACGACGACAGCGCCTCTTCGTAGCGGCCATCGTCGTAGGCGAGCCGCCCGGCGACGAACTGCGGCAGCGGCATGTGCGAGTCGGCCTTCTGCGCCGCCGCGGCGTGCAGTCGTCGCGGCAGCGGTGTCGTCACGGAAGAGCGCCACGCGCGTGGCGATGTCATGCGCCGCGGCTTTCATGGACGCGCTGGCGCCAGCATCCGCAAGCGCAACCGCCTGATCCGCCTGCATCGCGGCGTCATCGGCCCGCCGCGCACGCAGCAGCGCGGATGCAAGCGCGACGGGAATGGCCGGATCGTCCGGGCGCAGCGCCGCGACGGCCGTGAGGGTCTTGACGCCTTCGTCGACGCGCCCCGTGCGCACCAGCAACGAACCAATCTGGTACTGCACGCTCACGAGGTCCTGGTGCTTCACTGAAATGGCTCGCAGCGCGTCCAACGCCGCCGAGCATTTCTTCTGCGCGACCAGCAGCGCGGCGCGACGGTGCGATGCGGCCAACGCGGCCTGCCCGCCCGCTTCTGGTGATGGCGCGGCACCCAGACCGTGGAGATACCCGAATGCGGCAAGCCGGTCTTCATCCATCTGCGCCGGCTGCCCTGGGGTGTCGATGGGATGAGCCTGCAGCAGCCTGTCGAGCGTGGCGCCCATCTGCTGCTGTCGCGCGGCATCCGGCGGCGGCGCATCGGGCACGAGCGGACGCAGCTGCTCGTCGACGCCGCGGACGAGCCGATACGACGCGTTCGAGAGCGCAAAGATCGGCTGGCCATCGAACCGGATACGCGGGGCGAGCAGCTCTGCGTAGATGGGCTGGTCGGCGACGAACCCGCTGGTCTTGTCGAGAATCGCCCGGAGCGAACGTCCGCGCAGACCCGACGGCATCGGTGCGCGGACGACATCGAGCAGCGTCGGGAGCAGATCGATGTGCTGGACCGGCAGCGGCACCCGTCGTCCGGCGCCCGCCTCGCCCGGCTGCTTGACGATGAGCGGCACGTGCAGCGAGCGGTCGTCGAGTGTGTCGCCGGAGCTCGGATCGCCGTAATCCGCGGTGAAGACGATCGTGGAGTCGTTGTAGCGCTTCGTCCTCTTCAGCTCCGCGACCAGGCGCCCGACGACCTCGTCGGCCGATCGCGCGTCGACCTCGCAGGAACAGGAAATACCGCTGGCCCGATTGCGACTTGATCCACTGTTCGGCCGCGTCGAAGGTCGCAAGACCGTTGCGCTGCGGCAGCACACCTTCTTCGAGCGGTTCATCCGGGATGTCCGCGTCGTAGAACGAGAATCCCTGAGCCAGGCCCGTGGATCGGCGCAGGAGGAACGACGACACCGGCCGCGCCCGTGCTGAACCCGCGATTGCGGAGCAGTGCGGCCATCGTCCGGGCCTGCTCCTTCAGCACGAATCCGCCCTCGTCGCGGACGCCGTTGTCGAAACGGAAGCTGGCCCGGAGATGAGCGCGGCGTGCGCGGGCAGCGTCTGCGGTGAATGCGTGTACGCGCGCTCGAACGACGATGCCGCGGGCTGGCGAGCGCGTCGATGTTCGGCGTCGCGCCGGGCGCGCTGCCGCACGCGGGCAGCCGAGCAATACGTAACTGAACGAAGTACTACC
>ERZ1370068.10672-contig-9350_pt1 | contig 41277 bp, 63 predicted proteins | sample MGYA00561227_ERZ1370068 | MGnify/ENA primary metagenome ERZ1370068 (study PRJEB38410, sample SAMEA6850437) | metagenome | study: Metagenomic assessment of the ecological functions of the soil: analysis of the soil microbiota associated with the... | reverse complement strand
CCATCCGGAGACAGGAGCAAGAATGATGAAAGCTTAAGCTTATCGACTGTTTTTATCTTGGCGGTTTTGTTTTTGAGCGGGCATGCGCATAGTCAAACTGACGCGGAGGGAATCCTCGCGAGCGTCAACGCCCTGCCGCCGAAACAAAGAACGGAAGTCTTGATCGCGGAGGCGCGCAAAGAAGGCTTTATTGAGTGGTATGGCTCGCTCTTGGTTCCGGAAGCCACACAAATTATCGAAAGTTCGACGACAGCGATATCCGTTCGTTGAAGTAAAATATTCCCGCGGTAGCGGACACAGGTCATCAATCGATTTCTCACCGAGTCCAAGGCGGGTTCTTACCGAGCCGACGTCAATCGGTGCCCGACTAACTTCCACCCCACCCTGATGAAAGCGAATCTAGTGGCGAAGAACCTTGCGCCGTTTTCGGCAGGAGTCTCCGCGAAGGCTTTTATCGACAAAGCCGGCTACCTTCTCGGCCAGCACACTTCCGGCCTGGTGATCGGCTACAACAATAGAAATATTCCGCCCAACAAGATTCCCCAGTCGTATCAAGATTTGCTCAACCCGGAATGGAAGGGACAAATGGGCCTGACATCGAGTCTTACGACTGGCTCGCCGGCGTCCTCGACACCATGGGAGAAGAGAAGGGATGGATTTTGCCAAGAAACTCGCGGCGCAGAGCGTCCATGTCCAACGCGGCCATTCGCTGTTGATGCAGCTCGTGGCGGCGGGCGAGTCTGGAAACTCGAGGTCGACAGCCATCACTATCAGATCAGCGAGTTAGCAGAAAAGGCGCTCCCCTCGATTTATCCATTCCCGATCCCATGGTGGTCAAAGAACCGAGCGGAATTTGGATTCCCAAGCGCGCTCCCCCCATCCGCGATGCTGCTCGCGTTGCTCGTCGACTTTCTTTTCTCGCGCGAAGGGCAGCAAATCCTCGCCGGCCTTCTGGTCCTCGTCGCCAGAAAAGATATTGCGTGGGACTTCGGCGGAAGCAGGTCAGCAGGCATCCACGTTCTTCGGCGGAGAAGTGAGGTCGAAATACAACGACCTCGCGCGCCAGCTCTCGATGAGATATTCCGTAAGGCTAAATAAACCAATAAGTTAAGAATAGTTCTAAAGTTTTTCAGCCTTGTATCAGAGCGCCGGCGCGGGAGACCTTTCTACTCACCCTACTGCCTCCCCAAACCTGGCGCGCGGTTTCTACCACCAATTCCAACTTTTTTCTTCTGATCGTCCCCGCTGATCAGGTTTCCACCAACATTTGTCGAAAATCCGCATTGCGGACTGATGGCGAGCTGCTCCAAAGGAATATATTTGCTCGCTTCATCAATGCGGCGCTTGAGCTCATCGATTTTCTCCAGTTGAGGTAATTTAGTGCTAATCAATCCCAACACAACCACTTTGCCCTTTGGCACAAACCGGAGCGGCTCAAATGAACCCGTCCGTGGACTATCATACTCCAAGAGGAAACGATCGTGGGCGAGCTCACTGAAGAGTTTCTCGGCGATCACATCGTAGCCTCCCTCTCTGAGCCACATGCTGTTCCTGTTGCCACGACAAACATGAATTCCTAGAGTCAGTTCATTAAATCCGCGAACGACGTCGTTATCGACGCAAATAGAGCGATTCAACTCCTCGACGGGGTCCTTACCCATCTGGCGCATCGACTGAACCGAACCGGCGTCCACATAAGCCGCGTATCTTGGCGCATCGAACTGAAGGTAGCGGCAGCCCGCTTTCACCAAACTCGCGACGATTTCCCGTTCGATCCACACCAGGTCGGCAATAAACTCGTCGGCAGAGGAGTAAACGGAGCCGGAGCGTCCGTCATCGAATCGCTGACGATAGTGATCTGCGTTGATCAGCGTCACTTTTGCAGGCTTTTGTGCGACACGACTGACAAACAGAAATTCCTCGAGAGGAAGGTTTCTGACCAGACGCAGGCGGTCCAAAATCGACCGCCGCACTTCCGGAATCGCTTCGCGCTGGAGCGGGCGGGCATTCTGGCCCGCTCTTCATAAAATTTTGTGTCGGCACGGATTCCGCCAAAGCCCGATACCGACGTGCCAAAACTTTCCTCGAAGTTGAGACGGCGAAATTCACCATCCGTGACGATCTCCAAGCCAGCTTGCTCTTGAAGAAGGACCGCCTCGCGAACGGCTCGATCCTCGATCAGCCTCAGCTCCGGCGCGCTGACACTTCCCGCATCGAAGCCCATACGAGCCTGCTTGAGATAGGCTGGACGCAACAGGCTCCCAACCGCATCAGTCCTGATCTTTGTAAGATCTTTCATCGATGATTGTTCCGTCAACCGTCCTCTTATTAGTTTGAATGATTCATCGTCTCTGTACTCTCTCTTTCACCGAGCGGGTTGCTGAAACAAAGTTCGGAATGCTTCAGAGAGCTCTCAGCATGAACGGAAAAATCCTCAATGATATTTAAACCCTCCGTTCATCCTGAGCATCGTCGAAGGACTCCGACGGAGTTTTTCAGCAGCCTGCGAGTGGCTTGCGATCTGAAACGCATAAACGCCGGCTTCCGTCGAAGAGGATCAGGTTAACCAGAACTCTTTTCTCCCACTATCTTCCGAAGGCCTCCTTCAGCACTGCGAGAACCTTTTCCTTGATCGTCGTGGTGGCTTCGAGGGTATAGGTTTTTGATACCGCCGGGAATTGGCGTTCTCCAGGCCGCGTGGTCCGTAGGCACGTCAAGGCGAGAGCTTATATAGCCGCTCGCGACGGCAAATTCGGTTTGGCCCTCTTTGCTTAAGAGCCAATTGATGTACACCTTCGCAGCATTGGGGTGCGGTGCTCGATTGAATAATCCTAGACCGCTTGAACTAGAGCTCAGGCCTGTGCCTTCCTTCAACAGACGAGGATCGACAATGGCGACGGGCAGGCCCTTTCTCGCCCACTCATCGGCCGTAGGTTCCGAGACACCGATGAGCACCGAATATTTTCCTTAACGATGCTATCGAGCTCCTGAGTATAATCTCTCATCATGACAAGCCCCTGTTTCCCTAGGGCGCGGATACTAGTTCGGACCGAGATCCGGGTGGAGATAGAAGAAGGTAAACGTGGCTAGCCCCGGTCCGGCGCGCGTGGGATCGTCCGCGACAAGCTTCCCCTTCCATCTAGGCTGCAGCAGGTCCTCATAGGACTTGATCTCCCGGCTTCACCACGTTAGGGATCGACGAAGAGCGTTGCGAACAACGATTGCGACATGACAAATAACCGCCGGCCTGGATCGATGTATTCATGTTCTCCGCCGCGCCATCGCTTCGGGATCTTTAACGTCCGGTAGAATCAGAGCCGGTCCTGAGGCGAGTCGACATTCCGCAGGAATGAGCGAATTGAGAGCCGTGGTTGTCCCGGTCACGACCACATCCCAGGCGTACAATCCCGCGCCTCGTTCGGCAGAGAGGCGAGGTCCGATGCCTGGCCCGCGTTCAGCAAAATATTCCACCGTGATCCCATATTTTTGCTGGAAGAGATTAGCCATGGCATCCCGCCGATCTGATCCCGTGGGCCCGATCGCTAGCGAGCTTCCCTTCGCGCTTGGCTAGCTCGAGCACCTTTTCCCCATTCCTGGGGCCAGACCGCTGACTGAATCCCAGAAGCAACGCCAACATCAGTGGTATGTGATACGCTTCGTCTCACGACTAGGCCCTCCTATACTCGGCGTTCACGACTCGCGACACTTCTGTAGAGCGATACTTTCCATTCCGGACGATCGGGCTCGGGGCTGGAGCTCACTGCATCGCCATCTGGAATGAAGCGGCAGAAGTCCTCAATAGCGCTCGCGTCTTTGCAACAGTCCGTCGCCGTCAGCCCCACACCTTCTTGCCACTTCGACTACAAGTTCCAGTTTTCGACGTTGGTCGTCGTGAGAGAGGAGGTTTCCCTTGAAGCATGGAGGCAAAGCCGCATTGCGGACTGATGGCCAGTCTTTCGATCGGGATGAACCTCGAGGTTTCTTCTACGCGACGCACAAGTTCGTCTCATCGGTTCTAGGTCAGGGTCTGCGTAGTGACCAAGCCCACAACGACTTCGTTGTTCTCTGAGGAACGAATCGCAGCGGCTCGAACCCTCCCGCCCTCGCGCTTATCATACTCCAGAAGGAATCGGTCAACGTCGAGAATTCCAAAAATCTTTTCCGCGATAGCATCGTAGCTGCCTTCCTTGAGCCAGCGGCTACGTTGATTGCCGCGACACAAATGAATCGCCGTCGTAACTCCCGGATTTTTAGCTCCACCAAAACAATCATTGCTGGCGGCTAAGGCTTCGTCGAGTGCAGCCTCAGGATCGAGTCCCGATTCCCGCATTCGCGCACGATAGCGCTCGTCGACGAAATCAGTGAAGCTCGGCGCGTCCATCTGGATGTAAGGTACGCCGTCTTTGATAAGCGCCTTGATCTCGTCTTGCAAAATAGCCACGAGATCAGCCGTCAGATCTGTGCGGCGAGGGTAGAACTGATCGGTGACGCCCTTCTGATAGCTGGCAAACATGAACTGTGCCGGGGTCGGCAGAGTTATCTTGAACGGGCCCGCGCAGTGGCTTTTAAGAAATGCGCTCTCGTGACCAGCTAGCCTTCTTCTCTGCCGCAATCTCGCGCTCAACAACCTTGCCGCTTTTGACTGTTCTCTACTTTGCACCCCGGGCGCCCGCCAACTCTATGGAACGGGCGGCTGCAGTGGAAGCCGTCGACCGCGTCGGTCAGGACGTCCAAGAACAAACCGCGACGGTACTCGCCGTCGGTGAAAACATCAACGCCAGCGGCTTTTTGCATTTCCAGCGCGGTTAGAATCGAACGATCTTCGACCTCGCGAAGCTGCTCGAAATCTATTCGTCCCGGCGCAGCGCCGCCCGCGCCTCGATGAGTTCTGGCGGCCGCAACAAACTCCCGATATTATCCGCGCGGAATTTTGTTGTCACGACGTTGGAACCTTGAACTTTGAACCTTGAACCGTCTTATCTACCCTTTAATCCCTAGTTCACGATTGACGCCGCGTTGCAGAGTAAAATCGAACACCTTCGACGGTGGCACAGTTTCAGTAAGTTTTAATGCCTGCGCTTCTTCAGCGAGAAACTCCTTGATCTCATCATCCGTCGGAATACCGGTAGGCGTAAACGCCGGCTTGCAGCGCCGATACCACTCGGTCGCCGTCGCTAGATCGCTCTTCCACATGCGCGCCAGGAGCTCGGTTGTTTCTCTCGTTCTCATGAAAGAAACGCGCCGCCTTCGCTTTCACACGGAGCAGTCTTTCAGCCAGTCGGGTTGTTCCTGAAAATTCTTCACTTGAACACCGATCCCTTGTTGGATGCTTGAAAACCTGTCGATGGAGCTTTCCAGGACATTCATTTTGAATTTATCGCGCGCCAGGAAAACATAGGCGGCGTCAGACCCGCGACTTGGATCGAGTTGCTCACCAACGCTTGGAGCTGCGAAGCTTCATCGCCCACTTGCACAAACGTCAGCTCTTTGTCCGAGTCGACGCCGTGAGAGCGCTAGCATCTTGCGCGCCGCGCTATGCTGGCTGCCATTGATGGTGGCGATGCCGAGCGCCTTTCCTTAAGCTCTTTAGCGCTGCGAAATTCGGTCCTAGAGACCAACCAAAATATCGGCCGGCGTAAATCCACAGACACAACCCGCAACGGCACTGCCGCGCATAATCCCGCGCACCGCGCTGCCGACCGAACCGAGAGCGTCCACACTCGCCGGCTACACCCGCTGCAATCGCAGCATTCGCGCTCATTCGATAAGCTGAGGCTCGAACCCCTTCCTCGCGGAAGAAGCCCTTCTCGCGCGCGATGTAGAGTTCAACCGAGCGGCATGCCGGTGCTCGACATGCTGACGCTCGAGCTTGTGAACGGCGCTGCGCGCTGGCTAATCCCGCGCCGACTAGAATGGCACAAAAACACTAGCAATCTACGCAGAACCGTCGTCATGGGTCGTAGTGTCTGATCTTTATGTTGTCTCGATTTTCATTGCTCCACTCTCCTCCTCACGCTCGCGTGAGAGTAGTGAATTTACCAACAATGATGTCAACTAAAACCAATCCAGCATGGATAGCTGAAAACCGCTTGACGCCTGGAATTTTGATTTTCCTATTTTCCAGCTGTAGCCCCAATGAAATTGTTTCGTCGGACAAAACTCTTTCTGTTTCTCGGTAGCGCACTGTGGCTGTTTTCGGCCCGCGGTTTCGCCGCCGACAATATCCGCATCGCTTTCGGCGATTTCACCCACTCAAGGCGTGCTGTGGGTCGCCGACGTGGGCGGATTTCTAAGCAAGAACGGTCTTAACGCGGAAATCATCTATACGCGCGCTGCATAGAGACGCTGGTCGCCGGTGAAGTGCAGTTCGGTCAGATGACCGGTTCGCTCGCATGTTCTCCGCGAGGCTGCAGGCGCCGATCCCGTGATGATCGCCGGCGTGCAAAGATGCTTCTCAATGATCGGCTCGTCGTCCGGCCGAACATCGATTCCGTGGAAAGTCTCAAAGGAAAACGAGTTGCCGTATTCCGCTTTGGCTCGGCATCGCATATGCGTTTGCTCAACGTGCTGCCGCGATACGGGATGAGCGAGAGAGACGTCACTTTCCTTCCAGGTCGGCGATGCTCGAGCGCTTGATCGCGATCAATAGCGCCTCGGTGGAAGCCACCTCTGCTCTCGCCTCCGGAACATTTCGAAGCGGTTCGTTTGGGCATGAAAATCCTCCTCAATCTGCGCGACCTCATGTTCCCTATCAGGGAAGCGGCCCGGTGACGACTCCAGCGCCTGGTCGCGCGCAATCGCGACCTGGCCAGACGTTTCTCAGAGCGTATGTGGAAGCGATCCACGCCGTGCGCACCAACCCGACGCTTTCCAAGCGAGCGTTCGCGAAGTACCGCCAAACCAAGGACGAGAAGCAGATCGAGGATGCCTATCAAACATTGCGCGAGATGGTGCCACAGAAGCCGGGGTATCCGTCCATTGATGGCTTTGCGGACCATCATTCAGGTACGCCGCTGTACGGATCCCCGCCGCCAAGAACGCCAATCCGAGATTTTATGGACACCAGCTTGCTCGAAGAGCTCGATCGCTCGGATACATCGGATGCGCCAGCGCGCTGAACGCATCCAAGTTGGAGTGATGGGGATGGGAGAGTTCCTAACCCAATACTCCTTACCTCAATACTCCTGCACTCCATTCTTAGACCGGAGGCCCCAGCTGAAGCGAAGCACGGATCGGATTCTCGTCACCCATGCTGGCAGTCTGGCGCGACCGAAGGAGCTGCTCGAAATGATGGACGCCAAATTGAGCGGCAGGAGTTACGACCAAGCAGCTTATGGCAAGCGGATTCGCAACGCCGTGGTGCCGATATGGTTCGCAACAGCAACGTGGTATCGACATTGTCACCGATGGCGAGCAGAGCAAGCCGAGCTTCAACGCTTATCTGATCGAGCGCCTCACCGGCTTCGAGGCGGTGGCAAGCTCGGAAGAACGAATCGCCGCGCGCATGAAGACAGATGAGGCGCGGGCGTTCCCGAATACTACGAAAAATCATTTCGCCGAGCATATGTGTAGCGTCGGGCCGAATCTCGCCGGTGGCGTGCACCGGCCCCATCACTACAAAGGACAGGCAGCGGTGCGGACTGACATCGAAAACCTGAAAGCTCGCTCTCAACGGCCTGTGCCTGCGAGGTTTTCATGCCGCGGCCATCGCCCCGGGCTTTTTCACGGCGGCTTCAATACCTACTTCCGGCTTCCTGGACAAAGAGTTTCTAGTAAGCGTTGGCTTCGGCGCGCGGTGTGAATATCGGGGCGATCATCGATGCCCGGCTTTCCTCAACTACCGAATCGATCCATCCCTGAAGCCCGGCTGTAGTCGGACGGGATCCGCTCCTAGAGCGGCATCGCAGATCGAGCCGCGAGACGCTGGGAGGGAGTTTGTCATCGAAGCGCTGAACCACGCTTCGCGCTGACGCGTGCATTGCGCCGGGAAAGATCCGCTCTCAATCGGTTGCTGGCATCATCAATGGGGGCCCGCGCATCTCATCTTGATATCGGGCTCAGGGACGACATCAGTGGCCTCATGCTAAAGGAGTCAACGCCGAAGCTTGCGCTTTGAGAACTTTGCGGGCGCGTCACTTGGAAAGCACGAAGAGTGGCACCAACGCGGGGAGGGGAACATCGAGCTCTGGCCCGGCAAGATTCACGATCCCCAGGTCAGTCACTCACCGCGGCAATATCGTCCAGGCACCCCGGACTGGTCGCTGGGCCAGATCTTGCTGCCGCTGCCTGCCCACCCCAGCTCGTCGGACGCGAGAGCAGCCAGTCGGCGGGAGCGATCTGCGGATTTTTCGCGTCCCAGGCGACGTTTACTCCCGAGATTCACCCCACCGTGGTCTGGGCGAAGTTTCAGGCGATGGCGAGGAAGGCGCGAAAGATCGCGACGAAACAGCTATGGATCGCGACTCGGAAGAACCATTCACTCCTCGGGGTTAGAAGCGTACCGCGGTGTTACAAAAATGTGCAAGGCCCAGCATGCTGCGCCCCAGCGGAGGAGCTGTCACCGCTTCGAGGCAGGCGCGGCCGAAGTCTTTTTCTTCTTGGCCCCCAGGCCTCCGAGCCGGCAAAAAGCCTTTCAGGAAAGTTTCACTCTCCTTTCAGTCGAAAATGACAAAGGCCGGAGATCTTTTTTGCGTCCTTTGCGGTTGTAAATTCTTTCTTATGCGTCGCGCGTGCCGCGCTGAGACTTTTTTCGGCTACATCGTTGCTCATTTGATCCCTAACTCGCGCGTGACTTCTTTGCAGCAAGTCAAAGTCGAAAATTCGGACGCGGAAGCTATAGCTTCTCGATAGCTTTGAGCATTCGCGCCTCGCCGCCAGATGCTCTTTGATCTCATCGTCAGTCGGAATACCGTTGTTTCGCCAGAATGCAGGCTTGAGGAGTTGGGTAGGGATTCAAGGCGGCCTTCAAGTCGACTTTGTAGCGGCGCGCCAGGAACTCACTCCCCTCCCAGCTCGTTTTCCAGATAAACGGCTTCCCTTCGCCCGCGCCCGAAGCGATCTTTTCGTTTATATCGGGCTTTTCTTGCAGGAGTTTGAGAGACACGACAAGCCTCGCTGTCGATTCCTCGCGAAACGTTCGAGAGCGCTGTCGAGAATATTCATTTTGAATTTATCGCGCAAAATGCTTACCTGGGCGGGGCTAAGCGCCGTGATTTGAATGGAGCTGGTGACCAAGGCTTGTAGCAGACGTTCGATCGTTGATCTGAATGGAGGTGATGCTTCCGCATCCAATCCACCCGCCGCCAAACATGCCTTTTGTTGCGGAATGTTGGCTGCCGCCGATCGTGAAATACCAAGCACCTTCCCTTTTAGCTCTTTGACCGAGCGATACTCCTGGTCGGACGACAAGCCAAACAACGGCCGACGCAACGCCACCACGATGACCAGAGGCGCGCGCCGCGCTGAATAGCGCGAATGGCGCCTATGGTAGCTGCTTGACCCGTCCAGTTCGCCGGCGATGTTAGCGGGGTGATCAGCAGATGTTGAGCTCATCTGAATGAGCTGCGGCTCCAATCCTCTTCGCGAAAATAGAGTTCCTTCTCCTTGCCCAGAAATAGATCTGGCGTAATTGACCCTGCCACTCAGGAGTAAGTTGATGCGCACCTTTGCAACGAAGTTTGCGCTTATCGATTGCTCGGTCGCGAGCAAGATCAGCGACGCAGCCAGCGCGAGATATCGCGAAATCGTCCGCATACGAGTTTCACCTCCTAGCACTCCCCGGCGTACCTGGCGTATCGCAGGCAGGAACGCTGGTTCCTCGCGAAAACTGTGCCACGTCTATCTCGGATTGTGGCAAATGTCCAGCCTTAGTCTTTAGTGACTTCTTTCGCTTGGCAGCGACAATCGATTTCGTTAATATCTCCTTCCAGATTCGCATAGCTTCTGAACGAAAGCTTGACTCCGCCTCGCCCCCTGAAAGAGAGGACTCGCCATCGTGTCTCGAAACTACCGTACGCTACATCTCCGCCGACTCCCATTTAAATCGATTCACTGGCACTGGCTCGCTGCGCCGAAGAACTATCGCGACTTGCCCCGTGCGTCTGGTGCGACAAGCCGACGACAGCGATGCCTGGGCCGATCGGCGACAAAATTAAGCGGCCAGCCGCAGCCGCTGATCTCTACGGCGCAGCAAGGGCAGATCAGTACCTTCCTTCAACGGCCGATACGAGGGCACGCCGGGCGCACGGGCAGCGCCGAGCAGCGCGTCAGCGAATAGATAGGGACGGCATCGACGCTGAAGTGCCTTCCGTCACAGCAAGGCGGACCAGGTTCTGGCGGCGCTCCTGGAAGACGACGAGGCGTATGTGCCGTCGTGCGCGCCTACAACAGTTGGCTCGTCGAAGAATACTGCGCGGTTAACCCGGGAACGTCTGATCGGAGCGGGAATTCTCCCGCTCGTGAACAATATCTCGGACGTGATCGCGGAGCTGGATTACTGTGCCGAGGTAGGTTGAAAACCGTCTGCTACAGGGCTTCCCAGTTGCAAATCTTACCTGACCGATGAAGACGATCGCTTCTGGTCACGCGCGCTGGAGTTGAAGATGCCGATCAGCGTGCACGTCGATCTGGCTGGCGCCGTGGCGAACGCAAAGCACCGCTTTTCAAATATCCGGAAAGAATCGGACGAGATCATGAAGAATTCACCCATGATCTGGTCGAACAAGTAGGACGTTTCTGGCCCGGTGCGCGGCAACGGCTCCTATTGCCGCCATCCAGTGGGTCTGTCCGGTTCGACCGCTTCCCGACTCTGCGCATCTTCTTTCGCTGAGAATCGATCGGCTGATTCCGCTCTTTTTGCAAGGCGCTGATGTTCGTTACGATCGCCACACCGCTGGGCCGATCGACTACTTCGATTGAAACCCATGAGTCGTCCGCCGAGCGAATACATCCGCGAATATTGTTACCGTGGCTCTGCACTGACCGCGTCGGCGTCAGGAGCTGCGTCACAAGATTAACGTTGACCGGCTCAAGGGCTCCGACTTTCCACCAATCCGATTGGCGAGTCACTGGAGATCATCGACAAAAATCTTTGCCGGCGCCGTGAAGAGAAAGAGAAAGTGGTCTGTGCCCGGCGCTGGTGCGGTGTGTTTCCGGCTCGGCAACTCAATGTGAGTTGCTTTCAGCAATTCGAAGCGCACGAAAAAACACCGAAGGTTGCCGGTCGCTTGATGCGCTCTTAGCCGAGAACGCATCCCTTCTCCCGTCATTCCACGCGAGCGCGTGAATCCGGGCTGTTTTGATTGCCTGGCTGCGGTCGCGTTCCAGGTTGAGGTCCTCCGCTTTCGGGCCGCTTCACCATCGACTCTTGGCACATTGAGTTCGTATTCACGTTGAGCCCGGCCAATGCACGAGCACAGCGAAAGACCACGATCACACGCGTTTTCAGGAGAAGCAACGCGGCCGAACACTAGCCGATCACCTGCCCGGCAGTGCAAAAAACGAAATCCGACTGGCTGGAGTCACTCGCCGCGCCTTGGCTAGAATCCGTCAAGCGCGAGGCTGCGAAACAGCGCTTATCGCAAAAGATGCTGAAGCATGACTAACGCGAGATCACAAGCGCTCACTCTGCTGGACGCGCGCAATCTCTCGAAAGGGTCAAGCAGCGACCCTCGATCGGCGAGCACCAAAAACGCCAACGCGGAACGTGCGGCATCGCCGCCGAAGAGCGGCTATGAGAGCCGGCTTGCCTCGGCAACTGACTCGATCAAAAAACGAATGAAATCAGTAGTCTTCAAGAGGTTCTAAAACAAAGAGATATAAAACTTGCAGAGGCGCAGAAAGCGCAGGCGGAGCTGATCCGCAAACCAAGCGTGAACTGGACGATGCTAAGCGCGAACTCGATTTGACCGTAGAGAAGAGAGTTCAGGCCGACCTCACCGCCAACGCGACAAAGCTCGGAAAGAAGCCGAGGAAGAATTGAAGCTCAAAGTAATGGAAAAGGACTAAACCATTACAGCGATGCAAAAACAGATCGAAGACTTGAGACGGCGATGCCGAGCTAGGGCTCGCAGCAACTTCAAGGAGAAGTTCAGGAAATGGAGCTAGAGGCCTTGCTTACTGCCAAATTTCCACGCTGATACGCGATCCAGCCCGGTGCCCAAAGGCGAGTTTGGCGGCGATGTGCTCCACCGAGTCATCGGACCGCCGCTCAACTCAAGTTTGCGGAACGGATTCTTTGGGAATGCAAGCGCACGAAAAGCTGGAGCGATGGCTGGCTGCCCAAGCTCCGTGAAGACCAACGCGCGGCAAAAGCCGAGATCGCGGTGATCATCAGCCAGGCTTTACCGAAAGAGTGTCGAGAGACGTTCGGTTTGATCGACGGCGTCTGGATCGCCGACCCGAAAGTTGCCTTTGCCGCTCGCGCTTCATTGCGCCAAACGTTAATTGAAGTCGCCAGCGCACGCCAAGCCTCGAAGGCCAGCAAAACCAAAATGGAAATGGTCTACAGCTATCTCACCGGGCCGCGCTTTCGTCAACGTGTTCAAGCTGATTGTCGAAGCCTTCCTCATCCATGAAAGAAGATCTGGACCGGGAGAAAAAGCGGCGATTATCCGCCAATGGGCCAAGCGCGAAGAGCAGATCGGACCGGGCGTCATGCAGGCGTGACGGTTGGCATGTATGGCGACCTCCAGGGGTATCGCCGGAAAAACTTTGCAGGAGATCGAAGGCTTGGAACTTCAGGAGGCGCTGCGAATCGCCTGTCGAAGAGTGATGCGAGCCCGGATCCGCAAGTAGGGCTTTTCAAGATGAAATAGTCCGAGGGATGCCTTAACCCTCATCATTGAGACACGAATCCGCGCTCCTATTGATATTTGTCTTCGGATCTGGCGCGAGACGTGGACGCTCACACCGAATCAGCCGCATTCTCCTCAGAGCGCGTCGTTGAACCTGGTCGAACACATGGTCTGCTCTGAAGTCGGCGATATCGTCGCATTCGAGGGCCGACACTTCTCGGAATGAAGCTGGCAAGCTTCGTGGCGCGAATCACCGCACTTCGATCGGCCACAACGATTCGTCGATGCGAGATGATTCACGTCTGGCGCGTTCAAACGGCTCCGGCACGTGCACGAATTCGAATTCAAAAATGGCGTAACTACGATGCGCGATACCCTTGAGTGGGAACCGCCTCTTCGGTTTTATTGGCCGTCCCGCCGACTTTCTTCTTGCGCGTCGTCACATGCGCTGGTTCGTTAGCACGAAACAAAGCGCCCCCAAGACGATCGCGGAAAGCCGCGCAAATTCGCCATAAAACACCCATGCACGACGGTCGAAGAGAGTTGTTGACGATAACCAGCCGAAAGATTCAGCAGCTCCGAAATTCCGTCGGCATGATGGGTTACTACTGAACCAGCGGCAACCAGTGTGTCTGCGTGCAATCTTTCTCGCTCTTCACGCTCTTGTAAGCTTCTGTGGCAAAAACCGAGTAGGCTCCGCCGTGCGTCAAATTTCGATCAACCGGGTCTGGCGAAAAGAAGTTCAGTTCGATCGGTCGACGTTTACCCGGCTTCTCGCACGCCGACTCAGGTCTAACAGGACACCATCTTCTAAGGAATGTCTCGCCCGCTCCTCGCCCCGAGGGCCTGAGCCGAGACAGTACGTTGCGCTTAGGGATTACCCAAAACGTTTATCCCATCTCTGGCTGAGGACAATCTCTGGCCAGGAGCGTCTTCGCTTCCTGCATTGTCTACGTAGTTTCCGGTAGCGCGAGACCTTCGCGCAACAATAATTCGGATCCATTTCCACGGCTTCACAGATGTTCATGAAAGAAAAGGGCCATTTATGATCGTCTTTGAAAATCCAGTCTTCCGTATCTTTGAAGAGACGATCGGCGTACTGTCCCGGCAAAAGGGAATACTTTTGAAAGCATTCGACTGCATCTAGCAAAATCGCGAACATGAGTCTCTTTTCGGGTTGGAGACAGCTGGTTCCGTCCCATCGGCCAAAATATTCCTGGACGGTGAGAATGTCCAACTTTGACGATGAACCAACCGGGTCGAAAGCGCGGCTCTGTAATTTAGCGTTTTGCTGTTCACGGGTACGACCTTCTGCGCGAAATTTGCGACTTATTCACCTGCTGAATGATTACGGATTCCAACTAGTTCGCATGAGCGCCACTGCCATGAACAAAGACTCTTCACCGGGCGAGCAGAGCGAGCCAGCACCAGAACCGAAATGCGCAAGGCTGATTCTATCTTCGATATAAGGAACCGCATTAGGATAAAATTGGCGCGCGTGATCGAGAAGAAGTTTTGCCTCGCCGATCCGGCACAGAAATTCTACAATGTTCTCGTCCTGGCTTTCCTTGGGCATGTGAATGATTAGGGAATTTATTAAATGGCATATTCTCGACTGGACCAAAGGCATCGGCCCCATAAACCCTTGATAGATTCCGATTGGCAGCTTGACGAGAACCGTCATATGCACTCATCGTCCTGTGAATGGCCCAACTTTGATTTTCGTCATAAACTTAGTGACCGTTCAAGTAGTGTCGCAAAATATTCTTGGCGCGTTTCTCCCATCGCAACGGTCACTGTTTGCGTGTAGCTATCCTATGGCCTGGATTGTGATTCGAGGCGGACAGCCATCGGATACTGTGCGAACTCGTTTTGATTGCAGCTCCACATGGCCAACAAAAAACTGCCTAATCGAGCTCGTAAGCGGCGCGCGGCTCTTCAAAGCGATCGCCGAAAAATATTTGGCTGAAGAACGTCCGCAAGCACGACGGCGAGCTTATCGGCAAGAGGCAGGACAGGGCTGGACGTTGGCGAAAAGCGAAAGTGCCTGATTACACCAACGACCAGCGCCAGGCCTACGCGATAGACGACCGCATGAAGCAGCTTGCGACGGTGGGAGCGGTATAACCACGAGCTACCAGAATGACGAAGGCGAAGAATCTTCCCCCGAGTGGGCGACGCCCGAGCAGAAGTGGAGCGGCACTGAAAGTGTTAGGCGAGTAGAAGTCAATCAACCTACGGGAAATAATCGACGCACTGCTGCGAAAGTTACTGGATTCAATGAACGGTTCGATACCGTGCAGTTGGTTGCTTGAGCGAAAGTGATATAGATCGAAGAAACTAACTATACACGAGATGAGCGATGCGGTTCTTATTGAAAGTGAACATCCGGTGGAGTCCGGGAATGCGGCAGCAAAAGCCGAAAGCTTGGTGCGACTATCCAATCGGATTCTCGCCGATTTGAAGCCGGAGACCGCTTTACTTTACCGACACAACGGTCAGCGTACCGGATTTATATTTCTCGATATGCAGGATGCCTCGCAAATCCCGGCGATCGCTGAGCCGTGGTTTCTTGCCTTCAACGCAAGCCTTGAGATTCATCCGGTCGATACCGGAAGACCTCGACAAGGCCGGCGGCGCCATCGAGGCGGCGGTCAAGAAATACGGTTGATCGCCCGCTCTCGATCCAACGCAAGTGAATCGCTGAAGCAATCGCTCTGCCTCGGCGTGCTACTCGTGAGCGGCCATCGTCACTGATACCACGGAATCTCCTCCATTCGTTTGAGCGCCGCAGCGGTTTTAAAGTTCGTGAGAGAGCAAAGCACTGCGCCGGAAGCCTGCTTTGGGCACGAGCACTTCATCATCCTGATACGGCATGATAATGAAATCTTTATCTACTGGTGAAATTGCGCCAACGATGATCACCCTCGAGGTCGTCACTTCTGAAAACGCCATGGTCTTCAAAGGCGTACGCCTGCGCGCTCTGCGGAGACTACGCCGAGCGCGTTCAGCTCCACCTACGCCGATGAATCTCAACCTAACCGATACCGAGTGGCTGAACCCGGGGTGACGCAGTGAGCTGCAAACCGATCCAGACCTATCTTGCAATGGACACGGCCGCGTCCATGCGGGATCGCGGGTGGAGTTTTCGATCAAGACGATTTACATCGCGCGCACCTGGTGTCGATGTGGGTGGCGCCGACCCATCGCCAGCTGGGAATCGGCGCTCAATTGGTCAACGCCATCGTCGACTGGGTCCGCGCCGAAGGCGCTCGTACTTTGCGCTTGATCGTGATGAGCAACAACGATGGCGCGATCGAGTTTTACCAAAAGCCTCGGGTTTACGATAACGCGCGAAAATCGGCCCCTATCGCAACGATCCTGCTCTCAACGATCTTGAAATGGTCCGTTCGATTTCCTGACGTCGGTGTTATTGTCACGATCGACGTGTGCGGGCCGGCACGCTATAGTTTGCAGTTCGAGCGGACCCTGCGCACCCATTCGGCTATGACCGTCCCCGATAATGATCAGAGCTTTCCTGTTCCGACGCTACCCCAGCCGCGATGGATCAATATTGAGCCGAAGGATGGCGTCACTTCGGCATCTTTTTTTCCGCTACTTGACCGCGCTTCACGGGGAAAGCAATTTACCGTTCTACCTTTGAGGATCGATCTCGAGCGCTTCGTCCCTCACGCGCAGCCAAAAGCGCGTGCTCGCTAAGAATGAAGATACGAGAATACTGATGCGCCTGACATCGATCGATGAAGAAAAAGCCGGCGCTATTTTTGCGACATCGGCGCCGCTTCAAGGACAACGTTCCGTCCTCGCTAAAGGACTTTCTGTCGCCCTCATCCCGCTTCGGCTCCTTTGTCTCAATCTGGAGCTTTGCGTTTACGTCGGCCCGGAGCTCCTGGTGCTCACCTTTCTCGACGTCGGATACACCGCGACTTCCGCGGTCTACGCCATCTTCGACCCGGCCGAAGCGAAACGCAGCTTAGGCATCTTGATGATGCTCCGTTCAATCGAATTCTCTCGTCAGCGCGGCTATCGCTACTATTACCCTGGTTACGCCTACCAAGAACCGTTTATCTATGACTACAAGAAGCGGTTCATTGGTTTGGAATATCTCGACTGGAAGACTGGATGGAAGGCCATGCTCCGCCAAAACCTAGATCGGTGAGCGGCTCAAGCCCGACTTGTCGATTCTTTTTTTGCACAAGCGTGTAGCGCGAAATCAAATTAGTTTTCGTCGCAGACACTGCCCGAAACCAAGGACTCCCCGTTAGCCTGCCGGAAAGATTTTTACACCATCGGGTTTTGCTCGCATTGGCACGACGCGCACGTCCATTCGCTCTGCTGTCTAGTGAAATTCAATCATCCCTTAGCCGAAAGTCACCTTGCGCGCGCCTCCTTGACAAATATTGCAGATCGTAATATATATATCGCAATTAGCAATATGATCCTAGGTGATAAACTTCGTTATTTGCGTGAAATCGAGGGGACGCTTCGCGGATTGGGACGTGCGATGACTCAGCAGGAAATCGTTCGGTCGATCAGAGAGGAGTTTGGTAAGACTATCAGCCAGTCTTATCTCTCGCAGATCGAGAACGGCGCGCGGCCGCACCTTACTAATTCCACGCGCATGCTGCTGGCTCGATTTTTCAAGGTGCATCCTGGCTACCTCGTCGACGATCCCGAAGGCTACTCGACCGAGCTCATCTCCGATGTCGGCGTAATGGAAGATAAGATGGATCTCTGGCTCATCAACGGCGCCGAGCGCTTCCAGCCGCGACCTCGATCTGCATCAGGCTCTGGTTGAGCATCGCGCGGCACGAAGATTCGCGCATGTGCTTGGTCCTGCTCGGTGCCATTCTCGACAATCCCGGCCTGGCCGAGCGCCTGCTTCAGGTGCTCAAGCCGCCAGCGGAAAGGAGTCGCCGCAATGACTTGGACTAATTTTTATCTCCTCTGTTTTTTCTGGGGTTTGTCCTCAGTCTGCTTTCGTTGCTGGGAAGCTTGCATCTGCATCTGCCCCACTTCGACTTCCATATAGGTGGGGATTATGGCCACGCTCCCCACACGCACGGCGGCCACACGGGTGAAGCCTCGCGTATCAATTTTGGAACCGTCGCGGCGTTTCTCGCCTGGTTCGGCGGCACCGGTTACGTGCTCGCCCGGTTTTCTAGCTTCTGGTCTCTGCTCGCGCTCGGCCTCGCTTGCGCCAGCGGGCTCGTTGGAGCGGCGATCGTGTTTTTTTCCTCGCCAAGGTCCTCATCCGCAAGGACGAGGAACTGAACCCTGCGGACTACGATATGATCGGCGTGCTCGGAACCGTCACGAGCAACATTCGTCCCTCCGGCACCGGCGAGATGATCTTTTCGCAGGCAGGGACTCGCCGCGCCGCTCCCGCGCGGAGCGAAGACGGATTCGCAATCGGTAAAGGAACCGAAGTCGTCGTTACCCGGTACGAGCGTGGCATCGCCTACGTCCGCCCTGGGAAGAGCTCGACGAATTCTACGGAAGAGTCCAAACAAAGTTAAGGAGGGCTAAAACATGAGCTTGGAAATTTTAGTCATCGCGGGGCTGATGGCATTGACCATCGTGTTCCTGATCTCCGTGTTCGCCCGGCTGTACCGCAAGGCCGGGCCGCATGAGGCACTTGTGGTATATGGTTTCCGCGGCACCCGCATCATCAAGGGCGCGGCTCCGTGATTTTCCCGATGGTGGAGAAATTGCAGGCTGCTCTCGCTGGAGCTGATGTCGTTCGACGTCGCGCCCGAGCAGGATCTCTATACCAGACAGGGCGTCGCGGTAACGGTGGAAGCCGTCGCACAGATCAAAGTCAAGTCAGATCCCGAATCGATTCAGACCGCGGCCGAACAGTTTCTCACCAAAACGCCACAAGAGCGCGAGGGACTCATCCGCTTGGTCATGGAAGGCCACCTGCGCGGGCATCATCGGACAGCTCACGGTGGAAGAGATCGTGAAGCAGCCCGAAATGGTTGGCGACCGCATGCGCTCCACCTGCGCCGACGATATGAACAAGATGGGGCTGGAAGTGATCTCGTTCACCATTAAAGAAGTACGAGACAAGAACGAATACATCAGCAACATGGGCAGGCCCGACGTGGCGAGGATCAAGCGAGACGCCGACGTGGCCGCCGCCGAAGCCGAGCGCGAGCACAGCGATCAAGCGCGCCGAAGCCATGCGCGCCGCCGCCGTCGCCAAGGCGCAGGCCGACAAAGAACGCGTGCTCGCAGAAACATCTCTCGCAGGCGGCGCAGGCCGAAGCGCAGCGCGATCTCCAAGTCAAGCAGGCCAACTTCCTCGAAGCCGTCCAGAAGCAGAAGGCGTCCGCCGACAAGGCTTACGAGATCCAGACCAATGTAATGCAGCAGCAGGTCATCGCCGAGCAGGTCAAGATCGAGCAGGTGCAGAAGACCGGGCAGATCGCCGTGCAGGAGGCCGAAATCCAACGCCGCGAGCGCGAGTTGATCGCGACGGTGCTCAAGCAGGCCGAGATCGAGCGGCGCAAGATCGAGATGCTGGCGGAGGCCCAGAAGCAGAAGTTGATCTTCGAGGCCGATGGCCAGGCTGCTTCCACACCGCGCGACCGGCGAAGCCGAAGCCGAGATCATTTTCAAGAAGGGCGAGGCCGAAGCAAAGGCCATGAACGTGAAGGCCGAAGCCTACCAGGATTACAACCAGGCGGCGGTCATCGACAAGCTCATCAGCAACATGCCCGAGATCGTCAAGGCACTCGCTTCCCGCTTGCCAACGTGGACAAGATCACGATCGTGTCGACGGGCAATGGTGATGCCGCCGGCATGAACAAGATCACGGGCGACGTGGCGGCGATGGCCGCGCAGATCCCCGCGTTGTTCGAAACGCTTTCGGGAATGCAGTTCTCGGAGCTGCTTTCCAAGGTCAAGACTAATTGGCGACAAAGCGCCCAAGCCTGACTCAAAGGCCTAAGGCGCAGCTAACTAACAGATAGGAGGTTTTATGGCTTTATTGGAGAGAGTATCTACGCTGATGCGGGCCAACCTGAACGATCTCATCGATCGGGCAGAGGACCCCGAGAAGATGATCAAACAGGTGATCCTGGACATGCAGAACCAGCTCATGCAGGTGAAGACCCAGGTTGCCATCGCCATCGCCGACCAGCACGTGCTGGAAAAAAGCAGAAGGAGAACGCGGACAAGGAGGCCGAATGGATGCGCAAGGCCGAACTAGCCGTGGACAAGAAGCAGGATGACCTTGCGCGTGCGGCCCTGGAGCGCTCCATGAGTTACAAGCAGATGGCGGGGAGCTTCGATTCGCTGGTGGCGGATCAGAAGGCGGAGGTCGACAATCTGAAATCGGCCCTGCACAAGCTAGAGCAAAAGCTGGCCGAGGCCGAATCGAAGAGCGATATGCTGATCGCGCAGCACCGGCGGTCACGGGCGTTGGCTAAGGCCAGCGACGCGCAGATGGTGATCGGGGATAAGTCGAAGGTCGCGACGTTCGAGCGGATGAAGAGCAAGGTGCGTCACGCGGAGGCGGTCAGCAAAGCCAAGGCTGAGATGGTCAGCGACAACGCGTCGAGGACAGGCTGGCGGCTTTGGAGAAGGAAGACGAGATCGAGAAACTGCTGAAGGAAATCAAGGCGCGTCGCGCCGGGTAGGACTGTGAAGAAGGTTTTTCATTTCGACTCGCAGGCCGACGAGTATCGCGCGGACGCGTGTGTCGTTTCGTGCTTCGACGCGCGGTTCGAGCTGGTGACGCGCAAGTTCCTCAAGAAGCGCGGCATCTGGTGGGCCGATCCGCTGAAAATCGCCGGAGGGGCGAAAGTCGTTCGCCTCTCCGGCGGAAGAATCGAGCGCAGCTTCGCGCTGGGACAGGTGCGAACCTCAATGCGGCTGCACGGGACCAACCGGGTGATGCTGATGGTCCATACCGATTGTGGAGCGTACGGCGGGTTACAGGCGTTCGGCGGGAATGAGGAGCGCGAGGCCGCGAATCACGAATCGGAATTGCGCAGCGCTGCGGAGTTTCTGAAGAGCAACATCCCGCCGATTGAAGTAGAGTTGCTATTACCTTCGGTTCACCTGGCGTTTGGACGCTCGCAAGCCGAGTAGATTTTTCTGCGTCAACCTCTGCGAACTCTGTCGCGCCTCACGGTGAAATCCTGCTTCTCCCTCTGCTCCCTTGTATTATTCGTACGCAAACTCGGTATGGTTGCCGCGCACAACGTCCGGCTACGGGGAGGATTGCTATGAACCGAATCTTTTCGTTCTCGCTCTCGTCCTTGTTTCACCCTTCCGCACCTGGTCTCAAGCGCCGTTCTATCAGGACAAGACCGTTAGGAATCATCGCCGGCTACGGCGCTGCGGTAGCGTTGACGACGCATGGACGCGCATGATCGCCCGCTATCTCGGGAAATATATTCCCGGCAATCCCAACATCGTCGTCCAAAATATGCCCGGCGCCGGCGCCGATGATCGCGGCTAACTACGTTTACAAAGTTGCTAAGCCCGACGGCCTCACCTCCACGGAGGACTGCAGGCGGGCTCTATTTCGATCAGTTGGTCGGAAAAAAGAAGTTCAGTTCGATTGGCCGAAGTTTACCTGGCTCGGCACCCGACACAGATCGAACAACTCATCTACATCGCGCCAACACTCCTTACAAAACGGTTTACGACATTACAAAAAGCAGCCGTGCCACCGAAATGCGGCGCCAGCGGAGCAGCATCGACGGGCTACTACTTCGGCAATCTGTTGGAGGAAACTCTCGGCGCGAAGTTCAATACCCTCACCGGCTACAAAGATGGGCCTCTGAAGTCCGACTTGGCGGTCGAGCGCGAAGAGATCCATTGCCGCGGCATCTCCATCGAAACCATGTTCGGACGCGAGCCGCTCATCGGCTGGTTCAAGAACGGTTTTGTCGGCGTATTGATACAAACCGGCAAAAAACGTGACCCGAGGTTACGCGACGTTCCGACCATCTGGGAGCTCATGAACGAGCAAAAAGACTCCCGACGCCGGCATGAAACGCCTTCCGACGATCATCCTCGCAGCCGGCGCGTTCGGCCAGCCGTACATCCCAGCTCCCCACCCCGGGACTGCCGCCGGACCGCACGCAAAGCTTCTCCAGAGCGCTTTCAAAAAAACTCTGACAGACCCGGATTTTTCAGGCCCAAGCCCGAGAACGAAAACTAGACGTTCGACCCGGTAGGCGGGAGGAAGAGCTGGAAACGCTGGCCCGCCGGTAGTGATTGCTCCAGCCCGCCGACGTCGTGGAACGGATATGAAGGCGTCTGCTCGAAGAAGCCAAAAAGACATTCACAGCTCTGGCGCGATTGCGCTTCCGAAAAACGCTTAAAATCCTCGGGGACATCGCGATGGCGCTGGTCTTGACGTTTGGCCCCAGGATGCCGCCAATGCAGCTTCCACTAACTCTTCCCGTTGGGCCCTTGCTGGGAACTCGAGGATCGCAGGGTGGACTGGCACCACATTCCTGCAATTGCTCGCCCCAATGTTTCTGAGGCAACTACTGTGTTCTTCAAGGGCTCATCGATCGCTCCCAATATCGTCACGATCTTCGAGCGACACGCTGATCCTGGTCCCTACCTACCGAAGCCACAAACGCTCTGGTCAGCCGGTGCCATCCTGCGGTTCAGGTGCAACTTTTACACCTGACATATGTAAAGCTTTAGCCAGCGCCTCGCTCCATCACGCCGAGCCGGAACTCTTCGACCATCTTTTTTCTCTATGCGGGCATGTACCGCTACTGGAGTGGCCAGACGCTTTCTCGAACTGCATGTGGGTCGCGTCTTCGGATACCTGAGTCGCGGATAGGCGCCTTCGCCGCTGGTTTAGGTGTGAAATATAGCGCTCGAAGTTACAACTAATTAGCCGGATCGGCGCATGCATGCGCAGCCAATGCCTAAACATCCTCCATCGAGCACCGCCGACGTACTTCGCCCAGCGACTGGCTACGCGGCACTTCCAATAACACTTTAAGGACAGCGCAATGAATACCGATAACGATACTACATTGGAGGGCGGCTGCACTTGTCGGGTGGCGCTATCGAATGACGACCAAACCGTTGTTCGTGCACTGCTGTCATTGCCGTTGGTGTCAACGTGAAACGGGAGCGTCCTTCGCATTGAACGCTCTGATCGAAGCTCGACCGTGTGATCTTGCTGAAAGCGCGCCTGAGGTCGTGAACACCTCCCGTCGAACAGCGGAAAAGGTCAAAGATCGTCCGTTGTCCGACGTGCCGCATCGCTCTCTGGAGCAACTACGCGGAGCAGGCGACGCCATGCGCTTCGTGCGCGTCGGCACACTCGACGAACCTGATCGTCTGCCGCCCGATATTCATATCTACACGTCGTCGAAGCAACCCTGGGTCGTGATTCCACCAAACCACCGCGGTTGAAGAATACTACCAGAGCGCTAATTATTGGCCGAAGGAGGCCTCGAGCGCCGTCGTGCTTTGTTCGCTGCCCCGTCTAGTGAATAGTTAAATGTCGTGGGGCGCGCTTCGGCGCGAAAGCCGGATGAGCAACTCTGGACTGGTAAAATAATTTTAGGTTCTATTGTTTGCGTTGAACGGCTGGAACGAATGGAACCCCGAGCCAGCTTTGGGTCAAAGAGCAGTGGATATAAACATAGTCCGACGACCAATAACGCAGAGGCGAACATGGATTACGGCGCGCATCTTCCGGTTATAGATTTTGGCTTTCAACGCTTTTCCCTGGAATGGTTGATCGGCCTACGTGCAAGCCGCTCGCGACTTGGGTTTTAAGGCCGTCTCGACCAACGATCACTTGATCCATTCTCATCCGTGGCTGGACGCGCCGACGGCTCTTACTGCAATCCTTTCCCACAGCGGAAACATGGCAGTCGGGACCAGCATCTTGCTCTCGGTCGTACGCGGTCCGGTGCGAGGTCGCTAAGACCATGGCCGCTATCGACATACTTTCCAATGGCCGGCTGAATGTCGGCGTCGGACCGGATCTCGGCGCGCGACTATGAAATCGTCGGTTTGAACTACGAGGAGCGCTGGAAGCGGCTTGACGAAAGCGTTCAGGCTTTACGGTCTCTTTGGACTGGCGATGGATTCACCGGACGGTTTTATTCCACCGAGGGCGTCAATCTCGAACCCAAACCGCTGCAAAAACCGGCGCCGCCCATCTGGATCGGTAGTTGGGGCTCGGACGCCGGCCTGCGCCGGGTCGCGCGCCTGGGAGATGGATGGCTGGCGTCGGCCTACAACACAATGCCGGATCAGTTCAGGATCGGCTTGATAAACTTCCAGAGCGAGCGAAGACCGCCGGCAAAAATCCCGCGATTTTCCCGAACGCGCTCGTCACAATGTTCATGTACGTCACGGAAAACAAACCCGACGCTGAGCGTGTCTTGTCTGAAACCCTCACGGCGTTCCTGCATCGTCCGGATCGATCAGATCCGCGAGCGCCTTCTCATCGGTCGCACCGGAGAGGCGTGCGCGGAAAAATTGGCCGCATACAAAAAAGCCGGCGTGCAGCGGCTGTTTGTGTGGCCGATCAGAGGATGAGATCGAGCAGCTGGAAGTGTTCCAACAGAAGGTGGCGCCGCTGGTCGAATGAAAGGCGGCGCGTACATGACCGGGATTGCAGCAAAGCAACATTTCCCGAGTTGCTCGCCCATAGAACATCTTGAGGAAGACGGCTTAATAGAAATCAGTGAAAATTCTTTTCGCCATAGCAACCATCTTGGTACTTTTGATCGCTCCATCTGGGCGCCTATGCCAATGCCGGAGTCCCGATGCTCGCGTTGGCTTGGCCGGCTCAATGGCTTGCGCTGATTCCGATCATTCTGGTCGAGTCTGAGATTTTCCGTCGAGCCCACAGCTGCCCCCTTCCGTTCCCTGATCGAAACCCATAGGAAAGGCGAATCTCGTATCCACCTTGGTCGGCATTCCGCTCGCTCTGGCTCGCCATGCTCCTGTTGGAATTTGCCATCGGCTATGCCGGGTTCGCTATGATGCCGAAAGAGACCGAGTTTCCCACGTACGTACAGTATGTGCTCTTCCATTTACGGCCGCGTGGATTGCAGCCGATAGCGTGTGGGAGATTTATCTCGCCTTTGTGATTCTTGCGGTGCCCTTCTGCATAGTCTCAATAATTATTGAAGAGCGAGTTCTTCGCCGTGGGCTTTCCAATCAGCTACCGTCAGTGCTTCGCGCGACGACGAAACAAGCCAACATTTTGTCATATATTCCTGTCCCTCTTGGCTTTGCTATTCTCCGTTGTTGTCGTAGCCAAATGACGTCTAACAGCTTGAGATGAATCGTTCGATTTCCTGACAGTGAACTTCTTCGCGTCCCCTTCGTTTGATTGACAGCACTTTCCGCACGGACGTATATTCGCGCCATCTCGCAATTGCTTGATCGCACGGCGAAGATTCGGGAGAAATCTGCATGAGCCAATGGCCGGAAGTCGCACAATCAGCTGAATCTAATGGTGAACCAATGGTACGAGACGGCGGAGATCAAACGAATTTTGATCGGTTCCGCTCACCCCGACCAGACTCGCCTTCGCCACTTGCACATGACCTTCTTCGGCAACAATCGCCGCGATTGTTGGGCCGCCGTTTTCTGTAAAGCGCCGCTCGATGTCAAGCGCGCCATCTGGGAGCATGAAAAAGACGAGCTGATCTACGACCCGCGCATGGGCAAGGCGCATGTGACGGAAGAAGATTTGGGCAGCAATAAAGAATCCGACATGATTCCCGGCGCGCGTGCAGCGTTCTACGCGTGGCTTTACCGCGCTGCGTGAGAATCCCTGGCTCGAAGGGCTTGCCTGCTCACACATCCTCGAGCGGCGGAATAATGATCAGATCGTCAAAGGCGGCACGCTCACTCAACGCTTGGTTAAGCGCCAAGAGTTGGAACTCGGTATCAAGAAAAAGATCAGGACATCGGCACGCAGGTGCATCTGATCGCCGACGTCGATCACTCCGATCTGCTGAACCAAGTGTTCGACCGCTACGTCGTCGATGACTCGACCGCGCAGCAAGTGCTCCGCGGCGCCGAGGAATCCCTCGCCATCGAGCGCTGCTTCCACGGCGCCGTGGCCACGGCGATGGGAGAATTGGACTAGACTCACAGTTTCGAGTTGATCGCGGGGAAAGATGCAGATTCAACACGGTCTGATTAGCGCCGACTCGCACGTCGTCACCGAGCGCAACGCTTTTCTCAGCCGCATGTCGAAAACGAAATTCGGCGAGCGCATCCCGCAGATCAAGGAATTCGAAAACAAAGGCGCGGCGGTCGAGCGCTGGTACGTCAACGGGCGGCCGTTGCGCACCCGCGGCGTGTGCAACTGCCCCGCGGTGATGGGCGATCCGAACCGCAATTTCTATCCGCAGCGCTGGGACGAAGTGCCGGCCAAAGCCTACGTTGCGCGCCGAGCGGCTCAAGGCGCTCGACGCCGACGGCGTCGACGCCGAAGTGCTGTTCCCCAACGATCCGAGTTCGTTTCCACCAGTATAATGACGCCGAATTCGAGCTCGCCTGTGTACAGGCTTACAACGATTCGCTCGGCGAACTGACGCGCGCTAGTGCGCGCTTTATTTCTCTCGCCATGGTGCCGCTACTCTGTGGCATGGACACGATCGTCGCTGAGGTGAAACGCGCCGCAGCCCAAGGTCACCGCGGCGTCGTCATGTTCGCGCTGCCGAGTCTAATGGTCGAATCGCTACCGCACATCAGCGAGCCTTATTGGTATCCTCTATGGGATATCTGTCAGGAGCTCGAAATGCCGGTTCACTTTCACGCGTCGGCCGGACTTGCGCGCAAGCTGACGTTCCCCGAGTGGGACGGTTACACGCCATACCAACAGCATGCGGCATTCACCGTGCCGACGTCCGCATGGCCGGCGCAGATTGTTCCCAACTTGATTTTCTCGGGCATCGCCTACAAATTTCCGCGTTCGAAGTGGGTCTTCGCCGAAACCGGCATCGGCTCGGTGAGTTGCGTGCAGGCTGCCTGCGATCACGAATGGGAACGGCGCCAGCTCTGGCGTCACGGGCTGGATCGAAAGCCGAGCGAACTGATCCGGCAACAAGTCTACGTCAATTTCTGGTACGAACAAGCCGGCATCGATCTGCGCCATGCGGTCGGCATCGACAATGTGATGTGGGAGTCCGACTACCCACACATCGCCTCGACCTATCCCGACTCATGGAAGTTCGTCGAACGCTCGCTGGCAGGCGTGCCCGCTGAAGAACGACAAAAATGTTGTACGGCAACGCGCAAGCGCTTTACCGGCTTTAGGCGTTAGCGGCATAGATCGCAATCGACGGTTGCATCAATCAAATGGGATCACGTCCACCACGAAGGACACGAAGTTTAGCAACAACGATCCGAACCCTTCGTGACCTTCGTGCGCTTCGTGGTGAATGGTAAATTTTCGAGAGATGACGCAAGCATGAGTCAAATCAACCGCATCGTCAGCGCCGTCGATCACGTCGTCGAGTCACCCGATGTTTGGACGCAGCGGCTATCGAAAGCGAAATTCGGCGACCGCATCCCACATCTCGAACGCTCGCGCGACGGCGGAGACTCTTGGATCGTCGATGGCCGGCAGTTGCCGCTCGCTGACACCGCTCGTGTCGGCGCCCTCATGACCGATCGCGCGAAAATGCCGAATCGCTGGGAAGAAATACCGAAGGCCGCTTACAATTCAGGCGCCCGGCTCAAAGCGATGGATGACGACAGTGTTGAGTATACCGTGCTGTATCCGAGCCTCCCGGTTTCTCCGGCGAGGTGTTCGGCGCGATCGCTGATGCGGAACTGGAGCTCGCCTGCGTGCAAGCTTACAACGATTGGTTGATCGACGAATGGGCGGCGACAAACGAGCGTTTCATCCCGCAGTGCATCGTGCCGCTTTCGCCGATCGAAGCGACCATCAGCGAGATCAAGCGCGCGGTCAGCCGCGGCCATCGCGGCGTCATCTTTCCCGCCGAACCAATGCATCTGCGCAAGCTGCCGCATATCAATAGTTCCGCCTACGATCCGGTTTGGGCAACCTGCCAGGATCTCGGTGTGCCGCTGTGCTTTCACGCCGGCTCGGCCACGCAGTTGCAATTTCCCATGGCGCCGAACCTGTCGCCCGAGCTCGCGGCAGCCTTCCAATCTATCGTTCGTCCGGCCAGCGCCGTATTCGACCTGACAAATTTTCTCTTCTCGCGCATCCTGCTGCGCTACCCTAACCTCAAAGTTGTGTTCGCCGAGAGCACCATCGGCTGGGGAACGTTTCTTCTGGAATATGCCGATCATCAATACGAGCAGGATCACTGCGATTACGCATTGAAGCCATCCGAGATGTTTCACCGTCAATGTTATTTAACGACTTGGTACGACGAAGCGAAGACCAACGCGCGCCATATCGGCACGGAAAATATTCTGTGGTCGACGAACTTTCCGACCGCGAATTCCACCTGGCCGGAGACCGAAACATTTCGCAACCAAGTGCTTAGCCGGTATGAGCGAGGTTGAGCAGCGGCGGATTTTGTCGGTCAATGCAGCGAAACTGTATAAAGTCGATTGGAGTGATGGAGTGTTGGAGTAATGGATTATCGGGAAGATTTGTTGCGATGCATTGAAGCGCTCCTAATCATCGTTGTGATGTCGCTGGCGGGCGGGCGCGGCGCGTATGCGCAACCAGCGCTCAAGATGGGTTACAGCGGCGCGGGTGTGGCCCAGAGTCTCTATAATACCATCGACAAGGCCGGTCTCTGGTCCAAATACAATCTCGACGTCAAGGCGATTTATTTCAATAGCGGGGCGATAACCGCGCAAGCGTTGGTCGGCGGCGATATCGATCTCACCGACTCCAATATACCGACGATGCTCAACCTCAAGGCCGCCGGCGTTTTGGACGTCAGAATCATCGCCGGCTGGATGAACCGCATTACGCTCAGCTTCATCGCGCGCAAGCCGAGCAAATCGCCCGCCGATCTCAAAGGCAAACGCATAGCGATCAGCCGCTTCGGCGCTTCCTCGGATTTCGTCACGCGCATGCTGCTGCGCTACTGGAAACTCGACCCGGAAAAAGACGTCGCGATCATCCAATCGGGCGGCAACGATGCCATCCGCATCGCTGCGCTGGTCGCCGGCCACATCGACGGCGCTCTGATCGGCACCTACGATCTGCCGAAGATTCTCGACTCGGGCTGCTGCGTCAATCTTGCCGACCTGGAAGATCTTCCCATCGAATACGCGCGCTTCGGCGTCATCGTGCCGGTAGCGTCGCTCAAGGCGCGGCGCGAGATATTTCGCAGGTACTTAGAAGCGCTGACCGAAGGCATTTACGTATTTAAAACAAGGCCTGAACTGCCGATCGCGATCCTCAAACGGGAAGGCATTAAAGATGCCGAAGGTGGTTACAAGAAAATCGCCAAGGTGCTGATCGACTTTCCGGTTCCGGATGAAAAAGCGGTGCAAACCGCTCTCGACTCCATCGGCACTTCCAAGGCGAAGCAGGTGCAGGCGAAAGATTTTATCGATAGCACCTTGCTCGACGACATCAAGAAAAGCGGTTTCGTCGAGCGGTTGTACGGCAAGTAACTTTTCTGAGAAACGTCATTACGGAGGGATTTGGATGGCTGCCTCGAATCAGTTCGTACTCAACCCCTATTTGACCTGGCAAAGGGAACAGGGCATTCCGATTCACACCGGCTACTTTGTCGAAGACTTGCGCACCGTGCCGGTCGGCTATTGGAAAGAGCGCAACGCCAACGGCGCGTTCATCAATTTATCGAACGCGGTGGTCAACGACGCCGTGGTCTTGGAAATCCCCGCGGCGAAAAGACCACGCCACGCCGCCAGGTTTTCGACGAATCCGTAATGATCGTCGATGGCCAAGGCGCGACCTCCATGTGGTACAAGGACGGCAAGAAGAGGACTTTCGAGTGGCAGCAGGGCAGCGTCTTCGCGATCCCGCCCAATGTTTTTTACGAGCACTATGCGATGAGCACGCCGGCGCGCATGGTATCCTGCACGTCGGCGCCGCTTTACATGCAGCTCTTCAACAACAACGATTTTCTGTTCAACTGCGACTATCAATTCCTCGACCGCTTCGCCGAAGAGGAAAACTACTTCGCCGAAGCGCCGCAGGTGCTGGCCGGCTTCAACGGCGTCGAGACCAACTTCATCGCCGACGTGCGCCAGTGGTTCACGCGCGAAAACGTCTACGCGCTGGAAGAAAAAGGCGGCTTCAAACAAAGCCGCGACCGCGCCCAGGATGCTTACAGCATGCGCGTGCGCTTTGCGAAGACGATGATGTTTCTTCACCTCTCCGGTTGGTCCGTCGGCACTTACAAAAAGCCCACCGCCACGGTCCCGGCTTCACCATCGTGATTCTCGACGGCGCCGGCTTCTCGTTCATGTGGAGGTCGGCAAAGCACGCGAACGCATCGACTGGCATGCCTGGAGTATGTTCGTAGCCGCCGGCCATGTGGTTTCACGAGCACTTCAATACCAGTGTCGAACCGGTGCGCTTCCTGGCATTTCACCCGCCGGGGATGCTCGCCTATCCCGGCTGGTCCGGCGAAGGCGAGCACTTTATCGGCAAGGGGCCGAACCAGATCGAGTACGACGACGAAGATCCGGAAATTCGCGCGGCCTTCGAGGCCGAATTGGCAAAAAACGGTTTGAAGAGCAAGATGCGGTCGGAGCTGTATCAGAAGATTTCGGAGAACTAGGAAGGTCCCAGTCGTTCGTACCGTTTTCGGAGGTTGGGCGGCAACGTTTTGAACGGCTTGAACGTTTTGAACAAATTTTAGCCGAAAGGATTTTAAGATGTTGTACAACGATTTACGCAGCTGGATGTCTAAGGTCGAGGAGTTCGGCGAGCTGAAGACCGTCGAAGGCATCGACTGGAAATACGAGATGGGTGCGGTGACCGAAGTCTACGCCCGCAATCCGCCCTATTCGGCGATTCTCTTCGATAAAATCAAAGATTATCCGGCGGGCCACCGCGTGCTCGTCGGCGTGCATCATCAGTCGCTGAAGCGCCAGTGTCTGACGACGCACTTGCCGTTGGATTATGACCGCTACCAGTTCATTCAAGCCTGGCGCAAACGTCTGAACAACCCCACGTACATTCCACCGCGGGTCGTCGAGACCGGCCCTGTGCTGGAGAATGTCTACGAAGGCAAGGACATCGATCTGTATTTCTTTGCCCGTGCCCCATTGGCACGAAGAAGACGGCGGACGCTACATCGGCACCGCTCATGTCGTCATCACGCGTGATATGGACGAAGGCTGGGTCAACCTCGGCTGCTACCGCGTTATGGTGCACGACAAAGACACGCTGGCGCTCTATATCTCACCGGGCAAACAAGGCCGGATCATTCGTCAAAAATATTTTGACCAAGGCCGCCCTTGTCCGGTGGCGATCAGCTTCGGCGATGATCCGCTGCTGCTCACTGCGGCGGCGAATAGCCTGCCGTGGGGAAAATCGGAATACGACTACGCCGGCGGCATCCGCGGCCAAGCCGTCGATGTGATTCTCGGCAAACATACCGGCTTGCCGATTTCGGCCTATTCGGAAATCGCCATCGAGGGCGACTGCTTGCCCGATCAACAACGGCGCGAAGGTCCTTACGGCGAGTGGACCGGCTACTACGCCAGCGGCGAGCGCACCGAACCGATCATCAAAGTGAAGCGCATGATGCACCGTAACAATCCGATCTTGACCGGCGCGCCGTCGTCGCGCCCTCCCGGCGGTTCCGATGACAACCTCGTGCGCTCCGCTTTCATTTGGGATCATATGGAAAAAGCCGGCGTGCCGGATGTCAAAGGGGTGGCTTGCTTTCAAGGCCGATTCTTCACGGCGGTGTCGATCAAGCAACGCTACCCCGGACATGCCAAACAGGCCGGCATGATCGCCGCCCAGTGCGGCGCCGGCGCGTATTTAGGACGCTACATCGTTGTCGTCGATGACGACATCGACCCCTACGACATGAACGACGTGCTGTGGGCCGATGTGCACGAGGTCGGACCCGGCCAACGACACGGACTTTATCCGCCGCGCCTGGAGCGGCCCCCTCGACCCAGTGATACCGAAAGACAAAAAGGCTTCAGCACCCGCGCCGTCATCGACGCCACACGGCCCTACGAATGGATGAAAGATTTTCCGCTCGCCTCCGGTTCAAGCGCGGATATGAAGGAACAGGTGGTGAAGAAGTACGGAAAGTTTTTTACATAACACCATAAACACTTTGGGAAGCGAAATTCAGCCGCTCGAAAAGCAACACGCTGTCATGCCGAGCAAAGCGAAGGATCTCGCCCGAAGTCGAGATTATTCGGCTGCGCCTCGAATGACATCCGAGCTGCGAGGAACCGTGCATGCAGAAAACCAGGTTGATTTTTCTCAGCACGATGATGACTATGCTGATTCTGGGATCGACTCCGACGAACGCCCAGCAACTCGTCCGCGTCGGCTACAGTGGCACCGGCGTCGCAAAGAATCTCCACAAAACCATCGACCGCGCCGGCATATGGAAAAACGCGGGCTCGATGTCCGGCTCATCTACTTCACCAGCGGCGCCACCATGGCTCAAGCGATGGTCGGAGGCGATCTGGAGATCGCCGACTCCGACGTTCCGGCAATGTTGAACGCGGTATCGGCAGGCGCGCTGGACGGCAAACTGATCAGCGTCTACATCAATCGGTTTCCGTTCGCCTTCGTCGTGCGCAATGAAATCAAAACCGCCGATGACTTAAGAGGTAAAGGCTCGCCATCAGCCGCTTCGGCTCTTCGTCCGACGTGACGACACGGATGCTGCTCCGCCATTTCAAGCTCGATCCCGACAAGGACGTGAAGATAATCCAGGCCGCCGGCACGACCCGCCTTCCAGCCATGGTCGCTGGCCAGCTCGACGGCACGCTGCTCGGCACCTACGATGTGCCGAGTCTTCTGGAATCCGGCTGCTGCCGTGTGCTCGTAGACATGCTCGAGATGCCGATCGACTACGCCCGCTTCGGTCAAGTCGTGCCGACACAACTTCTAAAAACGAAGCGCGACCTATTGCTAAAATTTGCCGAGGGTTTGATCGAAGGCGTGTACGTTTTCAAAACCAACAAGGAGTTGGCCCTCACCGTTCTCAAAGCAGAAGGCGTCAAAGGCTCGGAGTATAGCTACCCCGCGTCGCCGCAGCCATGCGCGAACGCCCCTTCCCGAGACCAAAGGAGTCCAAGCCGTTATGGATTCCGTCAAAACCGCCAAGTCGAAAGTGGTGTTGGCCAAAGACGTCATGGACGGAAGCTTGATCGAAGAAATCGACAAGAGCGGCTTCATCGCGAGGTTGTACGGGAAATAGACGAGCAACTAAACTTCCAACCGAGAAATCAGCCGGCAGGTTTGTCGGCGTTTCGCCGCCGATTGCCGCTGGATCGCTCGATGCTGATTAGCGCCGAGGAAGAGCAGGATTGGATTGCGGTCCGTGCTTTGAACGCAGCGGCGTTCGCTTCTGACGTCTCGGCGCTCCGATTCGGATTGGTTCGCTCGCGAGGGATGCCCTGCGGAGTCGTCGCGGGACTTTCTTTTTGTCGGTGAGGTTCATGTTAAACTGTCTTTTGTAATCGATCTAGCATTTCAAGATGCGAGGTGCATCATGTCAGAATCGGTGAATCTGTTGATGTTGGAGTTTCTTTCCTGGGTCTCCAGCCGGCGCCGAACATACAACGAAGCCATGGAAGCGTGGCAGAGCCATTGCCCGAGACAGACCATCTGGGAGGACGCGATGATCGACGGCTATATTGAACTCAACCGTCAGGGCACGGTTTCCGATCCCGAGGTGACTCTTACGCCCCTTGGCCGAGCCCATCTCAATGGCAACAACGGTCACTCCTGAGACGCTGCGCTAGGCGCTGAAATTAACTAAACTCGACCTTCAACGAACTACCTCGCGTTTAAAATCCCTCTAAACAAACTGCGCCGGGCCGCTGAAAATCGATGTCGACATCAACTTTGCTCTTTGGCGCGACATCGATCCTTGGCTTCAATATTGCCAGGCTGTTTCCTGAAACTGTATTGCCGTTCGCATCGCCTGGGAATCGCGCAACCTCGGTTCGGCACTGGCCCGCTCTAAAGCTCGCAGATCCTCTTTGGACCAGTACGCTTTTCAAAAGCTACCAACCCGACATCCTGCTCTACTGTCACGCTGTCTGCGACGTGCCGAAGTGCGAAGCGGCTCCGGATTGGGCCCGCGAGATCAATGTTGAACATGTGCGGCGGGTTCTTGCCGCATTGCCTCCGCGCACAAGGCTGGTTTACGTTTCCTCCGATCATGTCTTCGGCGGCGACGGCGTGTACGACGAAGCATCGTCACCCTGTCCCATCAGCATATACGGCCGAACTCGCCTCGACGCGGAAGAACTGGTTTTAGCCCGATCCGATTCGCTGGTGATCCGCATCGGCCTGCCGATCGGCCCGTCCCCGAACGGACGCACCGGCCACTGGGATTGGCTCCGTTATCGCATCCAGCACAATCTCCCGGTCACCATCGTCCAAGATGAATATCGTTCGGTGGTTTGGGCAAACGATTTGGCAAGGCGCGTTATGCAACTGGCGGAAAGCACAGAGACAGGACTACGCCATATGACGGCCACACGCGCAGCGTCGCGGGTGGAGCTGGCGAATTATTTGCTTTCTATAATGGGGGAGACCACCGAGTATGCACGCGAAAGCCGGCACCAGCGCGTCGCGCCGCATCTTGGCCGGGTAGAGTTGGCGACCACCTATCGCGGCGAATTGTCCAGGCCACTACCAGGCGTGCTCGATGCAACGAGCGGTCGCTGGCAGCTCGGGTTGGATCGACGACTGTCGAGAATCACTACTCAATAGATAGAAGATGGTGAAACGACAAACCTTAAAGCCTTCAGTTTCTTTCAACCGAAAACCTGCCTAATTAAGCGCGCCTAGCGCGGCGGCAGCGAGCCACCATCGGCGAGTTTTTTATAAAGCGCAATGACTTCGGCATCGCGCGGTAGCTCGCGCACGGCCTTTTCCACTTCCTCACCGGTGAGCGGCGACGGCTCGCGGCCCATGAGCTTTTTAAAGTCCTGTTGAAAGCCGGGATCTTTAAAAGTCTTCGCCATCGCCTCGCGCAGTATCTTGACCAACTCGGGCGGTGTGCCCGGCGCCAGATGATGCGGCCAGCGCGGTACCTGGAAGGCGCGTAGCAGGTCGACGATTTTTCGCTCTTTATCGTTTTTGGCAAAGCTATCGATGTCGGGCAAAGCTGGTAGACGTCCATCAAATCTGCCCTTCGGATTGGAAATGGTCGCGTGAAACTGCACCTGATCGCCGAGATCCTTGAACACGCTATCGATGTTACCGCTGGTGCGCGCGTCGAGCTCGCCGTTGTTGAACGCGACATCCATTTCCGGATCGTTGAAACCAACGATAAACCTGGGTTCCTTGAACTCGAGCATGAAAGCGAACATGCGCGCGGTCACATAAACCGAATGACCGACAGAGTGAGCGCCAATGCGGATGCCCGACGCGCGCCTGACCTTATCCAAACTATCCAGGCCATGCCGCCTTGCGGGTGAAGAAAGCGTAGGGATTGCCGGTTTCGGTCGAGCCAATGTAAATGAATTTATCAATGTCATAATTGCTGCCGGGTAAGCCCAGGATTGGCCCGGGTATCATCGCGCCCGCTGAGCCGATCTTCAACCCGTCGGGTTTCGCGGTGTACATGTAATTGGCGCCCTTCCGGCCCGAGGCTCCGTCCATGAATTCCATGGTGATCGTCGGATTGCCCGGAATGTATTTTTTAGATAAGGCATGAGCGCGCGCGACTGGAACTCGCCGGAGCCGCCCGGACCGCCGCCGCGCACGATGGTAATCGTCTTGCCAGCGTAGTAAAGCGTCTGGCCGAGACTAGCGCGCGCCGCAGCGAATACCATGAAAAGCCCGCCGCAGAGCACCAAAACGAATCTTACTCTATGCCGACTGCGCATCGTTTCACCTCTCCAAAAAGACATCACCTCGCGCCGAAATAACCATCGGTCCCGCCTTTGAGCCACGACAGTTATGTCACACGCGTGAAATTTTCGTCAAGCCGGCGCGCCGGACGGTTTGTTAGCTCGTTCCGTGGAGGACTCCTTCGGGCGTAACTCAATCTTAATCAATGGACATAAGAGCACCGGAAAGCGAAGTATTTTCCGGGAATCGCAAGCTTAATCACCGCCAACTGCGTTAAAAATGCCGCGATCTCTCATCGGCGCCGCAATTTGGTGTCTTGGAATAAACCCACTGTGGGGCTAACATTGATTTATCCATGCAATCGGTCTACGTCGCCGGCGTCGGCATGACTAAATTCGGCAAGGATCCGCGCCCGCTGGCGGAGATTTTTGCCAAGCGGCCAAGCTCGCGGTCGGCGCGGCCGAGCTCGACAAAATCGACGCCCTGTATATCGGCGTGTTGAATCCTGAAGAGTTTACCGGCGACAGTAACATCGCCTCTCTGATCGCTGACGCGATCGGCTTAACCGGCATCCCTGCGCTGCGCATCGAAACCGCGTCTTCCGCCGGCGCCGCAGCGCTGATGGCCGGCTTTCAAGCAATCGCATCGGGCTATTATCGGCGCGTCTTGGTTCTGGGCGGCGAAAAGATGACTCATCTCACGACGAGCGCGGCCACCCGCATTCTCGCCGGCGTCATCGACAAACGCGAGCGCCAGTGCGGCGCGACGATGCCCGCCCTGGCGGCGATGATGACGGAAAAGTACCGGCAAAAATCGCGCATCTCGGAGTCGCGGCTGGAGCAACATGCTCTGTGCGGCGTGGCGCTGAAAAATCATGCCAACGGCGCGCATAATCCGCTGGCGCAGTTTCAGCGCGCGATCAAGCGCGAGGCCTACTTCGCCAGCAAATTTGTGGCGACGCCGCTGCGGCTCTACGACTGCGCGCCGATCACCGATGGCGCCGCCGGCATCGTGCTCACCAGCGAAAAAACCGACGTCTGCTTATCCGGAATCGGACAAGGGACCGGGACGCTGAGTCTGCAGGATCGAGAAGTTTTTACTTCCTTTCCCGCCACCAAGGTCGCCGCCGCGCAGCGTATCGGATGGCGGACGTATCCGCGCAAAACATCGATTTCGCCGAGGTGCACGACGCTTTCACGCCCTTCGAGATCATCAGTACCGAGGATTTGGGATTTTTCCGCCGGGGAAGGGCGGCGACGCGGTTCTCGACGGCAAAACTGCGCTCGCAGGGACGCTGCCGGTCAATCTCTCCGGCGGCTTGAAAGCGCGTGGTCACCCGGTCGGCGCCAGCGGCCTGGCACAGGTGGTCGAGGTCGTCAAAACGTTACGTGGCGAAACTTGGTCGAAACGCGAATTCAAACGCGGCCTGGCGCAAAGTACGGGCGGTCTCGGCACGAATAATTTCGTCACGATCTTGCAACGGACCCACGCCCCGGCGGTGCAAAATTTATGGCCGCTCGGCGGCTCGGAGAACGGCGCCAATCACAAAGCGGTTGCTGCGCCGCCGGTGCAGCAAGCCGACGAAGGCGTGATCGAAACTTTACGATCCTTTACGTCACGCCGGACGGTTTTCTGCCGCCGCTCGCATTGGCGTTGATCCGAACACCGGAAGGGCGCCTGCTCATGGCCCAGGGCGAGGACGAAAGCCAATTGAAAATCGGCCAGGAAGTCTATCTCCGGCGGATCGATGGAGTTTGCCTGTTTACGGTCAAAGGCCAAATACAAAAAGTCCAAGACGCCTTCATGAAACTATTTCGGCGCAAGGCGGCGACGCCGGCTGCCGAAAGACAACCGGAAAGAAGCACTCAAGTGATCCTCGAACGCGGCCCCAGTCGTGCCGAAAAGCGTTTTAAGTCGCTCATCAAACTTATTTTCGCAGAACTCAAGGACGCGATCGTCGCCGGCAAGCTCGCGCCCGGCGAGCGGCTCTTCGAAGCCAAGCTGGCCGCTTCGCTGAAAGTCGGTCCGGTGCTGGTCCGCGAAGCCTTGCGCGCGCTCGAAAGCGAAGGCTATGTCACCTTTCGCCCCGATAACGAAGTCGTGGTGAGCAAACCCACCCGCGAAGAGATCGAAGACTACTATGCGATTTCCGGCGCGCTCGAAGGAGTTGGCCGCGCGGCTCGCGGTCGAACGAGCCACAGCGGAAGAAATCGGCCATCTTAGAGAATTGCACTAGGGCGCTCAAAGAAGCGTGCCAGAAACGCGACTTGGTCCATTATTTCGATGCCAATAACCGTTTTCATCGCTTCATTGCCGAGATCGCCCGTAACGAGCGGTTGTATCGGCTGGTCGATCAGTTGCGCCAGGATATTCAAAAGACGCGCATCCTCGCGCTTCGTTCGCCACAGCGTGTCGACTATTCGATGCGCGAGCACGATCAAATCCTCGACGCTTTTTGAAAAATAACGCCGCGCTCGCCGAGAGCACCATGGTGCGTCACCTAAAAACCAGATGGAAACCCTACAAAAAACGCTCGAAACGACAAAAGGAGAAAAGCGATGAGCGATCGAGTGGAAACCAAGGCCCGCCCGCTGGGCATCAACCACGTCGTGCTCGAGGTCGGCGACCTGGACCAAGCGCTGGAGTTTTACGGCGGCTTATTCGAGTTCAAGTTGCGCGGCAAAAGTGATCACAATATCTTCATCGATCTGGGCGATCAGTTTATCCAGCTCACCCTCGGCCGATCGCAAGCGCCCGACACCAAGCGCCATTTCGGTTTGGTCGTCGACGATCGTGAAGCGGTGCGCCGGGCGATGGAGCGGCGCGGCATAAAAAGCATCAACGACCGCATGAACATTCTCGATCCCTGGGGCAACCGCATCGAGATCGTGCCCTACGACGATTGCCAATTCACCAAAGCGCCGCAGGTCCTCAAAGGCATGGGCGCGTCTCCCATCACCAAGACGGCCAACGCCATCGAAGAGCTGAAAAAGAAGGGCATGGCACCGGCGGAATAGTACGGACGTCGAAGGAATTTTTCGCGGCATCCTTCAAGCGCAATAGCGCTGCGCGCTTCGCAGCGCGGTCATCCACTGTCGCCTAAAATTCCCGCAGGCGATTTCACAAAGCCTTCCCGTCTGTGGTTATACCGTTAGAAGAATAACGAGCATGACTCCAGGCTTTATCCGACTCCGTTTCTGTTCCTACCGCGCTAAGGGACTTTCTGCTGCGAAATGAATTTTCTGCGCGAAGGCGCGCCGGCGTGAGCCAAACCGTCGCGGCGCCGCAGGCGTTTCACGCCTCGCCGGTGCGAATTTGGTTAGCCCTCAGCGCGGTTTTATCTCATTTGGGGATCGACCTATCTGGCGATCCGCTTTGCCGTTGAGACGATACCGCCGTTTTTGTCCGCGGCGGCGCGCTTCATCGTGTCCGGCGCCTTCTTATATTCTTGGCGGCGCTTAGCCGGCGATCCAAAACCGAGCGGATTGGAACGGCGCAACGCGGCGGTCATCGGCATTTTTGCTCGTCGGCGGCAACGGCGGCGTCGTTTTGGGCGGCGCAATTCATCCCATCGAGCCTCGCCGCCCTGCTGGTCGCGACCGTGCCATTGTGGATGATTCTGATCGATGCCCTTCGGCCGCGCGGCGCGGCAGCTCATAGAGTTCTGAGCGGCATCTTGAGTCGGCTTTTGCGGCGCGCTTGCTGCTGATCGGTTGGAGCGCGGATCACGCGACTCCGGCCCATTTTCCGGCGCGATCGCCGTCTTGATCGCATCCTTTTTTGGGCCGTAGGCTCGATCTATGGCAAAACCGCCTGCGCTCCCGGCATCGCCGCTCGGTGACCACCGGCATCGAGATGATCGCCGGCGGCATCGGTCAAATCGCCGCCGCGCTTTTCCTCGGTGAGATCAGCAGTCTGAAGCTGGATGGGATTTCGTTGCGCTCCGAGTTGGCGTTGGCTCTATTTAACCGTCATCGGTCCGATTGCCTTCGCCTCTTACGCCTGGTTAGCTTCGGGTAGCGCCGATTCCGCTGGTAGCGACCTATTCCTACGTCAATCACTCTGGTCGCGATCCTGCTCGGTTATTTTCTCGGCAAAGAAATTCTGACGGCGCGTATTTTATTCGCGGCGAGCTTGATCATCGGCTCGGTGGTCCTGGTCGGCAGCCGGAAACGTGCGCGGCCAACCTCATTGCTCGATGAATTCCGCGAGGGCACGCCAGCGGTTGCACGTGATTCGCAGACGATTTTGACGATCGCTAACAACGGCACTGCCATCAGCGCGCCCGGCACGCCCCTGAGCCCAGCCCCAAAGATCAGCCAGACGAAAGCACGACGGGGATTGAGCGGCAGCCGGTGGCCAATGACGGACGGCACGACAACGTACTCTTCGAGCAGATTTAGAACCAGATGGGTTGCCGGCACGAGTAGGATCGCACTCAGAACCGTCGAGCGCTACCGCGGCGACCAACGTGACGACGCCGATGCCCGCAATGTTTTTTGGTGTCGCGATCGGCGTCGCTGGTCTTTCTCAGCATGCCAATCCGCTGCTCTGGAGGCGTGATGGCGGGGTTGCTCCATTTTATTCCTTATTTGGGCGCGATGGTGCGAGTGCCCCGTCCGCGAATAATCAACGATTGAGTTTTCTTGCAGCTCAGCTCGAGGCGATGTTAAAGAAGCTTTATTTGCTAGGACTGGAGCAGCGCCATGGCCATCACGCTTTATCACGACACGCCGTCCTCGAACTCTGATCGAGTCAAAATCGCCCTCGCGGAGAAAGGGCCTGAGTTGGGATGGCGTGCGCGTTCGCCTCGCCAACAGGGAGCAAAAGAAGCGGATATTTTGCGGCTCAATCCCCTACGGCAAAATTCCTGTCCTCGTCGAGGACGGCAAAGTGCTGTTCGAGTCGTGCATCATCAACGAATACCTCGACGAGAAAGTATCCCAATCCGCCGTTGATGCCGAAAGATCCTCTACTTGCGCGGCCGCGGCCGCATCCTGGTCGGACTACGCGCTGAATTTTGCGCATGAACTATACTGGGCGCTGCGCGGCGAGATGCTCAAGCCCGAAGCGGCGCGCGATGCCACGATCGTCGAACAAAACGGCGAATGCTTGACGGATCTACTTCTGTATTTGGAGGCCGCCTTGGGTGACCAAACGTTATTTTCTCAGCGACTTGAAGCCTCACGGACATAGCGATCCTGCCGCGCCTTCTGCGCATGGAATCTTACGGCGCGCTGCCCTCGCCGTCCCTGCCTCGGCTCGGCGCGTGGCTTAAACGGATGAAAGAACGGCCCTCGGTGCAGGGGATTCTCTAGCGGGCGCCTGTCATCGCGCTATTTCAGAACTTCTTTCAGTTTCGCCACCACGGCCGGCGGCGTCGTGAACATGTTTTGAATCAGCTGCTCGGTCTCTTCGCCCGCAATCGGCGCAATCTCTAAATTAGCTTTGCTGGCGTCGTGGAGATAGTCGGGATCTTTGACAGTTTGCAAAAAGCTTTGCGCAAAGTCT
>ERZ1370068.10958-contig-9611_pt1 | contig 41281 bp, 62 predicted proteins | sample MGYA00561227_ERZ1370068 | MGnify/ENA primary metagenome ERZ1370068 (study PRJEB38410, sample SAMEA6850437) | metagenome | study: Metagenomic assessment of the ecological functions of the soil: analysis of the soil microbiota associated with the... | reverse complement strand
AGTTACGTATTGCTTGCGGTCAAAAACATAAAAGAACGAGCGCTTAGATTACTAAGAACAACCTCGCCAAGTTGCCGCCAGGCGATTAGTTGCGAAACCAAAAAGCCAATTCCCAAAAGCACTGTCAAAAACAACCATGACTTATAGGTACGAGTGGCCGCTTGCCTTAACTTGCGGCGCGCGGTTTCCAGAGTACCGCTACTGATGAAGCAGGACGGAACTCAACAGCAGAATGCGCGGCATCGCCAGGGGTTGCCAATCGCTGGAGGACGCGGCTCGTACGATATAAGCGCTGCTCAACGCCGTGAACAACATCAAGATCGAAGCCATCGCCACCCACGTACCCAAGGCGATATCGGCTTGCGGACGACTCGAGGACCGGAGAAACCTGAGACCATCGCCGTTTCGCTTATGAACCGTTGCCGCTCGGCCGGCGTCCCGTGCGGCTTTCCGCCGCCGAGTCCTTTGGCCCGAGCGCCTAGTGCCGGTGACCGCCGTGGCCATCACCGCTCACCTACCTCTGCCGTTAGCTACGCGTCGGGTTCAGTTTGCATCACGTAATCGTTTGGTGCTCCGGGTACCGCAAACTCGTAGGGTCCACGGTAAACAACCGGCAGCACACCGGCAAAATTGTCATGCGGCGGCGGGCTTGTCGGTAGTCCATTCGAGCGTAGTCGCCTCCCAGGGATTCTCGCCCGCCTTCTTGCCCTTGAATACGCTCCAGATGAGATTGAAGTAAAAGACCAGTTGCACGAGCGCGGTGATAATCGCGGCGATGGAAACGAAGATCACCAGCGGGTGAATCGAATCAAGAAATCTGTATTCGGTAAACTGCGAATAGCGCCGCGGCATGCCAACCATTCCCATCGTGTGCATGGGGACGAAGATGCAGTAGACGCCGACAAACGTTATCCAGAAGTGGAATCTTGCCCAACCTCTCGCTCATGAAGCGGCCCAAACATCTTCGGGAACCAGAAATAAATCGCGGCAAACATCCCGAAGATCGAAGCCACGCCCATCACCAGGTGGAAGTGGGCCGGCACAAAGTAAGTATCGTGCATTGGCAAGTCGAGCGACGTCTGACCGAGTACCAGCCCGGTAATCCCTCCGGCCACGAAGAGCGAAACAAAGCCAATCGCAAATAGCATCGGCGTCGTAAAGCGAATCCTCGCGCCCCAAAGCGTGCCCAGCCAGTTGAATGTTTTGACTGCGGAAGGAACGCCGATCGACAAGGTTAGAATCGAGAAGGTCATGGCCGAGTAAGGGCTCATGCCGCTGATGAACATGTGGTGTCCCCAGACAAAGAACCCAAGCAACCCGATCGCGAAGATCGCAAAGACCATAGCGCGATAGCCGAAGACCGGCTTGCGCGCGAACGTCGAGAGAATGTGCGAGGTCGCGCCCATGCCGGGAAGGATGGCGATGTAAACTTCCGGGTGCCCGAAGAACCAGAATAGATGTTGCCAGAGAATGGGCGAGCCGCCGGTGTGTGAAGTGAGCACTGACGATCCAAAGACCAGCCCACCCGGAATAAAGAAACTGGTACCAACGGTGCGATCGAGCAGCAGCAGTATGCCGCCGCCGAGCAGCACCGGAAATGAAAGCAGTGCCAGAACCGCGGTGGTGAACCAGGCCCAACAGGTCAAGGGCATGCGCATCAGGGTCATGCCGCGCGTACGCATGTTGAGCAGCGTAGTAATGAAGTTGAGCGCCCGAGCAGTGAGCCAATGCAGAAGATGGCGATGCTGACGATCCAAAGATTCATGCCCGCGCCTTGCCCGGGGCCGGCTGCCACACCAACGGCGCTCAAAGGCGCGTATCCGGTCCAGCCCCCAATCGGCCCCACCGTAGAGCCGCTGCCGCCACCTAGCCACGCTCCCAGTGCGGAAGTGGCAATCGTGGTGTTACCCTCAACAAAGATTGCCGCGAGAATGACGATGAACCCAACAAGCGTCACCCAAAACGACATCATGTTTAGAAACGGAAACGCCATATCTTCCGCGCCGATTTGAATCGGCAGAAAATAGTTACCGAATCCTCCCTGCGGCGCAGTGGTAAGCACGAAGAAAACCATGATCGTCCCGTGCATGGTTACGAGTGACAGATAGAATTCGGGATTCATGATGCCGCCCGGCGCACCAGTCGGAAAAAGCGTTCCGAGGATCGACCAACTCGTACCCGGCCACGACAGATTGAGCCGCATCAGCACCGACATCGTCACGCCAACGACTACAGCAGTCAGGGCCAGGATGATGTACTGGATACCGATTACTTTGTGATCCAGGCTGAAGATGTACTTGCGAATGAAGCTCGTCGGCGCCTCGTGACGATGCACTGCGTCGTGCGTTTCAGCTGACATCTCTGATTCTCCTAATGGTTGGGCCGAATCAACAATCTAAGATCATTTTCACTGCTGAGTAAATCAGGTAGTTGATACTTCGCCAACAACTCCGTAATGCGCGTTTGAAACTGCATCCTGCGGCAGAGCCATCAGACGCCTCATGTTCAGCCGTTGGCAGCACCAGCATGTAACTCTTCATCCGGTAGTGGAACTGACCGCAAAGCTCTGCGCACGCTAGTTCATACTTGCCAGGCCGGTTGGCAGTGAAGTGAACCCGAATATTCATTCCCGGCACCAGGTCCTGCTTAAATCTCAGCTGCGGCACCCAGAAATTATGAATGACGTCTCGCGAACGAAGGATCAACTCGACCGGCCGCCCCTCAGGAATGGCTATCACAGGGTGCGTCACATCGTCTTTGGCATTTGGATCGGTTGCGTCCAGGCCGATGTAGTTGGTAGCCGAATCATCGATCAGATTTGGATCCGTGCGCCCAAAGATTCCGTCCTTGCCGGCGTAATGGAAGTTCCACTGAAACTGCTGCGCTACGACCTCAACCTGGTAGGACCCGGCCGGAGCCTTGTTGAAGTGGAGCGATGCCCAGACGCTCTGGCCCATGACTGCCAGGCCGATAAAGATGACCGCCGTCACGATCGTCCAAACCACCTCGAGGCGATTGCTGCCATGCGTAATAGACTGCGCGGTCGTGCTGGTCCCGCGGTCTCGATATTTCCAGACCACGTAGCCAAGACCAACCTGGGCCGCAGTGAAAGCAAGGCCCACGACGATGATGCGTCAGCACGAACTGGCGATCAAGCGCGGCAGCGTGAGCAGAGATGGCCTCAGGAAACCACCACTTCTTTACGAAAAAGAGGCTTCACTGAACCCAGAGTCAGGATCCAGATCATAACCGCAAGAGCTCGTCCCATCGGTTACTCCTCAATGAAAGTGAATAGTAAATGGTGAATAGTAAATAGTCGGAAACGATCTACTTGATATCAGCATGCGGAACGTGAATAGTGTGGTCGACTATTCACCATTAACTATTTACGATTTACCGATCTAAGACCATCAGAATGAACAGAAGCGGCAAATAGATAACCGACGCCAGCAACAGCCGCCGCGCCTTCTTGTCTCGACTTTGGAAAAGGCTGCGCGCAAGCTGCTGTACAGAAAGAGCAATCCCAAAACGATCGCGCCCCAAAGATATACTTTGCCTGGAGATGCCGAGCGCCGTCGGGCAGCAAGACTTACCGGCAGCAGCGAGCAACGGTGTAGACAACAATCTGCTGTGCGGTTACGCGCGCCGTCAGGTTCCACCACCGGCAGCATGAGAATTCCCGCGCGGCTGTAGTCTTCGCGATACATCCAGGCGATTGCCAGGAAATGCGGAAACTGCCAGAGAAACAGAATCGCGAACAGCACCCAGGCCTCGATGCTCGACAGTTACCGCGTGCGGCTGCCCAGCCAATCAAGGGCGGCACGGCTCCGGGAAACGCGCCGACCATGGTCGACAACGAAGTCCTGCGTTTTCAGTGGCGTGTAAGCAAACAAATAACCTGCGATCACGGTCAAGTCCCAGCACGAGCCGTCAAGCGGATTCACCAGCACGGCCAAGTATAATCTCGGCCAGTGCATCGTCAGGCCGGCGCCAAACGCCAGCGCTTCCCATGGGAGCAGTCTGGCCGGAGGGCAATGGCCGGTTGGCGGTGCGCCGCATCAGCGCATCGAGATCGCGCTCCATGTATTGATTGATCGTGGCGATGCCTGACGACAACAGTGCAATTCCCACCATCGCGCCGCACCAGGCCTGCGATAGTCAATCCGAGCCCGGCGATGCCAAGCGCAAATCCAGCGGCCGACAGTAAGACACGATCAGAAAGGTAATGCGCGGCTTGGTCAGGCTCGAGATAGGCAGCAAACCGCTCGCGCCCGCTCAGGCCGCTCGAGCCGGACAACTGCCGCAGGATTAAGATCTATTGCAAACTCTTCCATTTATTATTAACCAAAACGCTGAAGGCCAGACCAGCAGTTCAGAGTTCAAGCATCAGCTAGCCGTTCCGCAGTCGCAAATTCAAATGATGCAGCGCTGGCCCGCAATACCTTGAACACTGCGCAACGTCAAAACTATCGTGGTAGCGAATACCAATGCGCCACACGCTACATGCGCCACCGTGATTCCCACCATTGGATTCAACGGCTGCGGATCATTCGGTGACGCCACTCTGCGTGATGTAGGCCGCAATTCCCAGGAAGCAACTGCACCGCTAACAGGGATAGCGCTATCTTCGCCGGGCCGAGTCAAAAACGTTGTGCCACGCATGGCGCCGCAGGATCAGCACAGTCGGCGCTTCCCAACAAGACCGTCACGGCGATGGCGCCGCCAATGTGCGTCAGACAGCAAATCTGTCGGCAGCGGCTGGTCCCAGGTCGCCGAATGCCGCAGCGTAGCACCGATTATCAGTTGTAGAAAGATCGTTACTGCTGCAGCCACACAAAGGTAACGAACGGACGGACTTCCCTGCTCTTCTATTCGACGGCCGGCGTTTCAAACCAACCGCGCGAAGTGAAAACCGCCAGGCTAACCGTGGTGCAGAAGAAAAGCTGGGCCAGAGTCGCATGCGCCGCCGAGACTACCAGCGGCAGGTTAAGCTTTACCGTCAGATCCGCCGAGCAAGCCCTGCGCAATAACTGTCCCCAGTGCTATCGCGCCCAAGCGACGCACCCAGCAGCGCGCGCTCCCGCGGTAGACAGGCGCGGCGCGCAGGAGCCGTGTCGGTAAAGCCAGTTAAAGAACTCGCCCCGATGCAAGTAGACCGTGAAACAAACTGTCAAAAATCCAACGGTCGTGGCCACCATCCGGTGCCCATGTTCCCAAAAGAGATTGCCGACCATCTTTGGGAAAGAGCTGGCCGTTTGAAAGCGGCCAGTCCGATGTCGCCAATCCTGCATCGTGGCTCGTCACCAGTGCGCCGGCGATGATCAGGAAAAACGTAGCGCCCGCCAGCAGCAGCGCAAAGCGATGCACACCCCGATTCATATTGCTGATTGCCGATTGCCGATTTGCGATTGCAGAGATCCTCCCAGGTTTTATTTCCGCAATCGCAAATCGAAAATCTAAAATCCATCAGTGTCGGCCCAACATTGGAAAATCAAGCGCCGGCATCATCTGGAGACTTGGGTTGCCGGAAGCAGTGGCAGCTTCGCCAAACGCAAAGTCTAGCGGTTGCACTGCCGCTGGCCGGCACCGTCACCTGCATGGTCTTCTCGGTTCGCTGCGACGCCGCCTTCGTGCCAGGCGACGACGGTATAAGCTCCTGGCGGCACACCCTTGATGCTGAAGCTGCCATCTTCGGCACTAACGGCTGCGAATGGATGCTTCAGAGACGGCGACGTAAGCCTTCATCAGGGATGCTGATTGCACTTAACCGGCACCAAAATCTCCGAACGCGCGAATGAATGGCTCAGCGGCGGCAGCGCCGTTTGGCTGCGACTGGTTCCAATCAGGGTTGTTCTTCGGAGTGAAATGGATGTTGTGCTGCGTCGGATCGCTGTTAGTGATGTTCAACTTTTGATTGACCATGACGGCCGCAACGTGTGGTTTGTAGTGGCAGCCGTTCTGGTCAAGAGTCAGACGCCGTCGCCGGAGTATCAAAGCTCCAGTCAGCCAATCTTCGTGCCGTCAGCAAGCGTTGCCCTCTTTGATGTAGACGAGCACGTTGGCAAGCTTGCCATTAGTCACTACGTTGTCTTCGGTCGAGAGATTGGGATTCTTTGCGCCACAGGCAGGATCAGCGTCCGTAGCGATCTTCTTCGGCGCCGGCGGCGTTCCGATGAACGCAACCGCGCCACTGATCGTTCCTTCATTTCCCTTGGGCGCAAACTTCTTCCCGGTTGTCCCGGTGTTCGCAGCAGGACCTTCCTCAGTTTTCTTCCCGCAAGCCGAGGCCAACGCCAACAGCGAAAGCGCAATCGTCAAAATCAGCAAGACTCTAGTCTGCTTCATAAACATAATCAGTTCCTCCAAATCAAGATAACTTTCTATTAACTCTAGCACGGGAGGCGTTGGGAAGTAGACCCGCCGCGATTGAGTCCCATGCCACCGATGCCGCTACATACCGGCCGGCCGCGTGATAGTTCTCGCGCTACGGTTCTCGACAAGAGTCGGTCGCCTCGCGCGCCGGAATCTATTTAACGTGGTCTCACCACCCCTGCTCTTCGGTCTAATCTGCGCTTTTTGTGCCGGCGTCGCCGCTGGAGCAGGAGCTACCGGCGCTGTCGCCAGTAATCGCTGCTGCTCATCAGGCGTCAACAACATCATGTAACGAACCAAAAGCCGCGCGTGGTCGTCATGATATTCATTGGCACTGGCCGGCGGATTGGGTAGGTTGACAACCCAGCGCTCGCCTTCCTTCCTAAACAATCCCGTCGGCATCGCTGTGCCGGGACTGATTTGCGACGGATCCAGCAGCCAGCGGAACGTCCACTCCGGCTTCAGACGTTCACCGGCCAAAGGAAGTTTGGCGCAATCGCTTTCGCGTCGTGCGTCGGATCGCCCGTGATGTGACACTTCAAACACGGCGTCCCTGATGTGAACATCTGCCGCGCTGTCAATTTCTCCTGCTCAGTTAGCGGTTGTATTGGCTCCTTAATATAAGGCTCCTGTTGGCCGGACATGGCCATGAAGAAGCGCACCAAAGTTTGCAGTTCGTTGGGCGAGAAATTGAAAGTCGGCATGCGAAACTTCAGATATGGCCGCACACCATTTCGATCAGGCCAGGCTGCGCTTTCAAATGACCACCCGTTGACGGCGCGTTAGCCGCAGGCGGTGATTGTGCGGCGCCCGGGCCGGTCGTAGTGCTGGACGGAGTAGCAGGATTTGGTTTCGCGGCTTGCGCAGCATTAGTCGATGTGCCGCGTTTTGGGCCGCAGTCTTTTCTCCACTTAGCGATGGGTCATGCAGAAACCTCAACAACCAACTGGGATCTACTCGCGCACCTTCGCTACTCAACCGCGGTGGCAATAGATCCTTGCCTTCCGGTGTTTGATAGAAGGGCAGGTCCATAACCACTGAACGCTGGCCGACCTGAATCTGGTGACAACCCATGCAGTTATATTTCTTGACTACCCACCAACCGTTCTGAATATCTTGCCGCCGAGTATCCTCCGGATTATAGAAAAGCGACTGCGGAACGTTTGCGCCTTCGGCGCCTACGCTGCCGAGCAGAAACGTGGTCAAGGCGTTGCGCCATTCTGGTGTCAGGAATGGCTTGGGCATACGCAGCCGATCTTTGGGATCTTTCTCTTTGCCCTGATCGTAGATAGACGGCTCGGTAATCTTGTGCTCGAAGAAACCCTTGTGGTTATACCAGGGCTTCTCTTCTTCCTTAGCGACGGGCGTCGCTTCTGGCGTCGCTCCGAGGAGCATGCAGCTTCAGCGGATCGCTTCCCTCTTCAGCTTTCTTCGTCAACAAAGCAAAGTCGAGCCGCTCGATCGGCGTCGCACCTTCAACCGTCAATTCTTTACCAATGCGTTGTTCGTCTTCAAAGCCCTTGATTTCGTGGCATCCAGCGCAACCATATTGCTTGATGAGCGCCTGCCCTTTTCGCCGGAGCTCTGGACTGTCCATGAACGCAGCTGCCTCATACTGCGGCGGCGATGACAGCGAGAAGAGATAGGTGGCAATGTCGCGCGCGTCAGTTTCCGAGAGACGGAAATTTGGCATCACCGTCATGTTCTGTACTTGCAACTCAGCGCCGTCATTAGGGCAACGCGAATGCAGTTCGGTATCAAACACGTAAGGCAGGTTGTGTTTCGTGTAGTCTTCCTCGGTAAGGTCGCGCTTTTCTTTGGGACAGTATGGAGCCCAGCGTTCGCGCGGATTGTGAATCCAGCGGACGATGTAATCGAAAGTTTGCCTTCTCGCCGACTTTCGTAAGATTGGCGGCAAACGTGCCGCCAATCTTGTTTTCTTCGTCGCCGATCGAGTGGCAGCCCAAACAGCCTCGCGTTTCAAACAGGTCTTTTCCGTGCGCGACGTCACCACGCTGTTGCTCCGGGAGTTTGCCTTCGAAACTGTCCTGCCAGAGGTACGCCGCAATCGCCCGGATTTGTTCCTGACCATCCTTATCGCGCATCGGCGGCATGCCGTTTTCTATCGGCTCGGCGAAACGCCAGAACGTAGGCATCTTGGTACCGGGACGAAAACCCTGCGGATTCGAAGCCATACCGGCACCCATTCCTTACGAAGCTTTAAACGCGCGTCCTTAAGATTTGGTCCGACCTTCTTCTGGTCCTGCATCAAATACTTCGACTGCAGATTCAACTGATCGATCCGGGCCGCCAGGATGCTGTTGGTTACCTTGAGCGCTTCCGATTGCGCCAGCATCTTTTGCGCTTCCTCGTCGCTGGTTTCCTCCGGTGGATTTTCGTCTAGTCTAATTTGTTTCTGGTTGGCGGTAATCTGATCTTCAAGTTGACTAATACTCTGTCGCGTAGCGTCAATGAGTCGGCCTCGTGATCGAAGCCTTCATAACGGTGACAACCCACGCAGCCACGCTGAGAGAAAAGATCGCGCCCAGGTTCAACGTCTCAGCTCCCTGTGTCACCTATCTTTGGCATGACACTGCTGACATCCGGCTTCGGTGTTTTCCTTCTCAAACATTGGCCAGAGCCAGAACTTATGCCGGCCGTGACCCTTTATCTCACTCGTCGTCGCGCGGCCATTGCCCCAGTGGCAGCTTGCGCAGCCAAAACGTTCGGGTTTGTGAATTTCCAGGACCTCTTTGTTGGGGTGACTCACAAACGCGCGCGCAAAGCTATCAGGCTTCTTGCCCGGCCCATCCGGCGCCAGATCTTCGGGTCGCAAGTCGAGCGGTTCGCGAATGCCGGCGTGGCAAACTTCGCAGCGGTCGACGATATTAAACTCATTAACACTGATCTGATGCGGAAGAATGGAGTAGTCAAATTGTTCCATCTTCTTGAGTAATCCGTCGATCTGAGTCGGACCGAGTCCGGTCATGTGGTGCTTTAGATAATCGTCGCGCTTTTTGAGAAGCTCGGTTTGTTCCTTGAGCAGATCTGCTTTTTGTCCCAGCAGCTTTGCCTTTTCATCTCGCGAATCATTAAACAGTTTCTCGAGTTGCTCGTAATTCATTTTCTGAGTGATGGTCTTATCCGAACCGTCTTCGGCAGGCAGATCTACAGCTACAACTTTCGCTCTCCATTCCTGCGCGTCTTTGCGGTATTTCTCCTTCGCTTTTTCCGGATGAAATCTCGGCATCGTAGTTGATGACTGTAAGTTTGCCGCGTTGATTCTGAAATGGGTCAGTTACCGCATCGAGCTTCCGTTGCGCTTGTGCGACCTTCTGGTCAATCTCAGCGATCTCGGGTTTGACTTTTTCCTGAGCTGCCTGGGCGTCAGCATCGAGCGCCTGATACTCCAGATTCTCTTTGACTTCAGCTTCAGTCTGACCCGCTTGCGCCTTGATGCTTCTCAAGTATTTCGAGTAGCGGCTGACAAACTGTTGCTGCATGCCTTTCCACGGACGCTGCCCAAAGGCTTCATCGTAAAGAGACCAGGCCAGCGAAGCTGTCAGTAGCAAAGCGCAGAGGAGCATGATGCCGCTCGTAGAACGGCTCACGATTGGATCCTTTACCGGTAGCTCCGGCTCCTTCTTTACCAGCGCCTCTTTAGCTTCAGTAGAGTCTGCCACTAAGGGTCATCCCTCCGCACTCATCTCGATCAGATGTCAGATATTGAACCAGGGCGTTACCCAAACGTACTTAATAGTCAGAGCCAGCCTGAGAATCAGTTTTACCGGCATTGCCAGCAGCACACTGACCGCAAAGAACTGGAAGGTCGCGTATTGCAACACGCTGGTTCGAGCCAAAAGCTTTTGTTCAAGGGCGTCCTAGGAAACCAATGAAACGGCCGCAGCGACAACTTCTTGAAATCCACCGTCATGAGCCAGTGGAAGAACAAGGCACCGAGAACGTAGAATCCACTGACGACCAGGAAACCGAAGATAAACTTATAGGGATTAGTTGACAGAAATCCCAGATGGAGCGTCTTGCCGATCCGGCTCGTTGCTATCAATCATGCAGGTCGACGTTCTTGTCGAAGACGACAGCGTTGTGATCCCAGGTCTGGCCGGGCCAGAACCAAATCCAGCCAGGTCCGCGAATAAAGGTTCCGATAACGATCAGCAGAATCCACATCAGGAAGCCCCAGGCAAACATGCCCACCGCGAAGCGGCGTTGCTTGAGTGTGTAGTAACCGTTGCCGAGCGGATTTGAATCGACGTAAGGAAACACCATCAACCCGATCATGATGATTGACGGCATCACCACGCCGGCAATCCAGGGATCGAAATAAACCAGCATCTCCTGCAAGCCGAGGAAGTACCACGGGGCTTTCGACGGGTTCATCGTCAGATTGGGATTAGCCGGCTCTTCAAGCGGGGCGTTCAAGCAATATCGACCAAACAAACAAGAATGACGGTCACGATAACCGCCACCAAAAATTCGATGCGCACCAGATAAGGCCAGACGTGAATCTCGCGAGCCCAGCCCGGCCGCCATGGTTCGGCTTTGCGATGATGCGTCTTCGCCAGTGTTGGATCGGTTTCCAGCTGCGCGATCAGCCGATCGTTAGCTCTCGCCTGCCTTGATTCCCAGCCAGGTAAAAATCGGCACGAGGAAAAGCATGGCCACGATCGGGATATTGTCAGGCGCCGAGGAGATCGTCCATAAGCTGGTGCCAGTCCTGGACCGACCAAAGCAAAAAGCACCAGCAGTACAAGCACGCCGAGCCGTTATCAACTTACCTTTGCTTAAGTTAAGCGTTCGCCATCTTTCAAACTTACTTCTTCTTCACGGCTTTCATCTCTGATTCAAGCATGACCGGAGCCGGACCAGAGATGCCGCCGTCTTTACGTATGCGCCAGAAATGCACCGCCATAAAAATGGAAGCGACCAGCGGGATGCCAATGCAATGCCAAATGTAGGAACGCAGCAAGGCATTGGCGTCCACGATCGATCCGCCCAGCAATCCAAAGCGAACGTCATTGTACTGGCGTCATTCCGAGCTGAGTGCCAAAGGGACCCTCTGATACCGAGCATGGGCGTTGCGCGCGCCATGTTAGTGCCGACCGTGACCGCCCAGAAGCCAAGTTGATCGTCCGGGCAGCAGGTATCCGGTAAACGAAAGCAACAGCGTCAACACCAGCAACACCACGCCTACGCCCCAGTTAAACTCGCGCGGTCGTTTGTATGAGCCGGTCAGCACCACGCGAAACATGTGCAGCCAGGTGGTGATCACCATCAGGTGCGCCGCCCAGCGGTGCATGTTTCGGAGTAGCTTCGCCGAACGGAACGTCGTGCTCGAGGTAAAGAATGTCGCGAAACGCATCAACCTTCGTCGGGTGGTAGTAGAACATCAGAAGCACGCCCGTGAAGGTCAACACAATAAACAGGTAGAACGTGATGCCGCCCATTCCCCAGGTGTACTGGTAGCGCACTGCGTCGCGATTGACCTTTGCGGGATGTAGATGCAGGAAAACGTTTGAGAGAATTGCGAGCGATCGATTACGCGGATCGGAGCGGTCATGCGAAACGCGGAAGATCGACTTCCAAAGCTGAGTCTGCTGAACGGTCCTTGTAGCCCTTCGCCTCTTCGATCGCCCTGGTCTTAAGCGCAGTAGTCCCCTCCTTCACTTTTCAACAAGGCCCGCGCTGGACTTTTCATCACCGGTCAACTGCTTGGTTTCTTTTTTCTCAGGATTCTCGTCCATCAAACCTCGCGAAACTTCGTAGTCAAATCACAGCGGTATGTAAGAGCCCTGGTCGTTGAACTCATTGTGTTCGCCCTTGGGCCATTTATAAAGCTTGGCTCATGTCCACCACGATTTGTCCTTCGGCGATCGAGCTCGACGTGGGCGCGATCCATCGGTCGCGGCGCCGGCCCTTCAAAGTTGATCGCCTCGCTGTCGTAGCCGCTGCCGTGACAGGGACACTTGAACTTATTCTCGCTCGCCTTCCAGTCAGGCGTGCAGCCAAGATGCGTGCAGCGCGCATAGATCACAAAAATCCGGTCCGAAGTCTTGTCGACCCAGATGCGATACTGCTGCTGCCACTTCGGTGTCAACGCCCAACGCGTAGTCGCGGGAAAGCCGATCTTAAACTTGCTGGCTGGTTCGAAGAATTGAGCGCGGCAGGAAAAATCGCAGGAACATCAGGAAGTCGGTCACCAGGAAAATGACTACGCTTGACCAAACAATCCGCCGCCGCATCTTATTTACGGCAGGTTCGGGTGTACTCTCCACTACTGCACCCGCAGGCCTGGCGACCGCCTTCGCCGCCGGCGGCAATGGAGACTTAACGGCCGGAGTCGCAGCCGGCGGCGCTCAGCTACAACTGTCTCACCAAGCTGCAAAGTGCTGGCGCTGTTTCCCGCACGCTCTTGATCGAGCGGACTGTCCACTATGCGAATCCTCCGTCAGCTAAACTCGCCAAATCACACTTCAACGCTGCCATCGAGTGCAAACTATACAACTCCCCGCATTGCAGGGAACACTCTCTGCGCAAAGACAAATATTCGTCTATTCATTAGGGCGCCGCGCCAGCCAAATTATTTATAAACGGCTCGGGTGCGATATTTATAACCTGTTTTCCAATTTACTGGCAAGAGGTATTCTCGTAGCCCTCATTACTTCAAAGGGCTACGAACGCGAAGGGCTTTGGGCAGTATTTGAAATGTTGCCGGTAGACGGCCGGGGATTTCACCGTCTACTTCCACTTCCACCGTCTCATTCTTGTCAGAGGAACGCGCGCTGACTTTCGCCGCCAGTGCGTGACCCACGTCCGACATGCTGAGATGTGCGCCCACATATAACCGCGGCGCGTTGGCGAGGATTCTGGCAGCACCAAGGTCTCCAATGCTGACCACATCAAACTTGCCATCTGCCAGTTTTGCGTTGGGGGCGATTTTCATCCCACCGCCGAAATACCGCGCGTTGGCGACGCAGAGGTTTGCCACTGTCATATGGCGCGCCGGATCGTCGTCAAGCTGAACCACCACGCGGGTAGCTGACTTTTTGCGGCGGTTTGTAGCATGGCAACGGCAAGGAAAGTCGCCCGGTTAGCCACTTGGGCCCTTTGGTCGGCAACCAATCGGGCCCACCCTCTTCTGACGCGCGCTGATCACATCTGCGCTCATGCCAAAGAAGCTACGCCGAGGAAGTAACGCGCCTCGAGTTCGCCTTCATCATTTGTGAAGGTGACTTTGCCTACATCAATTAAGCGAGTTTGACCCTCACGGAGAATTCTGGCTGCACTCGAGACGCGGGCGGGAATGCCGATGGTCTTGCGAAAGTCGCCGCCGGTGCCGCTGGGCAGAATTCCCAACTCCGTTTCGCTGCCAACGGAGAGAATCCCATTCGCCACCTCAGAAATTGTGCCGTCACCGCCGCAGGCAATAATGAGCTTAACCCCTTTCCGCGCTGCGTTAGCTGCGATTTCGATTCCCTCACCCGCCTGCGTTGTGAACCTGGGAGTAAACGATCCGAAATGCGTGCTCAGTTCGCTGGCGATGCCAGGCCATGCTTCGCGTGTGCCGCCGCCGGCTGATTCAGGGTTGACGATTACTAAGGGAGCATCGTTGGTTAGTTGACTGTTAGCAAACAGCAAACAGTAAACAGCAGACAGCCGGACAGCATTACTTCACTGCAAGGGCTGCCACGTTCCGGCTGTCTACTGTTTGCTGCCTGCTGTTTGCTGTTTATAGATTTGCTGTTTGCTGCATTTGTCGATCCTTTTCACCAAGCTCGGCAATCTTGCTCATCACAAACCTGGAGATCTCAACATAAGTGCGCGCCTGATCTTTTTTGATAACTGATCGCTGAGGTCGAGTTGCGGACCAAAGTGTATCCGAATCTTTTCGCCACCTCTCCAATTACCCATCACCTGTTTTGGCAGATCGTTTCCCAACCCGGCGACAAAAACAGGTATGACTTACGGCGCGGCATCCTTGATCAGTTTTCCGATACCCGGTTGCGCGGGCAAATAGGAATAAGGATCTGGACCTTTATTGCGCGTGCCTTCAGGATGAAAGCCAATAACATTGCCGCGACCGTTTCGGCAAAGCTCAGTCAGGAGGCGAAACGAATATTTATCAAAGGCGCGCTTTTCGATGATCGGGTTCTCGCCGGAAGCGAAAAAGGGTGGATACATCGACCACCAACCCATCACCAGATTCACAAAGGAGTCCCAGGACGGAGTCGTAAAGAAGCGCCCGCGAACAGGAAAGAAAAGCTGCTTGCGCCAGGACGTATGCCGGAAGAGTGTCGTTGACACGACGTACATATCAAAAAAGGAACGATGATTAGCAGCGATCAATATCGGCCGGTCTCTTGAGGCGGCTTCAATGTGTTCCAGGCCATAGACCTGCATGAGGTTGTAGGTGGCGATATGTATCCAGCCCGCACCGAAGATCTTCTGGCACCACGTCCAAAATCGCTTCCAAAGACCTTCGTTCATTCGGTGTATAAAGCGGAAGACCGACCGTTCGAAAGACGATAGAACGGCGAGCTCCTCGGGATTGGGGAGAGGTCAAAGTCAAAGTCCAAGTCAAGGTCCGTCTTTTCCCCGGTTGAATTATTCAATTCAACTTTGGGTTCAGGACTTTGGACTTTGGACATTGGACTTTGGACTTTTTTGTATTTATTCGATTGAAAAGTATTTTGCTTCCGGGTGATGGACGATGATCGCCGAGGTCGATTGCTCCGGATCAAGCTGAAATTCTTCGGTTAGCTCAACGCCGATGCGCGACGGCTCAAGCAACTCAAACAGCTTAGCCTGATCCTCCAGGTTTGGACATGCAGGATAACCGAAGCTGAAACGCGAACCCTGGTATCGCTGTTGGAATAACTTCCTCACATCCGCAGCATCTTCACCGGCGATGCCCAGTTCTTCGCGAATCCGTTTATGCCATAGCTCTGCCAGGGCTTCCGCACCTTCGACGCTTAATCCGTGGAAATAGAGATACTCCGCGTAGTTGTCTGACTTGAAAAGCTCCTGCGAATACTCGGTCGCGCGACTGCCCATGGTAACCAAATGAAAGCCTACGACGTCGACGCGGCCTGAGTCTTTAGCAGCGAAGAAGTCTGTAAGACATAGATTCTTCCCAGCGGGCTGGCGCGGGAAAGTGAATCTCATCCGCTCAGTTTTCTCGTCGTCGTTATAGATAATCAAATCGTTGCCTGAAGACTGTGCGGGAAAGTATCCGTAAACAACGCGCGGCTGCAGCAGCTGTTCTCTTTTGCTCCGTTCCTTCAACTCCTCATAGATGGGCTTAACCTTCTCGCGAACCAGCGCCGCATATTCTTCGGCCGGCCGCTTGCCCTGTTTGAACTGCCACTGTCCTTTAAATAGAGCCGTCTCGTTGACGAACGCGAACACATCATCCAGCGAGATGTCAGCGACAACTCGCGAACCATAAAACGGCGCTTTCGGAATCAAGACATCCTGGCTGACTGCAGAACGAGTAGTGTGGGTCGTATCGCCGGCAATTTTTATGACGCCTCGCGGCTTAAGCGCTTTACGGATCCCGAGCTTGGCTTCCTCCCCGACCAGATCTTCGACGTCCTCAGGAGTATCGACGATCTCCGCGCTTCCCAAAATCTCTGCGTCCTTCGTCGGCTGACCATTCCCGCCGACGAGCTTGTCCATAGTATGCAAGCCCGCGAACGCGTCGCCGGCGTAGTAAAGGCTGCCTTTATATATTGACTTCAAATCCTCATCGACATAACGGCGCGTCAAGGCGGCGCCACCAAGAATTACCGGCACCGTGATGCCGCGCTCGTTCATCGAGATCGAGATTGTCCTTCATGATGAGCGTAGATTTTACGAGCAGGCCGCTCATGCCGATAGCGTCGGCCTTGTGCTCGTCCTGCGCCTGAAGGATGTTGTCGATCGGTTGCTTAATGCCGAGATTAATAACCTTGTAGCCGTTATTGGTGAGAATGATGTCGACAAGGTTCTTGCCAATGTCGTGCACATCACCCTTAACGGTTGCCAGCACCAGCGTGCCCTTCGCCGTGGCCCCGCCCTTCTTCTCCATAAACGGCTCAAGAAAGCGCACCGCCGCTTTCATCGCTTCCGCCGACTGCAAGACAAACGGCAATTGCATCTGGCCGCTGCCGAAAGGTCGCCTACGACTTTCATGCCGTCGAGCAGAATGTTGTTAATGATGTCGAGCGCCGGATGCTGTCTCCAGGGCCTTGGTGAGTTCGTCTTCCAAACCGATCTTTTTCGCCGTCAATAATGTGGTTCTTCAGACGCTCTTCAACGGTGGCGCCCTTCGACTCTTTTTGCCGACTTGGCTTTGACGTTTTCAAACAACGTAGTGAACGCAGTTAACGGATCATAAGTACAGACTTCCCGTCAAATTCGCGCCGGTCGTAAATCAAATCTCGTGCGACCTGCAGTTCCCGCTCACCGATCCGATTCAATGGCTCAATCTTGCTGGCGTTGACTATGGCTGCATCCAGCCCGGCTTCGACTGCGTCGTGAAGGAATACAGAATTCAATACGACGCGTGAGGCAGGGTTGAGTCCGAAAGAAATGTTAGAAACTCCCAGAATCGTAAAACAACCAGGAAGTTCTTTCTTGATCCGGCGGATTCCTTCGATGGTCTCGAGCGCGTTGCGACGATCTTCCTCGATGCCGGTTGAGATGGGTAATGCGAGCGGAGTCGAAAAAGATATCGCTTGCCGGAAAATCGAGTTCCCCAGTTGCTTGCTCGTAGGCGCGTTTAGCAATGGCGAACTTTCCGTCCGCGGTGCGCGCCATTCCGTCTTCATCAATAGTTCCAATCACCACACTGGCGCCATAGGTTTTCGCGAGCGCGAGAACCTTCGAAAAGCGTGGCACACCGTCTTCGTAGTTGGTCGAGTTGAGAATGCTCTTGCCGCCCGCGTGCTGCAGGCCGGCTTCCATCTTCTCCCACTCAGTGGAGTCAAACATCAGCGGAAGCTTGATGTTTGTTACCAGCCGCGAGGCGAGCTCGTGCATATCCTTTTCGCCGTTGCGGCCCACGAAGTCGACGTTCACGTCCAGGACATGTGCACCCTCGCGCTCCTGTTCCTTAGCCAAGCGCAACCAGACCGTCCCAGTTTTCGGCGTTCAGCAGATCGCGCATCTTCTTTGAGCCGCTGGCGTTTACTCGCTCGCCAACGATGAGGAAAGAGGCGTCCTGAACATAGGGCTGCTGGAAATAAATCGATGAAGCGGCGGGCACGAGTTTGGCGTCACGCGCTTTAGGCGTGATGCGCTGCATGGCATCAACCAGCTAACTTCAAATGCGCCGGCGTGGTACCGCAGCAACCACCGACAACGTTGACGCCGAAGTCATTGGCAAAGTGGATGACCTGATTCGTGAAAGTCTCGGGCGTCTCGTCGTAGTGCATCTTGCCCTCGACTACTGAAGGCAAGCCGGCGTTCGGCAACACTGAGACGGGCAGCGGCGCGTTCTCGCAAAGATAACGGATGCTTTCAGTCATGTGTCGTGGGCCGGTACCACAGTTCATGCCGACCACATCGATTGGAAAGGGGCGAGCGCAGTTAATGCAGCTCCGATCTCGGTTCCGTTGAGCATGGTTCCGAAGGTCTCGATTGTGACTTGAGCGATTACCGGAACGCGTGCGCGATGCTTTTCAAAGTGTCAAAGATAGCGGCGAGGGCTGCTTTGGTTTGCAGTAAGTCCTGACAGGTTTCGACAATTAGTAAATCTACTCCACCATCAATGAGCCCGCGCACTTGTTCAGCGTAGGCCGCTCGCAGATCGGCGAACGTGATATGACCGAGCGTTGGCAGTTTGCGCCCGGGACCCGTTGAACCCGCAACCCAGCGTGGCTTTTCTTTGGTTGAATAGTCGGCAGCAATGCGCTTGGCCAGACGAGCGGCGAGGACGTTCATGTCATACGCCTTGTCGCCGATGTCATACTCGGCAAAGTCTACGGGCGTGCCGTTGAAGGAATTGGTCTCGATTACGTCGCAGCCGACATCGAGGAACGCCACGTGAACGTTCTCGACGGCGTCAGGTCTGGTAACAAGCAGGTTTTCGTTGCAGCCCTCGAAGCGCAGCCCGCCAAAATCCTCGAGGCTGAGGTTTTGGACCTGCAGATTGGTCCCCATCGCGCCGTCAAAGACTACGATGCGTTCTTTTAGAGTGTCGAGAAAGCTGCTCATAGCTGGTAAATAGTAAATGGTAAATAGTGAATGGTCGCAATGAGTGAACGTCTATTTACTGTTCACCATTTACCATTTACCAAAATGAAGCCCCGCGCCAAACAACGCGGGGCTTTCCAGCAAAGCCTATTCGATTAGTCTCTACGGGAAAGACTCGCCGAGCTGTTTAGCCGTTTGTTTTTCGTGGCCGCAAGTCGCCTTAACTCACCACGTTGTTCCAAAGGATATTGAAACATCGAGGCCCAAACGTGTCAAGGTGTCGCTCTAGCCAAGTCTCTCAGCGGAGTCCAGCAACCGCCAAGCAGGATTCCCTATTTACCATTTGCCATTTACCCTTTACCATCCCTATCCATGCGGCGCGCAATCTATCCAGGTTCATTCGATCCGGTCACCAACGGACATCTCGGACACTTATCGAGCGCGGCTGCAAACTCTTCGACGAGATAATCATTGCTATTCTGGTGAACCCGGACAAGCAGCCGTTTTTCTCGATCGAAGAGCGACGCCACATGCTCGAAAAAGTGCTCAAGACTATCGAACAACGCAATTGCCAGTTACGCGTGGATGATTTCGAGGGACTTTTGGTCCACTATGCTCTCGCGCAAAAGGCGCATGCTATCGTGCGCGGCATCAGAGCTATTTCAGACTACGAGTATGAATTGCAGATGGCCTTGATGAATCGCCGACTGGAGCCTAGCATTGAAACTGTATTCATGATGCCTGCCGAGACTTACTCTTATGTGAGCTCGCGGTTGGTGAAAGAGGTTTTCCAGCTGGGCGGAGAACTTGACGGACTGGTTCCACCGCTGGTTGAGGAACGCATGAAACAGAAAGTTAAGAAAAGCTAACGACATCCCTGACAACCCATTCCGATTCATTTATCATGACGAACTCTATGACCACCAAACGCGCAGCTGCTCGGTTTCAAGCTTCCAATAACGTAGCCCTAATGCAAGCGTCGTCCACCCTTGCCGCCATGCAGGCAGCCGAGACCCTGCGTGCCGAAGGTAAGAACGTGGTGGACTTCGGTGCCGGACGAGCCGGACTTTGATACTCCCGACAATATCAAGCGCGCGGCCGACGCAGCCTTGCGCGCGGGCAAGACGAAATACACGGCTACGGGCGGTACGCGTGAGCTGCAGCAATCGATCATTGACTTCTATGCAAATACCTTCGGTGCAAGTTACGAACGTAATGAAGTAATGGCGAGCTCAGGTGGCAAGCAAGCGATCTTTAATGCCGTCGTCAGCTCGATCAATCCCGGCGACGAAGTGTTAATGGCGAAGCCTTACTGGGTCACCTTCCCCGAGGTTGTCGTTTTCGCAGGCGGAATACCCGTCTTTATCGAAACCGAGGAAACGGGGTTTGTTTTGAGCGCGGAGCAGCTGACGCAGGCTCTCACACCACGAACCAAACTGGTCATTCTCAACTCACCCTGTAATCCTTCGGGCCGGGTAATTCCACCGGCTGAATTTCAAAGGATCATGGAACTGCTGGCTGAACGTGGTATCTACGTGATTACCGACGAGTGCTATCTGCGTTTCGTCTACCCTCCGGCTCAAGTCTTTAGCGCCGCGAAGTCTGCCCGCTGAACTTCGCACGCGCCTCTGCATCGCCGGCTCGTTTTCAAAAACATATGCGATGACCGGCTGGCGCGTCGGTTATGCACTAGCTCCGAGGGACTGGACACGCGAGATGCTGAAGGTGCGAGTCACTCGACAAGCAATCCCAATTCAATTGCGCAATACGCCGCCGTTGAAGCGTTAAAGGGTCCGCAGGGATCTGTGGCAGAAATGTTAGCGGAATACACGGCGCGGCGGGCCTGGCTGCTTACTGCATTGCGAGAGATTCCTCGCCTCAGCTGCAGTGAACCTGAAGGGGCGTTTTGCATGCTTTTCCCAGTGTGGGCGAATGTTTGGGAGGCGCACTCAAAACATCAGCCGACTTCGCTTCCCGATTGCTCACCGAGGAGCACACGGTTGTTACTGACGGCGCTGCTTTTGGCGCTGAGGGCTACTTGCGAATTTCATATGCAACGTCGAGGGAGCAACTGGAGGAAGGTGTTACTCGAATCGAGACGTTTCGTCCAACGGCTGAATAGCTGAGTCAACAAGTCTGGCCGGGCGGATTCACGAGCAACTGATAGCCCGACAACAAACAAAAAGGGCGCCGACTGAATCAATCGGCGCCCTTTCCTCATTCAGAGTGGTTCTTAGTAAAGGTTGAAGTTGTATTCCAGTTGGATGTACATCGAAACCGGACGGCCATCCTTGGTAGCTGGAGTGAATTTGATTTGACGCGCAGCGCGCGATCGCTCGTTCGGTTAAGCCATAGGGTAAACCGGCGCGGGCGCTGATGTTGGTAACCTGTCCGGTGGAGCTGAACACGGCTCGCAATATCACGGTTCCCGTCACCTGATTCTTTCGCGCCTCTTCAGTGTATTGCGGCTCCGGCTTGGAAAGAACACGGGCCTTTGAAGTTACATCTTTCGGACTGAAGATTCGGTTCGGATCACGCGCCACCGCCACCTCCTCCGGGACCCACCACCACCATCGTGACGGTCGCCACCGCCAATGTTCCCACCACGACCTGGACCATAGCCGCCGCCTTCACCGGGACCCATTCCGCCGCCGGTGCCTGTTCCCATACCATTACCAGTGCCCGGACCCGAGGATGGGTCGGTGCTCTTGGAGTCATGCAGATCCCATAATTACAGATTGTCGCGCGTCAGGCGGAATCAACATTGGATCCGCGACCAGCGTTGCGCGCCATCGGCAAGGCCGGGTTCTTGATGGTTGGCGGATGCGGATCAGGTGCGACGACCTGCGGAACTGTCAACGAAGCCTGTGGAGTTTTGCCAAACGAAGCCGGCTTCTGTTCCTGGCGTCCCCCGCCGCCGCCACCGCCTGGCTTCTCTTGCTTAGGTTTGCTTCCGCCTCCCTTACCCTTGTTCATGACCGGCCGTGGCCTTCGTCAGGCGTCGGCTGTCTCGTTCGGAATATCGATAAAGCTTTCGACGATGAGTTGTTCCGAAAGCTTGCTGTTGCTCTTCTGCCCTTCTCTGCCAAAAGTTGTAGAGAACACTGCCTCCTACCAAAAAGAGGAAGAACGAGAAAGCTACCACCATCCCAAACACTGCGTTGTTCGATTCTCCTCTCGGGAGCATCCCAATATAGCGCCGCTTGCGGCTCTTGCTAAGCCAGGTTATGAAAATAGCCCGCGAGTGATTACGCCAGCAATGATCGAAAACGTTACGAAGCCAGTTCGGTGATATACCTCCAGGCTGTGCGCGATCGAGCAAAGCCATGATACCCACTCAAACCTGCCAGCGCGACCACGGCCACGATCAGGCCTGCAATCACGTTACGATTCCCAAAGAACTTCGAGGCCATCTGCCCGTAGCCAACCAACGAACGCTTCGTGAATCCGAATGGATCGCGCTTCAAATTCCGGCCAGGTTAATCTGATACTCATGGGCTACATCCGATACTTCTTTAGCCAGTCTGCCTACCAGTCCCGAGTCATCGATCATGGTTAGAGTGATACTCACCGCGCGGCACTAAGTGCCATTGAGCCTGCACCAGCCAAAACCGGCTCGCCGGAATCGATTGGCTCAATGGGCACGTTTGGTACCTTCGGTATTTGGTACGTTTGGTACGAGTTGGCGCTTGAGAGGCTGGCACTCGAGGCGCTCCAATTCGCCGAATCATCCGTGCTCTCTTCTCACCTTAGAGACAAGCACATGTAGAGGAGTTCCATCCACAGGACAGAAACCAAACTTGTCCGCGAACTCCTTCTTTGCATGTCAGAACAAACCTTCATCTTTACTACCTCGTCGTTTGGCTGTGGGGGAACTCTGCCGCAATTCTCGCCGGCTCTGCGTTTCCCATCTCCCTATGATAACTGTTTGCGATTCGCTGATCGAGGGTTTTTGAGGGGCTGGGGAGCAATCCAGCGCTCGAGGCAAACTCTTAAGCTCATGTTCAGAAACAAGGTTTTCTTCAGGCCCTTCCGGCTCCATGGTGCTCATATCAAGCCCGCTCCAAAGTAACAATTTCCCGACTAGTATTCAATTCCCGATTGGGTCTCAGGTAAGGGCGAAGAATATTTCTTAATCCCTCCACTTGCCCGGTATAAGCGAGACTTCACTGCCGCCTACGTCGGTGCCAACAATGCCGGCGATTTCGCTGAGCGTCAGTCCCTCATACTCAAATAACACCAATGCTTCCTTCTGCAAGGGCGGCAAATTCGGAGACCGCCTCCTGTACCTTTACTGCCAGCTCGTCGTCCAGCAAACGACCCAGTGGCTCCTTGTCCCGAGAGATGAACTGATCCTCGTCGAATTCGTCCACCGCCGACTCCCTGGCCGAAGTCGCTCAACTGTTTCATCCAAAGATTGCGCGCCGCTGACAGCAAATAGGTGCGCTAGGATGCACTCGGCCAGGTTGGAAGTTTTCAGGCTTCTCTTATCAAACTCAGGAAGCAGTCATGGGTTATATCTTCCAGCTTCCTCGATCGCTTCCCGAAAGCCTGTAAGAGAAAGCGAAAAATCGCGGCACGATGCCGTTCAGTACAACTCGAATGAAAGCCTTCGGATCACCAGTTCCTGCTCTGACAAGCAAAAGTTCGTCTGTATCTCTATCTGGCAATCGGCACTCGATTCTGCAGGAATCGCTTCCTACGTAGTATTACCGACAAGTGGCTAAAAGATACGCGCCTTCCCTCAAACTCCTGTAACCTCCAGAGCCGGATTTACTTCCCGTAGACAGCCGAGTGTGGTCAATACCCTTCAAACCATGGCGTTGGATGCATCCAGAAGCCAAACGGTTGACGACTAAATATCAGCGCATCTAAGATGTTTGCTCCCCTGTACTAAATCCGAATTTGTGTAAGATTTGTCGGCGACACAGCTCGCAAAACCTATGAACAGAATAGCTTTGACCAATTTCCCCGAAGGCCGTAACGATTGCCTGCTGCTTGAGTTCTTATTCAGGCATCGGCATCGGGCGCAGGTTCCAATGGAACCCGAACACGCCCGGCTTCTTAACGGGCTTCGCGTATTAATTTGGTCGCGTCCGAATCGATCAGGATGTGTTGCTGAAGCTTCGCGTGCACAGCGGCGCAGCCTTCGACCTCGCCAGGCAAGGCCGGCAGTATGGCGCTGCTCAGGCGACATTCTGTTTCCCGACCCTACAGCTCGCGAGTACTTTACTGGAGAAATGCAGGGACGGTTGAACGTGACACTGACTACGATTCGTTAACAATCACGATGCAGGGCCGTGCTCACGAGTTTGAGCGCATAGTTCGAGATCTCTGCGAACCGCGCTGGTTACCACACAGCTGACGCCGGAAAACGTGGACGAAGGTTCGTGAGGGACCGCATTAAAGTTCTAAAAGACACAGGCATCTCGCCATCGATGTTGGCCGATCAGGCAATTGCCGCGCGCCTGTTTGGCGATTTTCCTACGGGCGTCCTTCCGGAGGCAGCGTCGGAATCGCTAGAACGGATCGAAAGGGCTGACCTGATGCTTGGCGCGAGATACGATTTCTTCAGTCCAAACAATGCCACGCTGACGATCATTGGCGGAATTCAAACCAATCGCGCGATGCGTGCTTTGCGTCAATTACTTGGCGTTTGGCGCAAGAGTGAACAGCTCGTGACCGGCAACTTTCAAACAGCCCGCAGTTCCGGACCCGCGCACGCTGATCGTAAACGCGCCAGCCGATCAAAGTGTTGAGGTTAGACTTGCTGTTCGTGGCCTTACCCGACAGGATGCGGACGAGCCGGCAGCGGCAGTCCTCGCGGTCGTGGCGCGGCAGCGATGGACTAGACTAATCCCGGAGTTGGGGCGCAAGTCCCGTCTACGTCCGACATAGTGCCCTGGCGTTGCCGGGAATATTTGTAATGGGTGCCAGCGTTGACACCGTGCTCGCCGGAAAGACTCTCTCGTCAGCGAAAGAAGTGATGCAGTCCCTGGCGAGTTCCCCGGTAACGGCTGCCGAACTAGAACAGGCGAAGAACGAGTTAGTTACTCTGACCGGCAACCAACTTGCTAAACCAGACGGAGTAGCAGACGCCTGGCTTGACTGGCGACACCTACGGACTGCCTTCGGTGGCCGAACGAGTGCGACGCCTTAAGCGGTGTGACTGCCGCCGATGTTCAGCGAGTGGCAACCCGGTTGATTCATAACGGTGCGTTTGCTTCGGTAGTTCTCGGAAACTCAGAAGTAGTGAAGGCACAGATCGAGCGTTAGCGGAAAAGTTGAAGATCATGGGCGAGATTGCTCCTAAAAGCGAGCCCGGAACAGAGCCTAAGTCCACACCAAAATCGGAATCCAACGTGAAGCCTCGGGTAAGGCCGCCTGCGAAACCGTAATATCACAAATCATTCGCAATCTGCCTGCAACCATCTCGCTACTAACATCCGGTTAACTGTGTCTAACAAAGAACGCGCAACGACAAACGAGCAGGCGCATCGCGTTCGTGAAATGTTCGCGACTATCGCCAGTCGTTACGATCTTTTAAATCATTTACTTTCGGGCAACATCGATAAGCGGTGGAGACGTCTAGTCGCGAAGACACTTTTCGCGACTCTTTCAAATAGCGAGGCACGGATACTGGATGTAGCCTGTGGCACGGGCGATCTGTCGCTAACGCTCTTTGAAAACGGTCAGGCCCGAATCGTGGGAATAGATTTTTGCCGGCCAATGCTTGCTATCGCCGCGTCGAAGGTAAGCAGGTCAGATGCCATCATTCCATTTGTTGAAGGCGACGCGCTTGACCTCCCGTTTGGAGATTGTTCTTTCGAGGCAGCGACGATCGCCTTTGGATTGAGAAATCTCACCAGTATCGAGACCGGCTTCAAGGAGCTGCTGCGAGTCTTGAAACCGGGTGGTAAGGTTGCGGTGCTGGAATTCTCGAGGCCAACAACACCGATCCTGCGTTCACTATTTAGAATCTATTTTACTAAGCTATTGCCACTATTTGGCGGTTGGGTCAGTGGTTCGAAGAGCGCTTATGAATATCTACCGGATTCAGTAAGGCGGTTTCCGGATCAAGAGACGCTGGCGGCGATGATGAATACCGCCGGCTTTGACGAAAGTTAGTTACCAGAATTTGACTGGCGGAATCGCGGCGCTACATGTCGGTACGCGCCCAGGTTAGTAGTAGCAGGTATTCCGGACCTGTCTCTACTCACAGCAGTAGAACGGACAGGTTTCTGTTCTACTTCTGAGATTGGTTGCAAACGAGATCGCTTATCGCTTGCAACCATTAGAGCGCAGCCCGGAGGAGTCTTCCTGGCGAGTGCGCGGTTGTCGGGGCCACGCACTCTTCTTTGGTTTTCCTTCCGGGCTACGTTCTCGTTTACCGCCCGAAACTTCCTGCTGCTCACCAACGCTATGCTATTATCCCCGCGCATTAGGTCTTATCTCCTTCGTCGAGACACGCCAGAGTGCGTTCATTTTTCAAGCATAAACTTTTTCCCGATCCTGCGGCGCTTCGCGATCTTTTTGCTCGTAGTCTGGACGGTCGTTTCACTGGTTACGTTACTAATTGAACTCGTTCCCGGCGATCCGGCGGTTTCAGTCCTGGGCGAGCAAGCAACCCCAGAACAGTTTGCACAGTTTCGCGAGCGGCACGGTCTCGACCGCCCGCCGTTCTTCTTTTCTTTCCCGAGAGATGTTGCCGGCGAACGCCACTTTCAATGGCATGGCGCCGAAAACCGGTACAGCGAATATTGGATCGCACTTCTCCAGGGCGATATGGGTCGCTCCTTCCGCACTGACAGACCTGTAATTGACCTGATAAGGGAGCGCTATGCGGCAACTATCGAACTCGCCCTGGCGGCGCTCTTGATCGCAGTCCTCATCGCCATTCCCCTCGGTGTAGTTGCCGGTAAGAATAAAGGAACGTGGATCGACAATGTCGCGTCAGTCGTTGCCCTAATCGGTATCAGCTTGCCCGGTTTCGTTATTGGCCCTCTACTCGTATATGTGTTTGCAGTGAAACTTGACTGGCTGCCACCTTCCGGTCGCTTCGACTGGAGTTACCTCATCTTGCCGGCCGTGACCCTGGGAGCCGCACTCTCAGCTATTCTGACGCGCATGGTGCGTTCCTCGGTGATTGAAGAGTTGAATGAAGACTACGTGAGGACCGCACGCGCCAAGGGTCTTAGCGAAACAACGGTCGTTTACAAGCATGTCTTGAAGAACGGACTAATTCCGGTGGTTACAATTTTGGGATTGCAACTCGGCGTACTGCTCGCGGGGGCGATCATCACAGAGAAAATCTTCGGCTGGCCGGGATTGGGATTACTTCTGGTGGAGGACGGAATCGGCAAACGCGACTACCGCGTAGTTCAAGGTTGTGTGCTCGTGATTAGCATCACTTACATTGTGGCAAATATGCTGACCGACATGGTTTACAGGTGGCTTGACCCGCGGATTCGAGTTTCGTGAGGCGCCTTTATGAATCGTCTAACAATAATTGGGCTCGTCATAGTTAGCGATTCTGGTGATCGTCGCGATCCTGGCGCCCTGGATCGCCACGCATGACGTGGGCGCCACTAATCTTTCGCTTCGTTATCTGCCACCTTCATCGCAATACTTCTTTGGCACCGACTCCACCGGCCGCGACATATTCTCGCGCGTCGTCTTTGGCGCGCGCATTTCACTGAAGGTTGGACTCGTCGTGGTAGCCGGTTTCAGCGATCGTTGGTACGTTACTGGGCGCATTGGCCGGCTACTACGGCGGCTGGATTGACGGGATTATCTCGGGCTACGTCTTCAATGTTTTCCTTGCCTTCCCCGGCTTGCTGCTGGCTATCGCAATGGTCGCTTTCCTTGGTGCCGGGCTCAACAAACTGATCTTCGCGCTTTGTATCATCGGATGGGTTGGCTACGCGCGTTTGATTCGCGGGCAGGTGTTGAAGGTCCGCGAGTATGATTTCGTTCAGGCTGCCAGAGCGCTGGGAGCCAGTGATGCTCGCATACTGCTCATCCACATCTTGCCGAATGCAATTCAGCCGTTGATTGTGCAGGCGAGCCTGGGAATGGCGGGCGCGGTTTTGTCTGAAGCCGCACTATCATTTCTGGGGCTCGGTGTGCCGCCGCCGGCGCCTTCGTGGGGCGTAATGATTGAAGAGGCCCGCGATTTATCGACACTTCAGGCGGCGCCTCACGCGTTGATATTTCCGGGGCTCGCCATCGCGCTCACCGTGCTTGCCTTCAACTTTATTGGTGATGGCCTGCGCGAGTATCTGGATCCGCGGCAACGCACGCGATAACACAGATGGCAGGAGTAGCGCGAATATCAATGCGAAAAGTTATCAAGATTTCCTTGCTTGTATTCCTGGGCATTTTCATCGGCTTGATTGCCTATGAAGCGATCTATGTTCATTCGTGTCTGGCATCTGCGAAGTACCAATCCTTACAGCACTTCACTAATTGACGCACGTATCGAGGAAGCCGAGGCGAAGGGTCAACAGCCAAGGCGCGAACAAGTATGGGTGCCGCTCAATAAGATTTCCCCAAACCTCCAGCGCGCCGTTCTGGCCGGCGAAGACACCAACTTTCTGACGCATCACGGATTTGATTACGAGGCTCTGCAGAAAGCGTGGGACGAAGGTATGCGCGAAGCCACCAGGGAAGCAAAGAAAGAAGGCGAGAACGACGACTGGTTGCCGACGCTCCCTGATTTCAAACGAGGCGCCTCAACAATATCGCAGCAGTTGGCCAAAAACCTGTATCTCTCTTCGCGACGATCTTTTTTCGCAAGGGACAGGAAGCGATGCTGACGATCTTCCTCGAACGAACCTTAACCAAGCCTCGCATTCTCGAAATCTACTTGAATATAATCGAGTGGGGTGATGGTATCTACGGAGCAGAGGCGGCCGCACAACATTACTTCCACAAACCAGCATCTGCACTGAGCGCCAGTGAGGCAGCTTATCTGTCAGCAATGATTCCCAACCCGCGCACCGTCTTCAATCCGCAAGTCAACCCTCGCCGCGTTTCTCGACGGCAAAGAATCATCTCAAGAGGGATGCCTTACGTGACGAATACCATGAACACGGAGTAAACCAATATCAGGCTTTGAAGTCGCCATAGGACTGGCGGTGACCACCGTGATATACGAAAAGGCCGCTTCCGAAGAGGCGGCCTGTATTTGTTACCTGCTTGCTGCTAATGCTCGCTGGAACTAGACGGCAAATTCCTTCTTCAATTGCAGCTCTGCTTTGCGTAGTTCAAAACGCGCCCGGCCTAGATTTCCTTCCGGACTAATTGCCAGAACCACAAAGTAGTCTTTGCCTATCAGTCGCATTATGACTACGGCGCTCTCGAGTGAAATCATCAACTCGCGGACTTCGCCCAGCCCAGTGTCTTTCCCGGCCTTCTGAGCGTTTCGCACCAGTGACGTGAACTCGGCAGCTGCTATGTCGAGGTTTGCTTCCTGACCGGCGTCTTTGAGCAGCCGTTCCACCGCAATACCATCGATGCCCATGATGAGTGCACCGAGGCTGCCCTCGGTGCGCTCCATGATGTTTTCAAGTGCTTCTTTAAACATGACAAGCGTCCTTCTCAGTAGTTATGGGCGCTGGCCACCCAGCGAACCTGGACGGGCACTGGGGGTCGTTGCAGGTGGAGCATTTGGCGCCGGCGCTTCGAGGCCTTGCGGCGCTGATTGCTGCTGCTGTTGCTGCTGCAACTGCGTTGGGGTTGGCGTGTTGCGTCTGCGGATTACCCATGGGCACCGGCTGAGAAATCTGAATAGTTCTTTGGTCCGGTACTGACGGTACCCTGCAGTCGGGCGACCGTTGATAGTCTGGCCGGTAGATATGGGGCGTGATGAAGAACAGGATTTCGCTATTCTGCCGCGTGATAAGCTTGCGCTTGAAGAGATTGCCAAGGATAGGAATTGAAGCAAGGCCAGGCGTGCGCTGGCGAGTTGTGCCTTCAGTGTCGGCCAACACGCCACCCATCACCGTGGTGCCACCATCTGGAACCAACACTTCAGTCTGCATGCGCTGAGTGTCGATACCAGGTACGCCGCCGACAGCGATGCCGGTATTGATCGTGTTGTTCTCGATAGTCACCCGAAGAATGACCGTACCGGCGTCGGTGATCTGCGGAGTGATAGAGAGACGCAGAGGAACGGAAACGAAGGTTGTAGTGACTACCGCGGTACCGCTGGCGGCCTGCGTGGTTTGAACGGGAATCTGCGAGCCGCTTTCAATTTGCGCCGGACGATTATTGAGAGCAGTTACGCGAGGTGTCGCAACCGTCTTTGCTTCGCCGCGGGTTTCCGCCGCCGTTATGAGGAGGCTGATTTGGCGCTGTACCGAAGAGTCCGGTCGTTAGGCCAATCACAGTACTCGCGGCGGCAGCACCCAGCGCTCCGATCGGTTGGTTTGTACCCGCAAGTCCGCCGAAAACGCCCTGCGGATTCGGACCACTGTTAATGCCACTGCCACTACCACTTCCACCACCGCCTCCTCCGGCACTGGTTGATGCAGCGGGCAGGGTTGAAATGTTACCCAAACCACCGCGGCCCAAGTTTAATGACGCCGCGCTGAGAGCTGGGCGCCAAGGTCGCGGCTGAAGTTATGCTGAGCAATGACGATGCGCGTTTCGATTTCAACCTGTGGCTCTGGCTGATCCAGGATAGCCGTTAGCTGGCGAATAGCATCAATGTTCTCTTTACGTCAGTGATGATTAGCGTGTTGCTCCGACCATCGACCTCGATGGAGCCTCGGCGTGAGAGCCGACGAGAGATGATCGGCAAAAGCCCTGATCGCCGCTGCCTCCGGTCGCATCGCCGCCAGCACCACCGCTGAAGCTGAGGTTGGTCGCGCCGCCCGAAAATGCACCCGTTGAACCCGCAGCTTGTGCCAGGGTTCCTGAGGCACGAGCGTAATTCAGGCGAATGAACTCCGTCACCAATGGTGAAGCGTCGAGTCGCGAATCATTAATTACCTTCTGGGTCTCCGATTCTTTGGCCAACACTTCGTTTGTCGCAACGCGGAGGATGTTGCCGCTGGTTTCGACTCCGAGCCGGTTCGCCTTGAGCACAGCATCAAGCGCAACGTTCCAGGGAACATCCTGGACGTTTACCGTCACCGGCACTGCTCCGACCGAAGAGTCGATCACGAAGTTCACGCCATACTGCTCGGTGATGTAGTTAAGAATGTCGCGAATGTCGGCGTTGACCACATTCAAATTGATCGGTTCGCCAACAAAGCCAGGCTGACCATATTGCCGTCCCTGTTGAGACTGAGACATCTTGTCAGTCGCTGGCGACATGGCAGCGCTGGGAGCGACGGCTCGGCGTAGGAGAAGGCTGCTGTTGCGCGGCGGGCTCGTTGGCTGTATTTGCCGTGGAGTTATCGCGAGGCGAAAGTGTGGATGCCGCAGAGACAGAGGAAGACCAGGACGAGCGTAGTCCTTCTCGTGGCATTTTTGATTCGAGACTGATAGACCATCTTTTCCCTCCTTAAGGGAATTGCTGGACGCTGACCGCCACGCGCTACGCTCGTTACTGGTTAGTCAAAAGCGCGCGCCGCACAAAGCGGCATCGTCCGGGGTTGATTGTCAAACTACTTAGCTTGTTACCGTTGGTTCTGTTGACCCAACTACGCGTGGAAGTCGTTTCGAATCACTAAACTCTTCGATTCGAAACAGAGGAACTAAGGCTTTTCAGGAGTCGGCTTCTCCGACTTCTTTTCGGTCGCAGGAGCTGACTCGGAGTGCAGCTGGTTTGGCCGCGGCGGCCGAGAAGGCGTCGACAGCGTTGGCCTGTCGCAGAGGTTTCATTTCTACGGAGCGCTCTCGTTTACCGTCCGAGTACACAGTTTCTCGGCGAAATACGAGGCGACTATCTTCAATGGCAACGAGTTGGCCATCGTAGAACCGCTCACCGGGGTAGATCACATAAGCCAAGCTTAATGGGCTTTGCCTCTACAATCGCCGCGTATCCGCGCGGCGTACGCGATATTCCGACGACCTGTATTTCGCTTAGTAAGAAAGCGGTGGTCGGTTTTGGCGCGGCAACTCGCGCGTTCATAGCGGAAAGTTTCTGGGCCTTGTATTGCTGAATTCGTTCCTGAATCGATGGAACCGCGACTAGAGAACCACCTTTCTTGATTACCAGGCGAGGCGGCTCATACTTCCTAAATGGATCGCGACCACTCTGAGTGGAGCGAGGCTGTGCGGCCTTGGGTTCACTCTTAGCTTGCCCTTTAGCTGTTTGCGTCGCGCCACAGGCTACTCCAGCCATGGTCAGGAGAATGGCAAATCCGTATTCGTGAATTTTCGTTTGCTTCATGGTGATAACTTTCCTGGAACGGTATCTAGTATCGAATTGAGTTACTTTGCCGCAGGTGGAACCACAACGGGTGGGACCTTCCCAGCGCCGCCGGGTTTGGCAGCAGCAGGGGCTGGCTTTTGCAGTTTTTCAGCAGAAACGTAGAACGCGGTCAGATCAAAAGTCGCGTCTACTGTCTGCGATGAAGATTGTTTGTCCAACTGCTGAAGTTCAAAATTGGTGATTGAGACAATCCGCTGGTAGTGAGCCAGCTGATCGAAGAAGCTACGAAGAGAGGCAAAGGAACTGGTGACACTTACTTCGATCCTCTTGCCGCTGTAGTTTTCCTGCTGCACGTCATCTTTGGGAATGAACTTTCTCAGAACCAGGCCATTGTTGCGGGCTCGTTCCTGGACGCTTTGTAGTACCAACGTCAGCTCTCGCTGTTCGGGCAACAATGCCTTCAGTTCTTCGTACTCTTCCACCCTAGCTTTATAGACTGCTCTGAACTCATTTAGTCGCTGAGACGCAATTTGCGCCTGTGCGTTTTTGGTGAGCAGCTCGGCGATTTCAAGGTTGAACGTTTTCGTCTCAGCGCGGACGGGCTTGGTTACGAAGTTCCAAAAGCCGGCGTACGACGGCCCCGGCTACGGCGACAGTTGTTGCCAATCTCAGGTACCAGGGCATTGATTGAAGATTGCCGATTTTCATCTGTTTTGTTTCCTTCCCCAATTCTTAGTGGGTCTGGTGTGAGTAAGCACTCATTTCTTCAACGCTACTTGATTCGCTGGGTTTGCTGCCGCGTTCGCTACTGGCTGGACTGGCTGCTTTGCGGCGTAGCTGCACTTCACGGTGAAGCCCACCACCTCGGGCTGCTGGATCACGACTATGGAATCAGTGGGAGTATCCTTTTCAGCCGTTGGGGCTTGGACCAGTTCACGCTGGGTCTCGATATTCAAATTGGTAAACAATCCCGACGAGAACTCCAGACTCTGGCCAAAACGCGTCACGGAAGCTTCATTCGGCGAGATTCCCTTGATTGTGAGCTCGCCATCTTTCTGCTCCAAACTCTTTAAATACAGACCAGGAACGGCGTCAAAGCGGGCCTTGATATCCCGAAGCACCGCGCTGGGTCCCTGCTGGGATTCGCGCAATTTCTTGATCGCATCAATGCGACCCTGAATGTCCTGAGCCTTCTTTTCCAGCTCGGCCTGCTCTCGGTTTACGGCAAGCATTTGCTGGTTGATATGTCGCTGCTTCTCAAGCTCCGCCTCAGCTACACGGTGGCCTGAGTTCGCACTAACGTAATCGTAGCTAATGCCGACGACGAGGAGACCAAAGACGGTTATAGCCAGCAGAAGTGTCTGCACCAACGGGGTTGTTACCCTGGCCTCAACCAACACGGCTCCGGTGGGCCGGTCGGTAACTGATTCCAGTAAGTTGATCTTGATCATGCCGCTTCCACTCCTCTCAAGGCGAGACCGACGGCAATCGCCATCTCAGGAACGATCTCTTTCATGTAATCGGGGTCAAACTTTCTATCGTCGACCTGTATTTGCCTGAAAGGGATTAAACAGCTCAACTGGGATCTCGAAACGTTTGGCGAGGTATTCAGGTAGGCCGGGAAGCTTGGAACTTCCACCAGCTATAAGGATCTTTTGAATTGACTCCTCGCTCTCTTCCGCGCGTGGCGCGGTAGAAATCCATTGTCTTTCGAATTTCGAGTGCGAGAATGTCGGATACCGTTTCGATAATCGGCTGGATTGGACGCGGCGCTATACCCTCCGGTAAAGGATAGCCACGCTTCACGGCTTCCGCCTGCTCAAATGTCAGGCCCAATTCCTTTGCAGCAAACTTGTGTACTGACTACCCCCAACTGAAGCATCGCGCGCAAAGACGGAACACGCGCCGTTCAGTGATGTTGATGTTCATTGTGGATGCGCCGATGTTCAGTAAGGCAACAACCTCGCCCGCCTTGGGCTGATAGTTCAGCTTCATAACAATTCTGCAAAGCGAAAGTATCAACATCGATTACAACCGGTTGTTTGCCGGCCAATTGAATAGCCTGCTTTACGTTTGCGATTTTGTCGCTCTTACAAGCTGCCATCAAAACGTTCAAAGCGCTCTGCGGAGCTACTGGTAACTTGATAGTCAAGATTCACATCGGAAATATCAAAGGGGATATGTTCCTCGGCATGCCAGCTAAACGACTCTCGCAACTCGTCCGTCGCTCATCTGCGGCAGGACAATATTTTTCACGATCACTGAATGTCCACTCACACCAGCGGCAACTCTTGACGTTTTGATTTGGTGCTCGCCAAAGATGCTTGTGATGACGTTTGAAACGTTATTGAGCTCCATGATCTGGCCATCCACGACAGTGTCAGGCGACAGGTTCTCGAAACCCAAGATTGAACCAACTGATAGGTGCTGCCCTTCCTTTGAAGCTCGACCGCCTTTATTGAGCTCGAACCAATGTCGAGGCCAACCAGATTCTTCTTACCATTGCTTTTATTGAACATGATCTTATTTATTCCTCGCGACGAAGAGAGAGCGGATTCTGTGCTGTTGACGCAGACGAGCGCGCGCTTTCATTGCTCTCGACAGCCGACTCTTGTTCGGCTTATTGATCTGCGTGGATTGGGTGTTGTTTTTCAAGACTGCCCTCACTGGCTCTGAGAAAATCCAGGCGGGAGTTGTGGGAGAAAATGCGCCTTGGCGCAGCTTTTCCAGATTCAGAAACAAACCAATTTCTCTGGATGGATGGGCCTTCCGCAAAACCGAAGGCAGGTGATTTCGACACGAGGAAAGAGGCAAGGGCCTGAAGCAAGGCAGCTTCCTCACTGCCGTCGCCAAGCAGACTAGCGTACAGGCTAAACATTGTCAATATGTATTTTGCGTTGTTTAACCGCTCTCCTAATCATTTATAGGATCCGAAATCGCGGTGGTGCGGTGGTCGGTTCGACTGTTTCAGGAATTGCCGAATTAGTTTCCAAAATCACGCTCGTGACCTTAGCTTGCGTGTCATCAACCCTGCGGTTAGGATGCGTCACAATGAGACGAAGCCGCCGGGATCCTGCTGTTCTGCCACCCTATCGTTGGCACTCGTTGGCGCATGGCTATGGTGGGTTAGGCCGAGAAGCGTCGACATGGCAACGTACGCTCCTGCTGATTCTCTCGTTTATCTTGAAGCAAACCGACCAATCGAGGTCGTTGACGCCATAGCTGGAACTCAGGCTTGGAAAGCATTTGCGAGTGCCATTCAACCCCACCCAGCCGATGGCTCAATCGAAGTGGTTGCGAGGACTTATTGGCTGGACGGGTATTGGTCCTATAAAGTCTGTGATTCTCGCCAGATCTCAAGTCGCAGTGGTAGTCACTGACCTGCGGGCCGTGGAAGAAGGAGATGCTCTAAACATCAAGTCCGAGGGTGCTCTTCTTATCGAAACTCACACCTCCGGAACGTCGGATCCGGGCCACATTCGAAGAAACTATAAAGACGCTTGCGGAAAAAGACGTATGGCCGTCCAACTTCTCGGCGAGTTACGCTCGAGGGCGTTGAGTATAGCGAATGGATTGCCCCAGAAGGCACTCGACAAATTGTCGGGGCCGTCTTGGGAGTCTGGTAGTCATTGGCACTAGTGAACACGTAGTTCAGGACTGTTTGGCCGTATCTCAGGGGCGCCGTCCCAGTTTGAAGAACGACCCTGAGTTACGCTCAATGCGAGTTCAGCTTGAGAAGGGACGTAGCCTGACTTTTGGTTATGTTCCTCCAGCAAACAGCACGAGACTACTTGCCGTTGGCTTGCCGCTATTATTAGGGCAAGCACCCTGGTGATTCTGAATTCCAACGATTAATCGCGAACGGCGCTTCGAGGATGTTTGGCAGCTTGGGCTGGACCTCGAGCACATACTTAACAGGCATCGAGGATCAATCACTTAATTACGCTGCAGCCTCCGATTATTGCTCGGCTCAAGCTTCAACCTTTGTCGTCAACAATATCAATTCTCAAATACAAGAGGTGTTGCCCAACGATGTGTATTCGGTAACGAGTTACAATTTTGCCAATCTCGCCGCGGCGTGGATTAGTTTGAAGACAGCTGTTTCTTCGCAAGTCGACGCGCTCTCGGCGATCGTCTTCTCTTCTCTACTAAAATCCGCATTGCTTTCTTACGGAATCGATGACCCAGAATCCTTTCTGCGGCGCGGTTGATGCTCAGTTACTAACAATTCCGCTTCGACGACACTGCCGAGCGATCAATGCTGATCGCGGGTGTGCACGACCGTGCGATATTGCGTCAGCTTCTTTCCAGAGGAATGTCAGTGAACTTGAGAAACTCTGGTCAAAAGTAGAGATATTTGAGGACCGGACGGGGACTTCGCAGCCAGTTTAAGCGATGAATTCATCGTCATCGGATCCCCTGTTGACGTTCGACGTTATTCCGCACTTAGGGATGGCACTGCGCTTAATGAGTGCCAATAACTTTACGAAGGATAACCTATTTTCTTTCCTCGCCAGCCCCTGGAAACGTTGTCACCTATACAAACGATGGCGAATCGCGCTCGCAATTTTATTTCTGCTATCATTTCAGCCAAAAATGGCCCAACCCAAACTCCAGAAAACATGGAAGAGGCTATCGCAGCGCTACCTTATTCATCAACGGAAACCACTCTCAGCGAGCGAGGAATCGGAAAGAATTACGAGAGATCGCCATTGGGCCAATTTAGCACCCTCGTACCTTTGCTTTTTCCTCTCAACCACCCGCCCGCCAACCGACTCCAGTCAATTAGAGGTCTGGCATTCGCAACCATGATTCTTCGATCTCCGTCGAAATACTGATCGGGACGCACAACAAAGGAAAATTACGCGAGGTTTACGAGGCACTGCATTCGTTACCCGTCAAACTCCGTTATCTAAACGAATTCCCTCGCGTTTCCGTGGTAGATGAAGTAGGCAGAACTTATGAAGAAAATGCTGTTCTAAAATCCCTTGGCTACGCTAAGCAAACCGGTGTGTATGCCTTGGCAGACGATTCAGGACTGGAAGTGGATGCACTCGGTGGAGGCCCGGGCGTGTACTCAGCTCGTTTCGGTGGTGAAAGCCTTTCCGATCACGATCGGATCCAAAGACTCCTGGCGGAACTATCTGAACAGCCACGCACAGAAAGAGGTGCTCGTTTCGTTTGTTGTATGGCGCTGGCCGGCTGGCAACTAACGGAGGAGGCCGAGGCGCCGCAATTATTGACCTCATCGAAGCAAAATGCGAAGGGTCCATCGCTCCACAGGCGCGAGGAGCGAAATGGATTTGGATTCGACCCTGTGTTTGTGCCCAACGGCTATATTGCAACATTTTGCCGAGCTACCTAATGCAGTCAAAGCTAAGATCGAGTCATCGCGCTCAGGCCCTCGCGGCAATTCAGGCATTTCTCCGTCGCTGCCTACCTCAAACTTGACCGTTGATGCGCGCGTCCCTAGAATGCCCCGCACTGGTTAGCAGTTTCGGGGCGTAGCACAGCCTGGTAGTGCGCTCGGTTTGGGACCGAGAGGTCGGAGGTTCGAATCCTCTCGCCCCGACCATTAATATCGACAACTTACGGCCGCCAGCACTGGCGGCCGTATCTCTTGTAATGGCCAATTTGTGGAGCAAAATGCTCCCGCTTATCCTTTCAAAGCCGACGTCCCGCGCTGTAACGTTGAGACTGCAAGCGCGGCCCGAGTCGAGGTTGTTACTTGAGTAATCTTTCCGCTTCCGGTGTTACCCGCCGGATTGACCTCTATTCCTCGCACAAAAACAGGATCGACAACAGTTGAGGTGAAAGCATCCCCCACCCGCGCCGTCTTAGACGATAACACCTGGTTCAGGCGCAATCGCATTGCGGGGCGGAACGACATACGTCAGGCGCTTGATCTTCTTCTCGGCCGCGACGGGCGGCGCGATTGTCCAGAGCAATGTCAATTGGCATCAACGCAATCTTGCGTAAGTGCCTATAGGCCCTGGGAAAGAATGTTTTGTTCATCCGGATTGTTTCGGTTTCCAGATGGAGTTCCGAATGTCTAACTTCAAGACCAACCGTGTGCACTCCCGGTTCAGGCACAGTCTAGGGCCAAAACTTACAGGAAGCAGCATGCAGTTTTGCCTTAGCGCAACTGTCATAATTGACAGTTACTGACGGAAGACTTAGCTTAATAGAATTACATATCTGGTTCGAGTGTCGAACCTGGTATCGGAAGTGAAGGTCCGATGAAACTTAGCAGCAAACTATTTGTGATGTCTATGCTGCTCCTGCTTTGCTGGCTTCGTTTGCGCTGCCCAACCCGCACCCGCAGCAGGACCTTAAATCCCCTCCTCGCCAACGCCCACGGAAAGGGAACACTCACGGTCGGTGACGGAGTCTACAAGGTTACCAATGTGGTCGTGAAATTAGATGAAGATGGGACGGGAGAAATCACCCTGGTTACAAACCTTCAGTTGTTCGTTCAGTGCACCTGGTCCGCACCCGCCGATCTTAGCCAGGGCATCGATTTGAAAATTACTGGTTGGAATAAGCGTTGGCAGCGCCGAAGGGATCGGGAAACTTCTGCTGCGACAGGATGGAAAGAGATTGCAGGCCTGTCTATGGGAGCGAGCGGGAACGCCAGGAAGAGAGGAAAATCAGCTTTACGTTTGTCGCCGAACTAGCTGTTTCGAAGAGGGTTGATCGCATAGTTAGGAGCCAGCATGAAAACCGATCTAACATGATTCCGCGTCTGAAAGTTTTTCTGGCGAAGCGCCGCTTTTTGCTCGGATGCGATTTATTCAGCGGTTTGGCCGCCCAGCACAAAGACTACGGTAAGCCACGACCACCGCGCCCCAGTTTCGCGGAGTACAAAGAGCACTTTATGTTTTCCAGCGCAACCGCAGCGCGCAACCCTTTCCGTTGCGCGAGGATAATCGTTGAAAGCGTATGGAACTCGAGACTCACCGCCGGGGGACTCACCAGAGTGGAGAAAGACGCCGACCTGCGCGTCTCCTACGTCACGGCCACGGAGTTTCGCGATCTGCAGACTGGCGACGTTTCCTACGGATACAACGTCCAGCCTGCGAGTTTGGTACCCTCGGGGTCGCAATACAGGATGTGACTACCGGAACGCTGCTCATTAGTGCGATCGACAAAACAGACCGGATGGTTTTTCGAGCCATGGTGAAGGATGTTGAGCGCTCCCAGCCCAGACGGATCTCGTCGCAGCGGACGCGAAATAGTCACCAAGCCGATCAAAAGGTTGCCAAGGTTTTTAAGTATCCTGTTACCGTTCGATAAAGCAATCTATAGAGATTTCAGCCCTTACCATTTCGTGCTTCTTGGGTGGTTTCTATCCTCCCGATCGCCATGGAGCCTAAATCACAGAACCAACAAGCCTATAGACACAAATCAAACGATCTCAGCCCATCTGCTCCGTATTTTGCATGATTAGAGTGGTGGCCCAATCCTGTTAAATGACAGTTACGCTGGTAAGTTACACCTCGATACACTTCGGTATCACTACCGCATGCTGGGGTGAACGACGACAAGATTAGTTTTTGTTTACAACATGAAACGAGCGAGGGCTCATCTGGGATTGGGATTTCGGAAGTTCTGGAACTCACTTGCTGATCTCTCTGGCCATGCGAAGCGTCACTTTTTGGCGGACAGTTCTTTGGTTGATTGTTTTCCTGGCGGTGTGTCTTCGGGCTGCCGCCAGGCTACGCCGGCCTCAATTCCAACCGCTAATGGTCTGAACGAAAGGCCAGTCAGCTTGTGGCGGATTAAAGGAGACCTCAGCGGGCTTCGTGCTAACCTCCCAAAAGACCAGCACTTTACAAAAGCACACCGGTCGAGGGCCAATCCGCAGTCACGTACCAGAAAGCTAATAGCGAATCTCAATCAACGTCTGAATTCTTCCGTTTGATATTGATGTCCTGTTTGAAGATTGCAGAGCATTCGGATGCGTGATACTGAAATCAAAACACATCAGATATTACTTTGCTACCAACTAGTCGACGACTACTACCCGGCTCTTTGCAAAGAAGATTAAGGGGATAAGACCAAGCTGGAAGATGCTGTCACAGCGGCTGCAACCGCTGCGACGTTCTTTCATGAATTAGGACGCTGGCAGTTGATGCAGGAAGGTTCCGATCTGAGTCGAGAGGGATGCAGTCGATCAGCTATCGACTTTGTGGTGCTGATCCAGGCGACGGAAGGCGGAGAGCCGATGGCGCTTGACGGCGCGCTCTCGTTCAAACTCTATGCGATCTGCGCAAGCGGCGAAAGAAGATCTATTGGGATGAGCATTCCCGCCGATGAACAACGGTCACTTCGACATCATTGTCCCTGGTCTATAGCCGCATGATGATGAGAAGTTTACGTATCTGATTGACATAACGGAACGTTACCCGAGGAGCGCGCGTCCTTGTGTCGTCAGGACTACGACCGCGTCAAGGGCCAGGGGCGGCGAATTATTAGCGCCATAGCGGTAATTACCGCGTCGGGCAAAGTTGAAAAACTCAGATCGTGAAGCATTTGGAGAGCAAACACTTAACCACTCAACGGGAGGATTACATGGCGAGCGAAAGAAGACATAAGAACCCGGTTTTGCACTTGCTCCGCCACAAGAGGGCTGGGGGTATTGCAGCCGCCTCGTGTGAAGAGCGCCGGCAAACCATTGAACTTGATTGCGATTGCAGACACCCCGGAGTGTCGCGGCAGCTTCTAACTCCAGTTGGTTTCTTCTCAAAACGAAGGAGGCGCCAAGGGCGTTCCTGGCGTAAAGATTCAGCGTGCCAATAGTAGAGATAAGAAAGAAGTATGACGCGCGTATTATTCAGGAGCCCAAAATGCCGCCGGCTATCCCTATCGTGCCATCATTGGACTGCGAGATGAGAATAACAGCCTCCTTGGCGCCGCGTATTTTCATCACGCGACTCTGCAACACTACCTGTGACGAATACCCCAGATAATCCGGCATATTTCGTGCCACTACCTGGCAGAAGATTACCCACAAGTCCACGCCCGGCCTACTGCGAAACGAAAAGCCTGTGTACGTTGAATTTGACGGCGTGCACCTTGGAAATATGGCCAACATTAGAACCAGCGCGGAACCCCGTTGCCGGCAGGGGATGAACACGATTTGGTCATGCATTACGCAGCTTCATCCGTCACTGCCACGCCACGGTGCGATATGCCGGGAGTCTTCCTTGCACACTTTTTCATAACGAGTAACTGTTACGCCACGGCTTACGACCTCCTACAAACCCTGATTTGCGTTCCCATTTGTTATTTGGCTGGCAGCCGTCGGCGTGGCCCTCGCCGGATTAAGTGCTCGCTTGGTCTTATACACCGCGGCGATCGCAAAGAACCAGCAATACGTAATAA
>ERZ1370068.2390-contig-1543_pt1 | contig 41297 bp, 57 predicted proteins | sample MGYA00561227_ERZ1370068 | MGnify/ENA primary metagenome ERZ1370068 (study PRJEB38410, sample SAMEA6850437) | metagenome | study: Metagenomic assessment of the ecological functions of the soil: analysis of the soil microbiota associated with the... | reverse complement strand
GTTACGCATTGCTATCGACGATCAGTGCCGTGCGCGCCGCGCGGAAGGTAAGGTGCCGCGCTTTGCGCATAACCCTTGTCTGGATGTGGTGGGCATTGGGCTGGGTTCGAACCAGCGACCCTCTGCCGCGTGAAGGCGGTGCTCTACCACTGGAGCTTGCCGCCTGGCGAACCCAGACGGGGGTCACGTGATTAAAGCAACAAGGGGGAGGCGAGTGGACGTGCAAGGCGTGTGCACCGCCACCATGGAATCGGCGTATCGTTTGCACCGGTACGGTGCAACAGCAACGCGCACGTGGTTGGTGCGTTTCTCGCGTTTCCGGGCGCACAATCGGCCCCAAGCCTGTACGTGGTTTTCCAGGGTTTTTCCTGCATGGCTCGCCCTTTGCTAACCCTCGGACGCCCCCTCCATGCCCCGGACCTTCTACGACGCAGATGTGCGGCTCCCTGACGGCAGAATACGTCCGGCCGCATTACAAAGCGGTCGCGGATTGGCTGGCAGGCAACGCCGCCGCTGTCGCGCGTCGCGCAAAAGCGCGAGGAGGCTGATCGTGCGTTACCGTCGGCTCGGCATCACGTTCGCGGTCTACGGCGAGGACAGCGGCACCGAGCGCCTGATTCCTGTTCGACCTGGTCCCGCGCATCATCTCCGGCGGCCGAGTGGGCAGACGCTCGAGCGCGGGCTCAAGCAGCGGGTGCGGGCGCTCAACGCTGTTCCTCGCGCGACATCTACCACGACCAGCGCGATCCTCAAGGCCGGCGTCGGTGCCGGCCGAGCTGCATCCTCGGCAACAGCAGTACCGCGCGCGAGATGCGCGGCATCGACGTGCCGCGGCGGCATCTACGCGCACATCGCCGGCGTCGACGTCGTCCGGGCGAGCGAGGGCGAGTTCTACGTGCTCGAGGACAACCTGCGCGTGCCCGTCGGGCGTGTCGTACATGCTCGAGAACCGCAAGATGATGATGCGGCTGCTTCCCGAGCTGTTCGCGCGCGCTGACCGTGCGGCCGGTCGAGCACTATCCCGACCTGCTGCTCGACAACCTGCGCGCGCGTCGCGCCCGCGCGGCGAACGACCGACCGGTGGCGTGCTGCTGACGCCGCGGGCGCTACAACTCGCGCGTACTTCGAGCACGCGTTCCTCGCGCAGCAGATGGGCGTCGAGCTGGTCGAAGGCGCGGACCTCTTCGTGCGAGGACGACATCGTCTACATGCGCACGACGCAGCGGCCCGCAGCGCGTCGCACGTGATCTACCGGCGCGTCGACGACGACTTCCTCGACCCGCTGCGCGTTCCGCCCGGACTCGATGCTCGGCGTGCCGGGCCTGTTCGCCGCCTACCGCGCCGGGCAGCGTCACGCTCGCCAACGCGATCGGCACCGGCGTGGCCGACGACAAGTCGATCTACCCCTACGTGCCGGAGATGATCCGCTTCTACCTTGGCGAGGAGCCGATCCTCGCACAACGTGCCGACGTGCCATGCTGCTACAAGCCGGACGAGCTCGACGTACGTGCTCGAGCACCTGGCGGAGCTGGTGGTCAAGGAGGTGCACGGCGCGGGCGGCTACGGCATGCTGATCGGCCCGCGCGTCGCAAGCGGCCAGAGCGCGACGCCTTCCGCGCGCGCATCCGTCGCGCGACCCGACAAGTACATCGCGCAGCCGACGCTCGCGCTATCGACCTGCCCGACGTTCGTCGAGGCCGGGCTCGCGCCGCGCCACGTCGACCTGCGGCCCTACGTGCTGTCGGGCAAGATCGGTCAACCTCGTGCCCGGCGGCCTCACGCGCGTCGCGTTGCGCGAAGGCTCGCTGGTCGTCAACTCGTCGCAAGGCGGCGGGACCAAAGGACACCTGGGTTCGTCGCGAACTGACGCATGCTGCTCCGCGACCGCCAAGCGACCTCTACTGGATGGCGCGCCACGTCGAGCGTGCCGAGAACACCGCGCGCCTGCTCGACGTGACCTACCGCACGTCGCTGCTGCCCTACGAGCCGAGCGAGCCGGGCCTCGCGTGGGCCGGAGCCCTGGGCGGTCCCGCTCATCAGCTGCGGCCTCGCCACCGGGTTCTACGCGAGGCATCCAGCGCTCGCCGCCGAGAACGTGCTGCGCTACATGATCCTCGACGCGACGCAACTCCGTCGTCGATCTTCTGTCTGCGCTGCGCGCGGCGCGCGAGTCCGGCGCGCGGTGCGCGCAGCGATCACCTCCGAGATGTACGAGGACCTGAACGCGGCCTGGCTCGAGATGCGCGCGATCGACTTCGCGCGCGCGTCCAGTCGCGCGGGGTCATCCGAGTTCCTCGAGTGGGTGAAGATGCGCTCGCACCTGTTCCGCGGCGTGACGTTCGGCACGATGCTGCGCGACGAGGCGTACCAGCTTCATCCGCCTCGGCACGCACCTCGAGCGCGCCGACAACACCGCGCGCATCCTCGACGCCAAGTACCACATCGCTGCTGCCGTCGCGCCGCCGACGTCGGCGGCGCGCGTCGACTACTACCAGTGGGCGTCGCTGCTGCGCGTCGGTGTCCGGGCTTCGAGGTCGTACCGCAAGATCTACAGCGACGTGATCACGCCGCGGCGCGTGGCGGAGCTGCTGGTGCTGCGCGACGACATGCCGCGCTCGCTGCACTGCATGCATGAACCTCATCGACGACATCGCTGCGAGATGCTCTGCGACGACAGCAGCGCGCGAGCTCGAGCGCACAGAGCGGGCGAGCTGCACGCCAGGCTTCACTACGGCCGCACCGGACGACATCATCGCAGCTTCGGGCTGCACGAGTACCTGATGGATTTCCTCGAGCGCGAGCTCGGCGCGGTCGGCGAGCGAGGTGTCGCTGACGCTTCCTCGTGCCGATGGCGCTGACGTGGCGCTCGGCTAGAATCGCGGTTTCGCATCGCCAGCCATGACCTGTGCGTCGCCATGTCGCTCGACGCGGGGCTGATCTTCGCGTCGGACTCGCGCACCAACGCGGGCGTCGACCAGATCGCCGCGCTTTTCCAAGATGCGCGTGTTCGCGACGCGACGGCGAGCGCGTGATCGTCACGCTCTCGTCGGGAAACCTGTCGATCACGCAGAACGCGCTCGACTGCTCGAGCAGCGGATGCGCACCGGCGAGGCGCCGCTCACCTGATGGAACGCCGAGTCGATGTTCGACGTCGCGCGGCTGGTCGGCGACGCGCTGCGCGAGGTGAAGACGCGCGACGGGCCCTACCTGCTGCAGAGCAACATCGACGCTCAGCGCCAACTTCCTCGTCGGCGGCCAGGTGCAGCGGCGAGCCGCCGCGGCTGCTTCCAGCGTCTACAGCGAAGGCAACTTCATCGAGGCGACCGCCGACACGTGCGTATTTCCAGATCGGCGAGAGCAAGTACGGCAAGCCGGTGATCGACCGCGTGATCAGCGCAGCCACCTCGCTGCATCGACGCCGACCAAGTGCATCGTGGTCTCGTTCGACTCGACGATGCGCTCGAACATCTCGGTGGGCCTGCCGATCGATCTGGTCAGTCTACGAAGCCGGACGCGCTGCGCGTCAGGCATGCAGCGGCGCATCGACGAGATCGGATCCGTACTTCCGGATGGTCCACGCGCAGTGGGGCGAGGGCTTGCGGCGCGGTGTTCGCGCAGCTGCCGGATCCCGAACTGGGCCTGACGGGCGAACCGATGGCCATCCGCGTCGCGCTCTCAGCACCGCACGCACGTATCGGTTCGACCGCCACGGTCGGCTCGGCGCCGCACGAGATCCGCCTGCGGCCCGGCGCCGCATTGCCGCACGCCGATCCTCGGCTACTCGCTCAACGTCGACGCCGGACAAGCATTTCCTGAACTGGCAGCAGGACCCGTACGGCAACTGGGTCGCGCGGCTCGTGTTCACCGAGCACGCGCGACGCGAGCTCGACGATCGCGCGTCGACCTCATCGCCGACATGACGGTCATCAATCCGTTCGACTTCTTCGTCGAGCCGTACGCCGAGAATTATCCGTTCGCGTACGCGCCGGCGCTGGCGCAAGGAGCTGATGCCTTTCCTCGAATCTCGCGCCGGCACCGCTCTCAAGCTCGCGGCGTGGCTCGAACGCTTCCGCGCGACGATCCAGCCGGGCGAGAACACGCGTCGACATGCTGGTGCGCCTCAACACGAGCTACTGCAGCAGGTGATCAGCTACCTCGTGCGGATGGAACCCGGCGTGCAAACGCCCGAGCACGACGCTCGGCGAACGCAGCGGCTCGCTGCCGCGACACGGGCTGGCTGCTCGTGCAGATCCTGCGGCACCTCGGCCTCGCCGCGCGCTTCGCGTCGGGCTACCTGATCCAGCTCGTCGCCGACGTGAAGCCGCTCGACGGCCCGTCGGGCACCGAGCGCGATTTCACCGACCTGCACGCGTGGGCCGAGGCGTTCTGCCCGGCGCCGGCTGGATCGGCCTCGACCCGACGTCGGGCCTGCTGGCGGGCGAGGGCCACATTCCGCTCGCGTGCACCGCCGATCCGGGCAACGCGGCGCCGGTGATCGGCTTCACGCGATCCGTGCGAAGTCGACGTTCGCGCTTCGCGATGCAGCGTCGACGCGCGTGCACGAGGATCCGCGCGTCACCAAGCCGTACACCGAGGCGCAGTGGACAGGCGATCGATGCGCTCGGCCGGCACGTCGACGCGCGAGCTCGTCGCGCACGACGTGCGCCTCACGCAGGGCGGCGAGCCGACGTTCGTGTCGGTCGACGACATGGAAGGCGCCGAGTGGAACTACACGCGCGCTCGTCGCCGCAGAAGCGCGAGCTCGCGCGAGACGCTCGCTGCGCAGGCTCGCGCGCGCGCTTCGCGCCCGGCGGCCTGCTGCACTACGGCCAGGGCAAGTGGTATCCGGGCGAGCCGCTGCCGCGCTGGGCGCGTCGGCGCTCTTGCTGGCGCAACGACGGCACGCCGCTGTGGCGCGATCCGGCGCTGATCGCGATCCGTCTGGTTCCCGGCACGCGCGACGTTCGATCGGCTGCGCAGCGTTTCGCTGCACAGCGATCGCTGAGGGACCTCGGGTGCTCCGCGCTTCAGCGTGATCATCGCGTTCGAGGACGTGCCGCAGATGCTTCTCGGCCACGGAAGCGGCGCTCCCGGCGAATGTCGATCCGCTTGCAGGCCGACCTCGCGCAAGCCGGACGAGCGCGCGCGCCTCGCGCAGCTCCTGCGCAGGGCCGGCATCGACGCCGGCGGGATTCGTGCTGCCGTTGCGCGCGGCCGATGGCGGACGCGTCTCGTGGCAAACGAGCCCGTGGCCCCTGCGGCGCGAGCGGCTTTACGCGTGTCGCCGGCAGACTCGCCGATCGGGCTTGCGGCTGCCGCTCGATCCGCTGCCGGATGTACTACCCGGAAGACGACGACAGCGAAGCCGCCAGTCGATCCGTTCGCGCCGCGCGACGCCGCTGCCGGAGCGGCACGCAGACCGACTAAGCGCGCTCACGTGCGCGCAGCGGTCGCAGCCGCGGACGTGATCAAGACCGCGCTCGCGCCTGCAGGTGCGCGACGGGCATCTCCACGTGTTCATGCCGCCGATGGAGCGACTCGAAGCTACGCGATCGCGCTGATCGACGCGATCGAGGATGGCCGCGCGCGCGCCGGTGCTGCCGATCGTCCATCGAGGGCTATCCGCCGCCGCGCGATCCGCGAATCAGCGTTCGCTCGACGGTCACGCCCGATCCCGGCGTCATCGAGGTCAACGTGCATCCGTCGCGTCGACGTGGCGCGAGCTCGATCGCACGACCGATGGCGCTCTACGAGGAGGCGCGCCAGGTCGCGGCTCGGCACCGAGAAGTTCATGCTCGACGGCCGGCACACCGGCACCGGCGGCGGCAACCACGTCACGCTCGGCGGCGCGACGCGCGGCCGACAGCCCGCTGCTGCGCCGGCCCGATCTGCTGCGAAGCCTCATCGCGCTACTGGCAGAACCATCCGTCGCTGTCGTACCTGTTCTCCGGGCACGTTCATCGGCCCGACGAGCCAGGCGCCGCGCGTCGACGAAGCGCGCGACGACCGCCTCTACGAGCTCGAGATCGCGTTCCAGCGAGCTCGGGCGCGCCGAACGGGCAAGGACGACGACGCAGCCGTGGCTCGTCGACCGGCTGCTGCGCCACCTGCTGATCGACCTCACCGGCAACACGCACCGCGCCGAGTTCTCGATCGACAAGCTCTACTCGCCCGACAGCGCGACCGGCCGGCTCGGGCTTGCTCGAGTTCCGCGCCTTCGAGATGCCGCCGCACGCGCGCATGAGCGCTCGTGCAGCAGCTGCTGCTGCGCGCGCTGGTCGCGCGCTTCTGGCGCGAGCCCGTACCGCGGCCGCGCTCGTGCGCTGGGGCACGGCGCTGCACGATCGCTGCCATGCTGCCGCACTTCGTCGCGGCAGGACATCCGCGACGTCGTCGACGACCTGCAGTCGCGCGGGCTATCCGTTCGAGCCACGCTGGTTCGCATCCGTTCGTCGAGTTCCGCTTCCCGCGCTACGGCACGCGTGCATCTACGACGGCGTCGACGCTCGAGCTGCGCGCAGGCGATCGAGCCCTGGCACGTGCTCGGCGAGGAGGTGAGCGGCACGGGCACGCCGCGCTACGTCGACTCGTCGGTCGAGCGGCTGCAGCTGCAAGGCCACCGGGCCTCACCGGCGGCGCGCCACGCGATCGCGTGCAACGGCCGCGCGCTGCCGCTGACGCCGACCGGAGTCCCGGCGAATGCGTCGCCGGCGTGCGCTTTCGGGCGTGGAGCCCGCCGTCCGCGCTGCACCCGACGATCGGCGTGCAGGCGCCGCTCGTCTTCGACCTCGTCGACACCTGGGCGGCCGCGTCGCTCGGCGGCTGCACGTACCACGTCTCGCATCCGGGCGGCCGCAGCTACGAGACCTTCCCGGTCAACGCGAACGAGGCCGAGGCGCGCCGCTACGCACGATTCTGGGCGCACGGCCACACGCCCGGGCCGATGACGCTCCGACCCCGAGCCTGCGAATCCCGCGACGCCGGCGACGCTCGACCTAGGCGCTACCAGCCGCACGCGTCCCGCTGAGCGCATGGCCCGGGACCTGTCGCCGGCGCGACAATTTGTCTTCGATGCGACGTATGCTGGCGTGGCGGCAGCATCGTCGTCGCGGCGATCATCGCGTGAGCTTCGTCCACAGCACGATCCCGCGGCGCATCGTGCTCGCCACCGGCCCCGTCGACGGCGCTGGCACCACGAGCTCGCGCAGCACACACAGGCGATCCTGGCGCGTAACGGCGTGACCGTCGTCGAGCGCGTGACCAGCGGCTGAGGAGAACGCGAAGCTGCTGCGCGATCCCGCTCGGCGTCGATGTCGCCTTCATGCTCGGCGCGTGGTGCCGCCGGCCGAGCATGCAGGCCTCGAGATGCTTCGCCGCTGTATTTCGAGCCGCTGTGGGTGTTCTACCGCGGGGAGGCGGAGCTCGCGCAACTCGACGACCTCCGCTAAAGCGCACGCGCGATCAGGGCGCCGGGGCAGGGGCGTGCGCCCGTTCGTCGAGCCGCTGCTCGCCGCCAACCGTGACCGGCTGGCTCAACCCGGAGCTCGTGGCGATCGGCAACGTCGAGGCGCTCCGCGCGCTTTCAGGCCGGCCGCGTCGACGCGAGTCTGCCTGCTCGGCGCCGTGGACGTCGCCGGCCGTGTTCCGGTGCGTTGCACGACAAGGGGCTCAAGCTCATGAGCCTCCAGCGCGCGCGAGGCCTACGTGAGCGGCGCTACGCGCACATCACGACGTTGTCCCTGCCGCCCGGGGCGGTCGACCTGGGCCTGCATCCCCGAGCATGAGGGTGAAGCTGTTCGGCACCGAGGCGCGATGCTCGTCGCGCGCGAAGGGTTGGCGCCCGCGATCGTCGACCTGTTCCTCGACGCCGCGCGCGAGCCAGCCGCGTGAGGCCAGGGCCCTTTCGAGAAGCGCAACGCGTTCTCGAGCATCGAGCAGGTCGACCCGCGCGGTGTCGGTCCAGGCGGATCGGCACGTGCGCTTCGGGCCGAGCCTCCCAAGCGCCACCTTCCGTTCTTTCGTCGCGACCTACGTCGAGCGCCTCGGTCATCCTGCTGGTGCCGCGGTGCTGTTCCTGATCGTGCCGCTCATCAACTGGCTCGCGAGCTCCTGCGATGGCGCGCGCCGGCGGCCTCCTTGCGTCCCTTCCACAGGAGCGCACGCCCGCGTCGTCGCGGGCGACGCTCACCGAGATCGCGCCGCGCCCGGCAGATCGCCGCGGCGCGCTCGGCCTGCGCCTCCACCTCCGCGCGCGGGCCGTCCAGCTCGATCAGCAGCACGGCGCCGGCGCTTCGCGGATAGCCCGCGCCCGTCCCGGCGTTGATCGCCTTGATGATGACCTCGTCGAGCATCTCGAGGGCGGCGGGGATCATCCCGGCGGCGATGATCGCCGACACGGCCTCCGAGGCGTCGACCATCGAAGCGGAACGCGGCCAGGGCCGTCTTGACCGCCTCCGGTGTGTGCGTGCAGGCGCACGGTGATCGCGGTGACGAGCCCGAAGGTGCCCTCCGAGCCGACGGCGGCGCCGGTGAGATCGTAGCCCGGCCGCTCGGCCACCTTGCCGCCGAGCCGCACGAGCTCGCCGGCGCCGGTGACCATCTCCAGCCCGAGCACGTGGTTGGTGGTGATGCCGTACTTGAGGCAGTGCGGGCCGCCCGGCGTTGGTCGACGACGTTGCCGCCGATGCGAGGAGACCATCTGGCTGGAGGGATCGGGCGCGAAGAACCACCCGCGCTCCGCGACGGCGTGCGTGAGCCACAGGTTGATCAGCCCGGGCTGCACGGTCGCGCAGCGGTTCGGCGAGATCGACGTCGAGCACCGCCGCTCATGCGCGTCATCGACACCATCACGCCGCCCTGGGCCGCCATGGCGCCGCCGATCAAGCCCGTCCCCGATCCGCGCGGCACGATCGGCGACGCGAGCCGCGGCGGCAGAGCTCGCACGACCGCCTGCACCTGCTCCGCCCGCAGCGGGCAGCACGACGGCGTCGGGCGCCCCCTTGTAGAAGGTGTGCATGTCGCACTCGTAGGTCATGCGCCCTTCCGGGCTGAGCGATGAGGCCGTCGGCGCCGACGATGCCGCGTAGCTCGTCGAGGAAGGCGGGACTCAGGGGCATGACAGGGGCAGTTTACCGCAACGCGAGAGGCCTCGGCGAGCGAGCGGTCAGGCCGAGGTGATGATCGGACGGGCGCGCGGGCGCCCCGCCGGTCAGATCGTCCAGGTGTCGCCCGGACTTCAGGAGCTTGGCGATGTCACCGGGACCGCGGTCGGAGATGGCGCGCTGCTCCTGGTCGAGCACCACGTCTCTCGTAGATCGGGCGCGTCGATGTTGGAGAACACGCCGATCGGGCACCGGGAAGTCCGGCGCGAAGAGGTCGGCCAGCGAGCTTGGCGGCGTTGACGCTCTTCTCGTCGTGGATCCACAAGGCACTTTCCTGCACGCTCTTGCGCCGGACGACCTTCGGGCGTCACGCCCTCCATGATGACGGCCTTGCGATCGCTCGGGCGGCCCGAACAGGAGCGGCTTGCCGTGCTCCAGGCGCATCTCGAACGCGAGCTTCGAGTCCTTGTCGTAGATGACGTTCCACGCGAGGTCGGTTGTACACGTTGCAGTTCTGGAGGATCTCGAGGAACGCCGTGCCCTGGTGGGCGGCGGCGCGCCTGAGCATCTCGTCCATGTGCGGGATGTTGCGGTCCACCGTGCGGCCGACGAAGGTCGCCCCGCAGCCGAGCGCGAAGGCGCAGCGGGTTGATGGGCCGGTCGGCCGAGCCCAGCGGCGTGGACTTGGTGACCTTGCCGAGCTCGCTGGTCGGCGAGTACTGCCCCTTGGTGAGCCCGTAGATGCGGTTGTTGAAGAGCAGGATGGTGACGTCGACGTTGCGCCGCAGGATGTGGAGCATGTGGTTGCCGCCGATCGACAGCCCGTCGCCGTCCCCGGTGACCACGAAGACCTTGAGGTCGGGGCGCGCCACCTTGAGGCCGGTGGCGATGGCCGGCGCGCGGCCGTGGATCGTGTGGAAGCCGTAGGTGTTCATGTAGTACGGGAAGCGGCTCGAGCAGCCGATGCCCGAGATGAACGACGATGTTCTCCCGCGGGATGCCGAGGTCCGGCATGCTCTTCTGCACGGCGCGACAGGATCGCGTAGTCACCGCAGCCGGGACACCAGCGCACGTCCTGGTCGGACTCGAAATCCTTCTTGGTGTACTTCGGTGTCGCCGCCGCCGCTGCCGCTCCGGTCGCGCTCATTTTTGACTCCCGAGCTGGATGATGGCGTCGTAGATCTCTTCGCTGGCCAGCGGCAGGCCGCGCACCCGGTTGAAGCCCACCGCGTCGACCAGGTACTCCGCGCGCAGCACGCGCACGAGCTGGCCGCTGTTGATCTCGGGCACCGAGGACCTCGCCGGTACTCGCGCAGGATGTGACCGAGGTCGGGCGGCAGCGGATTCAGGTGCCGCAGGTGGATCGAGGCCACCGACTCGCCCGTCGGCCTGGGCGCGCTCCACCGCCGCCGTGATGGAGCCGTACGTGCCGCCCCAGCCCACCACCAGCACGTCGCCGGTGGCCGGGCCGTTGATCGAGGTCGGCGGAATCTCCTGCGCCACGCGCCGGACCTTCTCGGCCCGCGTGCGCACCATGTGGTCGTGGTTCTCCGGATCGTAGGAGATGTTGCCGGTGACGTCCTGCTTCTCGATGCCGCCGATGCGGTGCTCGAGACCGGGCGTGCCGGGGCGGACCCACGGCCGGGCCAGCGTGGCGGGATCGCGCAGGTACGGAAGAAGCCCGTCCTTCTCCGTGCGGAACTGGACGTCGATCGGCGGCAGCGTGGCCGGATCGGGGATGAGCCACGGCTCGGAGCCGTTGGCCAGGAAGCCGTCGGACAGCACCATCACCGGCACCATGTACTTGGCGGCGATCCGCACCGCCTCGTAGGCGATGTAGAAGCAGTCCCCGGGGTGGCGGGCGCCAGCACCACGATGGGCGCCTCGCTGTTGCGGCCGTAGAGGGCCTGCATGAGGTCGGCTTGCTCGGTCTTGGTCGGCATGCCGGTCGACGGGCCGGCCCGCTGGATGTTGAAGATCACCAGCGGCAGCTCGGCGGTCACCGCCAGACCGATCCCTCGCCCTTGAGCGCGATGCCGGGGCCGCTCGAGCACGTGACGCCGATGGCGCCCCCGAAGGCCGCGCCGATCGCGGAGGTCACCGCGGCGATCTCGTCCTCGGCCTGGATCGTCCGGATGCGGAAGCGCTTGTGCATCGCCAGCTCCTCGAGGACGCTCGATGGCCGGCGTGATCGGATAGGCGCCGTAGACGACGCGGCACCTTGCAGCGCTCGGCGGCGGCCAGCAGACCCCAGGCCAGCGCCCGGTTGCCCGTCATCGCCCGGTAGAGGCCCGGCGCCATCTCGGCCGGCCTCGATCGATGTAGTGCTCGTCGAAGATCTCGGCGGTCTCGCCGAAGGCGCGGCCGGCCTTGAGCACGCGCGTGTTGGCCTCGGCGATCGCTTCCGTTCTTGGCGAACTTCTTCGTGATCCAGTCGAGCGTCGGCTCCAGCGGGCGCGTGTAGATCCACGACACCAGGCCCGAGCGCGAAGAAGTTCTTGGTCCGGTCCTTCTCCTTGGTGTCGAGCGTCGAGGTCCGCGATGGCCTGGTGCGTGAGCCCGGTCATGTCGACCTTGTGCAGACGGTAGCGCTCGGCCAGCGCGCGGATCGTCCAGCGGATTCGGCGGCGTAGCCGGCCTTGTCGAGGTTGCGCTTGTCGAAGGCCGCGGTGTTGACGATGAGCAGGCCGCCGGGCTTGAGGTCGCGCAGGTGCACCTTGAGCGCGGCCGGGTTCATGGCGACCAGGCAGTCGAGCCGGTCGCCCGGCGTGTAGACGCGCTGGCTGCCGAACTGGAGCTGGAAGCTCGAGACGCCCGAACAGCGTGCCGGCCGGGGCGCGAGATCTCGGCGGGAAGTTCGGCAGCGTGGCGAGGTCGTTCCCGGCCCACGCCGACTCGGTCGTGAACTGCTCGCCCGTCAGCTGCATGCCGTCGCCGGAATCGCCGGCGAACCGGATCACCGCCCGATCCAGGTCCTTGCGAGTCTTCCCGGCTCCCTGTGACGGGCGTCGCCGTCTCGCTCATCGTTCTCCCTCTCCCGGGTTAGTGCGCCACCCCGCCGGTCGCCCCTGTCCACTGCGGCAGGCTGCCCCGGCCCCTGTTCGGCATCGGAATGACCGCTGGAGGCTGCCTGCCGGCAGACCAGGGCGCCCGGTTTCGGCAGGGCGTACTTGATCTTATCGTGACACCGACGGCTCGGATCAAGGATTGAGGCCCGCCAGCCCGCGTCCATGTCGTGGGGGCGCTCGAGCGCGTCTCCCGGCGGCAGGTTGAGCACCGCCTCGGGAAACAGGCCCTGCCAGCCAGCGGATGACGTCGTTGACCGTGACCACCCCGATCGGCCGCCGCTCGGCGTCTACGAGGGGCACCGTCCGATAGCCGGCCACGCTCATGCAGTGCACGGCGAACGCGATGCGGTCGCTGGCGGTGAGGGCCTCCGGCTCGCGCGCGTCATGACCTCGGCCAGGCGCGCGTCTTCTGCGGATCGCGCCGGGGACCGGCCACCGCGTGAGGACGTCGCCGCTCGGTGAAGATGCCGGTCAGCCGTGCCGTCGCCGTCGACGACTGCGAGGACGCCGGCCTGGCGCCGGGCGAGCATCTGCCTCGATGGCCTCGCTGACCGTGGCGGCTATCGCGCGAGGCAGATGGCCTCGGCCGGCCCCAGCACCGCGATCTTGTCGTCGAAGAGCGCCCCGCGGATCTCCTGCAGCTCGCTCTCGATATCGCCGAACCGCTCCAGGTCGTCGGGCTCAATCATGCCGCACCTCCCTGCCGCTCGCCGATGAGCTGAGCGCTCATCCGCGGCGGCCGCAGATCGGATCGTAGCGCCGAACCGGCGCGCGAGAAAGGCCGACCTCGGCGCCATCAGCGCGCGCCGCCGCGGCCGCCGTCTCGGTGCCGGCCTCGCGCAGCAGATCGACGAAGCGGCCTGGCGGTGGGCGTCAGGGCTTGCCGCGCCGGTGAATGATGCCGACCGGGCGCACGAGGCCCGGCAGCGATCGAGGCCGACCGCCGACAGGGTGCGCACTCCCACTTCCTTTTCCACCGTGTGACGCGGCAGGATGCTCACGCCCGCGCCGATCGAGATGCCCTGCTTGATCGTCTCGATGTTGTCGAACTCCATCACGATGCTCGGCCGGACGTTGTGCTGGCGCAGGGCCCGGTCGATCGCCTTGCGGATGGTGAGGCCGGGATCGAACGCCACGAACGGCTCGCCGGCCAGGTCCGCGGGCGCGACGGCGCGACGCCGGGCGAAGCGGTGCGAGGGATGGCACACCAGCGCCATCGCCTCTTCGCGCAGCGGCACGACGCTCAGGGCCCGGTCGTTCGGTGGGTACGACATGATGCCCACGTCGGCCTCCCCGGTGAGGACGGCCTCCACGACCTTGTGCGGGTGCAGACATTCCAGCTGCACGCGCGTTGGGATAGAGCGACGAGAACTGCTGCATCGGGCGGCTGACGTCGTGCAGGCCCACCGAATAGATCGCCGCCACCCGCACCGTGCCCTTCCACCCGCACCTTGACGGCCGCCACGTCCGCCCTGGCCTTGTCCCAGGCCGCCAGGATCGCCTCGGCCGACCGGAAGAAGGCCTCGCCTTCCGGGTGACCACGAACGGGCGCTTGGTCCGGTCGATCAGGGGCACCCCAGGCTGCCCTCGAGTTGCTGCACACGGCCTGGCTGGCGGCCGACTGGGTGACGAAGTTCAGCTCGGCGCCCCGGGAGAAGGACCGAAGACGGACGACATCGCGGTATACGCGCAGCGTTTCCAGGTGCATGAGCGAGTCTACAGCATTAGCGTTCCTAATGCCCAGGATACGAATTTGCCTTACTGACTAATACTGCGCGCTTGGGTAGTATCGTCCAACTGTTCAACAGTCCGACACCAGGAAAGTCTGACACCGAAAAGAGGATGCGGGTATGACGACGTCCACGCTGCACGCCGGCCAGCGGCCCGCCGAGGGCCTGTACGATCCCCGCGCACGAGCATCGACGCCTGCGGCGTCGGCTTCGTCGTGGACATCAAGGGCCGAAAGTCGCACGCGCATCGTTGGACAAGGCCATCCAGGTCCTGGTCAACCTCCTGCACCGCGGGGCGTGCGGCTGCGAGGCCGAACACCGGCGACGGCGCCGGCATCGCTGATCCAGATGCCGGATCGCTTCCTGCGCCGGGAGTGCGCACGGATCGGTGTGGCTCCTGCCGCCCGGCGACCGAGTACGGCGCCGGCCTGGTGTTCCTGCCGCGTGACGATGCAGGCCGACAAGGTCCGCGCCCTCCTGCACTCGATCGTGGAGGACGAGGGCCTGCAGCTGCTGGGCTGGCGCGACGTGCCGACCGACGACAGCTCGCTGGGGGCCACCGCCCGCTCGGTCGAGCCGACCATCAGGCAGGTGTTCGTGGGCCGGCGGCGCGCGGGTCACAGCACGCAACCTCGAGCGCAAAGCTCTACGTGGTCCGCAAGCTCTTCGAAAAGGCCGTGGCCGCGCTCGACATCCCGAGAACAAGTTCGCCTACGTCCCGAGCCTGTCCTCCAACACGCTCATCTACAAGGGCATGCTCAGCGCCGACCAGATCGACGGCGATGTTCCCCGACCTCACGGACCCGAGGTGGAGTCGGCGCTGGCGCTCGTGCACTCAGCGGTTCAGCACCAACACGTTCCCGTCGTGGCCGCTGCGCACCCGTACCGGTACGTGGCGCACAACGGCGAGATCAACACGCTGCGCGGCAACATCAACTGGATGCGGGCGCGCGAGGCGCTGCTGTCGCTCGGACGCGCTGGGCGACGACCTGCGCAAGGTGCTGCCGGTCACCCGCGAGGGGCCTAGCGACTACGGCGACCTTCGACAACGTGCTCGAGTTCCTCGTCATGAACGGCCGCTCGCTGCCGCACGCGATCCTCATGATGATCCCGAGCCGTGGCAGAACCACGAGTCGATGAGACGCCGAGCGGCGGGCGTTCTACGAGTACCACTCCTCGCTGATGGAGCCGTGGGACGGCCCGGCCTCCATCACGTTCACCGACGGCACGCGTCATCGGCGCCGTGCTCGACCGCAACGGACTGCGCCCGTCCCGCTACTACGTGACCAAGGACGGCCTGGTGGTCATGGCCTCCGAGGTGGGCGTGCTGGACATCCCCGCCGGAGAACATCCGTGGTCAAGGAGCGCCTGCATCCCGGGCGGATCTTCCTGGTCGACACGGCGCAGGGCCGGATCATCGACGACGAGGAGATCAAGGCCCAGCTGGCCGCCGAGCATCCCTACGCCGCCTGGCTCGCCGGACAACGTCGTCCGGATGGAGGATCTGCCGGCGCATCCCCTGCCGGCGGCCGATCACGCGGCGGTGGTCACGCGCCAGATCGACTTCGGCTACACGCACGAGGATCTGCGGATCGTGCTCGGCCCCATGGCCAAGAACGGCGAGGAGCCGCTGGGCTCGATGGGGACGGACACGGCGCTGGCCGTGCTCTCCGAGCGGCCGCGGCCGCTCTACGACTACTTCAAGCAGCTCTTCGCCCAGGTGACCAACCCGCCGCTGGACCAGATCCGCGAGGAGCTGGTCACCTCGATGGAGTCGACGATCGGCCCGGAGGGCAATCTGCTCCAGCCGGCGCCGGAGTCGTGCCGCCAGATCGTCATCAGGACCCGGTGCTCTCCAACGAGGAGGTGGCCAAGCTCCGCCACTCTCGCGCACCGTGGTTCAAGTCGGTGACCCTGCCGATGCTCTACGACGGTCGGCCGACGGCGGCAGCCGGTCTCGAGCGGGCGCTGCAGACGCTGCAGACGGCGGCCACGCCAGGCGCATCGCCGAGGGCCACAGCATCGTCATCCTGTCCGACCGCGGCGTGACCCGTCAGCGAGCGCCATTCCGAGCCTGCTCGCCACCGCGGCCGTGCACCATCACCTGGTGCGGCGCGGCGAGCGCACGCGCTGCGGCCTGGTCATCGAGACCGGCGACGCGCGCGAAGTGCACCACATGTGCCTGCTGATCGGCTACGGCGCCGGCGCGGTGAATCCGTGGGTGGCCTTCGAGACGCTCGACGACATGATCCGCCACGAGCTGCTGCCCGGCGTGGATCGCGCCAAGGCCGTGCGCAACTACATCAAGGCGCTCAACAAGGGGATCCTCAAGGTCATGGCCAAGATGGGGATCTCGACGCTGCAGAGCTACTGCGGCGCGCAGATCTTCGAGGCCATCGGCCTCAACCGCGATCTGGTCGATCGCCTACTTCACCGGTACCGCCTCGCGCGTGAGCGGCATCGGCATCGACGTGATCGCCGAGGAGGTCCGCCGGCGCCACGCGGATGCCTACCCCGACCGGCCGGCCGGCCAGCGCCGAGCTCGACTGGGGCGGCGAGTATCAGTGGCGCCGCGACGGCGAATACCACCTGTTCAACCCGGACACGGTGTTCAAGCTGCAGCACGCCACGCGCTCAGGGCAGTGCGCGGATCTTCCAGCGACTACACCAAGCTGGTGCGACGACCAGAGCCAAGCGGCTGGCCACCCTGCGCGGCCTGATCCAGCTGCGGCCGGCGCGCGGCGCCGATCCCGCTCGACGAGGTCGAGTCGGTCGAGGCGATCCTCAAGCGCTTCGCCACCGGCGCGATGTCCTACGGCTCCATCAGCCAGGAGGCGCACGAGACCCTGGCCATCGCGATGAACCGCATCGGCGGCAAGTCGAACACCGGCGAAGGCGGCGAGGACCCGGCGCGCTACGTTCGCGACGCCAACGGCGACTGGCGGCGGAGCGCCATCAAGCAGGTGGCCTCCGGCGCTTCGGCGTGACCAGCGAGTACCTGGTCAACGCCGACGATCTGCAGATCAAGATGGCCCAGGGCGCCAAGCCGCGGCGAGGGCGGCCAGCTGCCCGGCCGCAAGGTCTATCCGTGGATCGCCAAGGTCCGCTTCGCGACGCCCGGGCGTGCGGTCTCATCTCGCCGCCCCCGCACCACGACATCTACTCGATCGAGGACCTGGCCCAGCTCATCCACGATCTGAAGAACTCGAACCCGAGGCGCCCGGATTCACGTCAAGCTCGTCGCCGAGGTCGGCGTCGGCACGGTCGCCGCGGGCGTGTCGAAGGCGCACGCCGACGTCGTGCTGATCTCCAGGCCACGACGGCGGCACCGGCGCCTCGCCGCTCGACCTCGATCAAGCACGGCGGCGTGCCGTGGGAGCTCGGCCTGGCCGAGACCGCAGCAGGTGCTGGTGCTCAACAAGCTCCGCGACCGGATCGTCGTGCAGGTGGACGGCCAGATGAAGACGGGGCGCGACGTGATCATCGCCGCGCTGCTCGGGGCCGAGGAGTTCGGCTTCTCGACCGCGCCGCTGGTCGTGCTGCGGCTGCATCATGATGCGCGTCTGCCATCTCAACACCTGCCCCGTCGGCGTCGCCACCCAGGACCCGGAGCTGCGGGCGCGCTTCGCCGGCAAGCCGGAGTTCGTCACGAACTTCTTCCGCTTCATCGCCGAGGAGGTTCGCGAGTACATGGCCGCGCTCGGCTTCCGCACCATCGACGAGATGGTCGGGCGGGTGGATCGGCTCGACTTCCACGCCGGCGCTCGAGCACTGGAAGGCCCGGGGCTGGACCTCTCGTCGATCCTCCACCAGCCCGACATGCCGGCGGACGTCGCCCGCGCACTGCGTGATCGGCCAGGACCACGGGCTGGACAAGGCGCTCGACCGGACCACGCTGATCCCGGCCTGCCAGGAGGCGATCGAGCACGCCAAGCCGGTGCAGCTCGCCATGCCGATCCGCAACGTGAACCGCACGGTCGGCACGATGCTCGGGTACGAGATCACCTCGCGGCACGGGGCCGAGGGGCTTCCCGACGACACGATCCGCGTGCACTTCACCGGGTCGGCCGGCCAGTCGCTTCGGCGCGTTCGTGCCGCCGGGCGTGACGTTCACCCTCGAGGGCGACGCCAACGACTACTGGGGCAAAAGGGACTCTCGGGCGGCAAGCTCATCGTCCACCTGCCGCGACAGGCGACCGTTTCGTGCCCGAGGAGAACATCGTCATCGGCAACGTCGCGCTCTACGGCGCGACGAGCGGCGAGGCCTACGTGCGCGGGGTGGCCGGCGAGCGCTTCGCCGTCCGCAACAGTGGCGTGCACGCGGTCGTCGAGGGTATCGGCGACCATGGCTGCGAGTACATGACCGGCGGCCGCGTGGTCGTGCTCGGGCACAGCGGCCGCAACTTCGCGGCCGGCATGTCGGGCGGGCATCGCCTACGTGCTCGACGTCGACGGCGACTTCAAGCGGCGCTGCAACTTCGGCATGGTGGAGCTCGAGCGCCTCGACCAGCCCGAGGACATCGAGCTGGTCCGTGACCTGATCCGTCGCCACGTGTACCATACGGCCTCGACTTACGCGGCAGGGATCCTCGACGGACTGGATCAGCGCCGCAGCCGAGGTTCGTGAAGGTGATGCCGAGAGACTACAAGCGCGTGCTCCTGGCCGAGAGCCAGGCCCGGGCGAGGGCCGTCAGCCGACCTTCGCCGAGCTGGTCGGTACCACCAGCGGGTAAGTCGCGTGGGCAAGGTCACGGGCTTTCTCGAGATCAAGCGCAAGAAGTGGCCGACGCGCCCGGTCGACGAGCGTCTGCGCGACTGGCGCGAGATCTATCTGCCCTTCCCGGCGACGAGCTGAAGAAGCAGGCGCGCGCGGTGCATGGACTGCGGCATCCCGTTCTGCCACCAGGGCTGCCCGCTCGGCAACATCATCCCGGACTGGAACGACCTCGTCTATCGCGAGCACTGGCAGCGACGCGATCGATCGTCTGCACGCCACCAACAACTTCCCGGAGTTCACGGGCGCGGCTCTGCCCGGCGCCGTGCGAGGGCGTCGTGCGTGCTCGGGATCAACGACGATCCGGTGACGATCAAGGCCGTCGAGGTCACGATCATCGATCGCGCGTTCGACGAGGGATGGGTCGTGCCCGAGCCGCCGGCCGCCGCGCACCGGCAAGAAGGTCGCGGTCGTTGGCTCCGGCCCGGCCGGGCTCGCGGCCGCCGAGCAGCTCAACCGCGCCGGCCACCTGGTGACGGTCTTCGAGCGCGCGGACCGCATCGGCGGGCTCCTGCGCTACGGGATCCCCGAGTTCAAGATGGAGAAGCGCGTCCTCGAGCGCCGACTGCGCCTCGATGGACAAGGCGGGCGTCGTCTTCCGGCCCAACGCCGACATCGGGCGCTCGGTCCGGAGCGCGGATCCTGCGGCGCGAGTTCGACGCCATCGTGCTCGCCTGCGGCGCCGGCGCGCCCCGCGACCTGCCGGTGCCCGGGCGCGAGCTGAGCGGGATCCACTTCGCCATGGAGTACCTGACGCCTCAGAACCGGCGCTGCGAGGGCGACCGGATCGACGACGAGCGGTTCATCACCGCCGAGGGCAAGCGCGTGGTCATCATCGGCGGCGGCGACACCGGCGCCGACTGCCTGGGGACCGTGCACCGCCAGCGGGCCGCGTCCGTCCACCAGTTCGAGCTGCTGCCCCGTCCGCCCGACACCGCGCGCGGCCGACAACCCGTGGCCGCAGTGGCCCAACGTCTTCCGCGTCTCCGGCGCGCACGAGGAAGGCGGCGAGCGCGTCTACGCGGTGTCGACCCAGCGCTTCACCGGGACCGGCGGCCGGGTGGAGAAGCTGCACGGGCGTGAACGTCGAGATGGTCCGCGATGGCGGCCGGCTCGACTTCAAGCCGATCGCCGGCACGCGAGTTCACCCTCGACGTGGATCTGGTCCTGCTGGCCATGGGCTTCCTCGGACCGGAGCGCACCGGCCCGATCGAGGAGCTGGGTCTCAAGCTCACCGAGCGCGGCAACGTCGCGCGCGATCCCGACTGGATGACCAGCGCGCCCGGCGTCTTCACCTGCGGCGACATGCAGCGCGGGCAATCCCTGATCGTCTGGGCGATCGCCGAAGGCCGCTCCTGCGCCGCCGGCGTCGACCGCTGGCTGATGGAACCATACCGACCTCCCCAGCCCCCGTAGCGTCGCTCGTCGGAGCACCGTCCTGAAGCGGCCGATCGGACCAGTCGCGCTCCGTCCTGACACCGATCTCTCAAACGATCGAGCGCACCGTCAGGAGCACCTTTCAGGGGCATGGGGGCCATTAGGCTTTCCCTGCAATTAACTCCGGCAGTCCGGACTTCCCGCGTCGACACTACCTGTAACTCTCGACCGACGTCGCGATGCACTCGGCGCGGGATTTGGCTTCGCCGCGCATCTTGTCCAGCGCTTTCGCGCAGGCTTCGCAGCTCGGGTACGAGGACGCGGAGCTGCGATGCTGCTCCGTGCCGCGCACGCGGAGCGTGCACTCACCGGTCACCTTGCTGGCGATCCCGGACGGACGGTTCGACGGCAAGCGTGGCTTGGGTGGCTCGCCCGGCTGCTCTGACCGGCAGCTGGGAGCGGTAGCGCTCGGGAACCTGATCACGCCGGCCCACGTAGTGCGGGTTGCCCTGCTCGTCCACCCAGCGATAGGACTGCGCGGCCGCCTCATCCCCCGACGGCGAGCAGCGCGAGCATGAGCACCGGGCCCATCCAGCCGATTCGTGATCATCGCGACGCCTCCAGCGGCACGCAGTCGGCCAGGCCGCGATCCGGCCCGCGCATCGCTCTCCAGCGCGCGACGGCACGCCTCGCAGTTCGGATAGGAGCGAAGCGATCCCGACTGCGTGCGGGTCCGGGCGACCTTGAGCACGCACTCCCCGCGGCTGCGCGCGGGGCCTCGGACGTCCCGCCGACCGGGCATCGGATCGCTCGCTGCTTCGGCTCGGCGGGAGGCTCGGGCTGGGAACGGTACTGCTCGGGGACCTGATCGAGCGAGCCCACGTAGTGAGGATTGCCCTCGTCGTCGACCCAGCGGGAACATCTGGGCGTCCGCGGTGGCGGCGCTCACGAGCAGGGCCAGCAGGAGTCCGACCGTCGCGCGCATGTCCATCGTGGTCTCCCGGCCGCTTACCGGGGGTGAGCGGCTCACCGACCAGTCCCCACCATGGTAGCGCCACTGCCAGGATCGCCACCCATCCAACGAGCGTCATCCAGAGCCCGAATTTCAGCACCTCGCCCGCCGAGACGTGACCGCGCTCGTAGATGACCAGGGCCGAGGCGCTCTGGGCGGGATAGTAGACGACGGCGTCGCCGGTCATCATCACCACCAGCGCGCACACCAGCGGGTTGACCCCGCCTCGGGTCCCCACCGACATCGCGATGGGCAGGGCGAGGGCCAGGAAGCCCGAGATGTTCGGCACCAGCGCCCGCAGCGCCGTGGCGCCCACCATCAGCAGAACCACGATGGCGATCGGATGCTGGCCCAGCCCGGGCAACACGCCAACCAGCAAGCGGCCAAGCCAGGCGGCGCGCCGCTGGCACCGAGGACGTGCGCCAGCGAGATCGAGGTGGCGATCACGAAGAAGTTCGCCCAGCCCACGCCGCGCTCGAGGTCGGCCCAGGCCAGCGGCCCGATCCCGGGGATCAGCAGCGCGACAAACGCCAGCAGGGCCGGCAGCGCGGGATCCAGATGATGCAGGGCATCGGTGAGCCACAGCGTGGAGGCGCCGAGGATGATCGCCAGCGTTCGCCACTCGGGGCCGCTCAGCGGCCGGCGGGGCCACCGGCGCCGGCGCGGGCAGCGCCTGCCCCAGAGCCCCGGCGGTAGAGGGTCCAGGTGAGCACCGCGCCGAGCAGCATGATCGTGTAGTACGGCACGGCCATGAGGCGCGAACCATCCGCTCCACGACATGCCCCCGATGATGGCCGCGCTCATCACCGGTGTGATGCCGCCGGTCAGCAGCGCGGTGGACGCGAGCCGGTTGATCGAGGACAGGGCGAGCATGACCGCCTTGGCGACCGGCGCGCCGCGCGGCACCGCGGCCAGCGCGAACACCTCGTCGTAGATGTGGATGAGAATGCCGGACCGGGTGGTGGCCGACGGCAGCACGAAGGTCATGGCGGGAAACGCCAGGACCAGGTGAAGGTACGACGGCCAGAGCTCCGGCCGCGCGCGTGCTCGAGGATCGCGCGGGCCAGGCGCTCGGCCAGGCCGCTGCGCACCACGGCCACGCCCATCGTCAGCACGCCCACCAGGAAGTACGGCACCGGGTTGGCGAAGCCCTGCAGGGCGGGACGGATCCCATCGGCCGCGCCGGTGAGCGCGAGCAGGACGATCCCGAGCAGCGCGGTGACCCCGGGCTCCAGCGCCTCGGTGGTCCACAGCACGATGACGATCAGCGTGACGAGCAGCGCCCGCTGCCCGGCCCGCGGCAAGCCCTCGAAGAGCGGTGGCAGCACCAGCGCCAGGACGAGCACGCCGAGCGTGGCGCCGAGGGCGAGCGTCCTGACTCCGGTGGGGCGCGCCACGGCGGTCTGCGCTCGGCCCATGCCGCGCCATCCTGCCACGGCGCTGCCGTTCGCGTCGAGGAACGCGCGTCACCGCGGCTGCGCTACACTCGCCGCCGTGCTGAGTGTTCGCGCGGTCCTGGCCACCGCATCGTCACGCCCGCCGATCGTCCTCGTACACGGCGCCGCCAACTCGGCCAGCATCTGGCGCTTCTGGCAGGCGGATCTCGCGAGCCGAGGCTGGTCCTCGTGGGCACTCGATCTGCGTGGCCACGGGGCAAGCCCCGACAGCGACCTGGCGCACACCTCGATGGCCGACTACGCCGAGGACGTCGCTGCGCTGGTGCGAGAGCTGGTCCGGCCCCCGGTCCTGGTCGGCTGGAGCATGGGCGGACTCGCGGCGATGCTCGCCGCGGCGCGCGGCCCCGCGGCCGGCTACGTGGGCCTGGCGCCGAGCCCGCCCGCGCGCCAGCGCGACGCCTCGATCCCGCTGCGGGCGGCGACCCTCGACGCCGCCGAGTATGGCATCACGAGCACCGATCCCGCCGACCAGCCCACGATGATGGATCTCGACCTCGAGGAGCGACGCATCGCGCTCGCGTCGCTGGGCTTCGAATCGCGCCTGGCCCGCGACGATCGCAAGGCCGGCGTCGTTCTCACCGCGCTGCCCTGCCCCGCCCTGGTCGTCGCGAGCCGGAGCGACGCCACCTTCCCGCCGCCGGCCTACGCCGACCTGTCGGTGCCCGCCGAGCGGCTCGTGGTGGACGGCGCCTCGCACTGGGGGCTGGTGCTCAACCGGCGATTGCTCGCGACGCTCGTGCCCACCGTCACGGCCTGGCTCGAGCGCGCGTGCGGCGGAGGATGAGGGCAGCGACAACCCGTCGAAGAGGCGCCGGATCCGCAGCCAGGCCCAGGCGACGACGACCAACCCAAGCAAGAACACCTCGTTGGCGATCCCGAAGCTCGGCCAATCGTTAAACCGCCAGCCCAGCCACTCGTTGACGACGGTGATGACCAAGATCTGGTGGGCGAAGTAGAGGAAGAGCGCGGTCTGCCCTAGCATCACCAGCCAGCGGAGCCGCCAGTGCCATCGCTCCATGACCCAGTAGGCTGTGCCGAGCGTCAGCAGCAGCATGCCGAGGACCCACAGTAGTGACGGGCCGCGCGGCGTCCAGTGGTTGTTGAGGATGAAGTCCCGCTTCATCCCCAGCCGGACTGGCGTTGTCATCCACCAGTCCCAGACGAAGAAGGCCGAGGTCATCAGTGCCCCGGCCGCCGCGGTCAGCGCGAGGAATCGGGCTCCTCCGCCTCGCCGCGCCGATACGCCGCGAGCCAGGCCGAACCCATCACCAGGCCCACGAGGACGAGGCTCAGCCAGGGCCATGGCGGAAAGTCGTAGAACAGCACGAGTCCGAGCAAGGAGTGCCGGTCGACGAAGCGCTCGAGCCAGGGGGAACGACCAGACGAACGTGAGATATCCAGCCGCCGCCACGGCCAGCAAGGCCCAGCGCGCGCCGCGGATACCGCATCACCCAGATGGCCAGCACCATGGTGATGATCGCGAATCCGATCGTCTGAAGCACGCCGCCGCTGAGGATCGGCTCGTCGCGGAAGACCAGGACGTTCAGCAGGAGCCCGGCGAGAGCACGATCCGGACGCCGCGTGGCACGAAGCGCCGCGCCAGCGCGTCGAGACTCGCTGCTCAGCCAGCCGGCCCCGGAGCGACAGCGGCGGACAGAACCCGACCAGGAACAGGAACGTCGGCGCGGCCAACGTGAGCGTGACGTAAATCAGGATGTAGCGGGGCCACGTCATGTACGCCGTCGATCCAGTACCGCGCCGTGTGGTTCAGGACCATGAAGATGGAGCGCAAATCCCCGTAGCCCGTCGAGGTAGGCGAGCCGGGACGCCGGAGCGGGCGCAGGCTCGGGAGGCACCATGGCCGTTCGCTAGTCGAGGCCCCGGGAGTACACGCGCGTCGGCGTCAGCTCGACGATGACCGAATCCGACTCCGACAGCGCGGCCTCCTTCGGATACTGCGGGTACTTGCGGTAGAGTCGCGCACGGATCCGCCGGAAGCGCGGACCGCGCTCGATCAGCTTGGCCCGCCCCTGGATCATCACGCCGCGGATCGTTCCCCAGTGATCGGAGTAGACGTCCAGCGTGACGGTCGCCCAGGGGTTTTCCTGCGAGGTTCTTCACCTTCCGTCCGTCGTCACCGGAGGCGAAGTAGAGACGCCCGCCGGCGAGCACATGGCACACGGGCACCACGTGCGGAATGCCGCTTCGGCCCGTGGTGGCCACGCGCGACACGCGCTCCCACTCGACGAACGCGGCCATCTTCTTGGTCAGGCGAGTCGAGGAGTGGCGACGCGGAGCCGGCATGGAGCCGCCCGCGTCAGCGGAGCGGGCTCTGCCAGATCGCGTGCCCGACGAAGAACGGGCCGAGCGTCTGCAGATACTGCGAGGTCTGCGCGGTCTTGCGCATGGCCTGGACCAGGTGCGACAGCGGATGCAGCTCGCGGCCACAGAGGCCGATGACGAAGTCGTTGTCGTGGACGTCGAGGCCATGGCAGGCCAGGCGCACGTCGTGCGCGAGGTCGGCCTCGCCGTAGGCGCGGCCGAGCACGCTGTGCTCGCGAATGACCGCGCCCTGCTCCTGCGGAGTGAGGCGCGCGAACGCGCCGTTGCGCCGCAGCGGATACCAGATGCCCCACGGCCAGGAACGGGTTCAGCACGGTGCGGCGCGGGCGCTGCAGCAGCCAGTCCTCCAGCTCCGCCTCGAAGCCGGACGCGTACGTCCGTCCGAACATCGTGAGCTCGGGCTTGAGCAGGAGATCGCCGAACGCGCCGGTGTTGAGCAGCTCGCGGAAGGGGCCGGCGAAGAACACCGGGTCCTCGTGCATCCCGAGGATGCCGACGCCGCGAGGGTCGTTCACGTCCTGGTAGAGGACCGCGTCCAGCCCCGCCGCCTCGAGCGCGCGCACGAGCGGCTTGGCGTCAGGCAGCCGCCGAAGGCCTGCAGCTGCATGAACAGCCGGCGCTCGGAATGCTGGCTGGCGCCGCGCTCGCGGACGTCGACTCGCAGCTCCTCAGCGCTGCTCACCTCAGCCTCCCCGCGTGTGCATTTCGAGATGCGGGTCCTGACGGAGCTGGCCGATCGAGATCAGCGGCTCGCGTGCCGCGCCGCGCCAGACGCTCCTCGGCGCCGCGGTCACGCCGCACCTGCCACGTCGGCAGGATCAGCGCCTTGAGGTCCTCGGTGCTGGCGCCGCGCCGCAGCGGCCCGCGCAGGTCCGTGCCCTGCTGCGCGTAGAGACAGAGATACCACAGTCCGTCCGCGGTGAGACGGCTCCGGTCGCAGTCGGCGCAGAAGGGCGCGGTGGTGGAGGCGATGATCCCGAACACCGTGCCGTCGGGCAGGCGGTAACGATCCGCCGGGGCCGTTGAGGCCTCGCGCCACCGGCTCGATGGCCCCGTAGCGCGCGGCCAGGCGTGCGCAGGATCTCCCGGCGGCTGACGACCTGCTCCATCGACCAGCGGGTGGCGCCGCCCACGTCCATGTACTCGATGAACCGGATCTCGGCCGGCGCGCCGGCGGCCGAACTCGATCAGGTCGGCCAGCTCGTCGTCGTTCGACGCCCCGCATGACCACGGTGTCGATCTTGGTGCCCGGTGAAGCCGGCCCGGGCCACCGCGGCGATGCCCTCCAGCACCTGGGCGTGCGTGTTCCGGCGCGTGAGCGCGCGCGAAGCGCTCCGGCCGCAGCGTGTCCAGGCTCACCGTGACGCGGTGGAGGCCCGCCGCCTTCAGCGCGGCGGCCTGCTCGGCGAGCAGCACGCCGTTGGTCGTGATGGCCAGATCGCGCAGGCCAGGCTTGGCCGCCAGCAGCCGGATCAGGCGCGTGACGTCGCGGCGCAGGAGCGGCTCGCCGCCGGTCAGCCGCACCTTGTCGACGCCGAGCTCGCATGAAGACGTCGGTCAGCCGGCTGGATCTCCTCGAAGTGCAGAGATCTCGTCGCGCGGCAGCCAGACGTACTCCTCTTCCGGCATGCAGTACGCGCAGCGCAGGTTGCATCGGTCGGTCACCGAGATCCGGAGGTTTCGCAGCGCGCGGCCGAAGACGTCCGTCGGCCGGCGCCATCAGGCCACCACCGCGGGCGCCGGCTCGGCCGGCCCCGGCGCGCTCCCACTCGCGGAGCAGGCCGGCCTTCTTCACGCCGACCTCGAAGTGGTCCCACGGCATCCGCTCGTCGGTCGGCGCGGAGGCGCGTCGTGTAGAACCCGGGATCGCCGTCCCACTCGCGCAGCGCACGCCGCCAGTCGCCGTCGAGCCGCGCCGCCTGCTCCGATGAAGTCGGCCACCCGCCGATCGCCGCGCGCCAGCAGCGCCTGCAGCGCGGCCTCGCGCGGGTTCTCGTGGAGTACGCGCACGTTGGAGAGCGCCGGACGCCCGCGCTTGATCGTCTCCAGCTTGCGGCCGAGCGATTCGGCGCCGTCGAAGGGCGCCCACTGGAACGGGCGTCCACGGCTTGGGCACGAACGACGAGATCGACAGCGTCAGCCGCCCGAACGGATGGCCCTTGGCGTCGAGCACGCGCAGGCGCTCGAGCATCCGCCGCGGCCAGATCGCGGGATCGCCTCGACGTCCTCGGCGGTCTCGGTCGGCTGCCCGATCATGAAGTACGTCTTGAGGTTCGGGATGCCCGTGGCGCGCGCACGAGACGGCAGGCCTCCAGGATCTGCTCGTCGCTGATCGCCTTGCGGATCGCCCGGCGCAGCCGCTCGGTCCCGGCCTCGGGCGCGATCGGTCAGCGTGCGGTGCCCGCCGCGCGCCAGCGACCGAGGCGAGGTCCTCGCGTGAGACTGTCGGCGCGCAGCGAGGAGATCGACAGCTCCATGCCGTTGGCCTCGACGATCCGTCAGGAGCTCGCCGATCCACGGGTAGTCGGAGACGCAGGCGCCCACGAGGCCCGACCCGCTTCTCGCCGTCCTGCGCCAGCTGCTCGACTCGTCTCGCGCAGCGCCTCGACGCTGCGATGCCGGACGGGCCGGTACACCTGGCCCTCCAGGCAGAACCGGCAGCCGCGCCCGCAGCCCTTGCCGACCTCGAGCAGCGCCATGTGGCCGTACTCGGCGTTGGGCGTCTGCACGCGCGGCGATGGTCTCGAACGCGTTCACGCTGCCGCAGGCGCGCGCTTGGTGACGATCGGCGGGCGCGCCGGTGGCGACGACGTCGAGCAGGGCGCCGTCGAGTCGCGTACACGCGGCTCGTAACGCGCGGGCACGTACATCCCCGATCGAGCGCGCGTCAGCAGCGCCGAGGAAGGCCTCGCGGTCGCGGTACTGCTCGCGGTAGGCGGCGATCAGCTCCCCGACCAGCTCCTCGGCCCTCGCCGACCACCACGAAGTCCATGAACGGCGCGCATCGGCTCGGGGTTCGAGAACGCGCACACGCCGCCCATCAGGATCAGCGGATCGTGCGTGCGCGGCGCTCGCTGGCGCGCAGCGGGGATGCCCGAGAGATCGAGCAGCCGCAGGACGTTGACGTAGTCGCCCTCGTACGTCGACCGAGAAGCCGATCGATGTGGAAGTCGCGTCAGCGGCCGCGCGGACTCCAGCGACAGCGGCACCGCCGCGCGTGCGGCGAAGCTCGTCGATGTCGGCGGGATCGGGCAGGAACACCCGCTCGCAGACGACGTCGGGGAGCATGTTCAGGTGGCGATAGATCGTCTGGAACCCGAGGTTCGACATGCCGACCGCGTAGGAGTTCGGATAGACCAGGGCGAACGGCGATCTTCCTGCCCCAGTCCTTGCGGACGGTCCCCTCCTCGTCGTCGAGGAGAGCCTGAGCTTTCTTCTTCAATATCCAGGACATCCGGGTCAGTCTACCATACGCTGCGCGAGCCGCATCGCGGCTTGAGCAGGCGGCTCAGCCTGATCACGCCGAGCGGCCGCAAGCCGCGCGACCCGCGTCGAGATTCCGAACCGATGCACGACGTCCACCACCTCGCGCACGTCCTTGTACGCCTCGGGCATCTCCTCGGCGAGCGACTCGTGGCCTGGCGGCGCGCGCCACCACGCCGCGGGCCGCGAGCTCCGCGTCGATGTGCGCGACCGCGGGCGGCCTTGACCGCGGCCGTCCGGCTCATCCGGCGCCCCGCGCCGTGGCAGGTCGAGCCGAAGGTCTCGCGCATGGCCGTCTCCGTCCCACGCAGGACGTACGAGTAGCGCCCATGTCGCCCGGCACGAGCACCGGCTGTCCTGGAAAGGCCGCGCGTCGCGCCCTTGCGGTGCACGAGCAGACGCCGGCGGACGCCGTCGACGATCTCGTTGCTCCTCTTCCTTGGCGATGTTGTGGGCGACGTCGTACACGCATGCCAGGCCGAGGCTCGCGCGGGCCGACGCCGAGCTACGCGCTCGAGACGCCTGGCCCGCCACGTGCGCGAGCACCTGGCGGTTGGCGAAGGCGAAAGTTGGCGGCGCGCTCGCATGGCCGCGAGGTAGCTCGATCGCCTCGCTGGAGCCGACCGGCGCGCAGGCCAGCTGGCGATCCGGGACGGCGATGCCGTACCGTCGGAGCGCCGCGCCGGTCACCGCCAGATAGTCGGTGCACACCTGATGGCCGAGCCCGCGCGAGCCGGTGTGGATCATGATCGCGAGCGCGCCGAGCCGCAGTCGAACGCGGCCGCGCACGCCGCGTCGTCGTGGATCTCGTCGACGACCTGCAGCTCGAGGAAGTGATTGCCGGAGCCCAGCGATCCGAGCTGACGCGAGCCCGCGCTCGCGCGCCCGCGCGGGAGACCGCGTCGCTCCGGGCTCCGGCGAGACGTCCGCCCGATTCGATCCGCTTCGAGGTCGGCGCGCCCTCGCCGTGGCCACGGCCGACGGCCCACGCCGCCCCTGCTCCATCGACCGCCGTCGAGATCTCGCGCCGACAGCGAGCACCGTGGACCGCGCTCCGACGCCGGTCGGGATCGACGCGTAGAGCGCGTCCACCAGCGCCGGGATCCGCGGCATCACGTCCGCGGCTCGAGTCCCGTGCGCGAGCAGCGCACGCCGCAGTTGATGTCGAAGCCGATGGCGCCCGGGCTCACCACGCCGCTCCGAGCGTCGGTGGCCACGACGCCGCCGACCGGAAGGCCGTAGCCCTGGTGAATGTCCGGCATCGCCGAGGCGCGGCCTTCACGATGCCCGGCAGCGTCGCGCCGTTGGCGATCTGCTCCAGGGAGCGTCGCTGCCTGGATCGCCGCCATCAGCGCGTCGTCGGCGACGACCAGCGCAGGCACCCGCATGCCCGGTCGAGCGTCGGGCGGTATGCGCCACAGGAACAGGCCGACCCGCTCGATGTTCATACGGCGATTGTCGCGACGCAGAGGCGCCGGCGCGAGCTCGACCGGGCCGACCTGAGTGCGCGTGGCGCTGACGCGGCCAGACAGCCGCGCGCTGGGCGCGGTGCCGCGTCGAGGCCAGACCCGCGACCGCCACCAGCACGCCCACGAGGCTCGCCAGCTGCGCGACCCGGAAGGGGCCGACCCAGAAGCTGTCGAGTCGGATGCCCTCGATCAGGAAGCGGCCGATCGAGTACACGCCGATGTAGGCGAAGAAGAGCGCGCCCGGCTGCTCGCGCAGTCGGGCCGCGCAGCCAGACCACCAGGCAGGATGAACATCGCGAGGTCCCAGACCGACTCGTAGAGGAACGCCGGGTGGAAGTAGTCGAACTGCGCGTAGCCCGGCGGCCGGTGCTGCGGCGAGATGTAGAGCTTCCACGGCAGGTTCGTCGGCTGGCCGAACGCTTCCTCGTTGAAGAAGTTCCCCCAGCGCCCGATCGCCTGGCTCGATCGCCGGCACGGCGCCGTGACGTCGAGGCCGCGCAGGATCGGGCACGTGCCAGCGCCACGCGAGCAGGACACCGACCAGCGGCCCCACGATGAGACCTCCGTGGATGGCCAGGCCGCCCTCCCAGACCGCGAGGATCTTCCGCGGATACGCGCCGTAGTAGTCCCAGTTGAAGATCACCTCGTACAGGCGGGCGCCGACGAGACCGGCCAGGATCGACCACTGCCCGACGCTGATGATGTCGTCCGCCGGCAGCTCTGTCGCGCCGCGCCTGGCGATAGCCGAGCCACAGCGCCGACCACGATCGGAGCGCCATGAGGATGCCGTACCAGCGAATGACGATCAGCGGGACCGACCTGGAAGGCGATAGCCCCGGGCGAGTGGACGACGACGGTTGAGGATATCTACGCGGCTAAGGGCCGATGCTGTCTCCCGCCCGATGTCGGGGCCCGCGCATCGTCTTCCTCGGCACCGGCGGCGCGCTCAATCCCGGCGCTATCGGCCGGCCATGCTGCGTCGAGGTCGGTGCCACGCGAGCCTGCTGCTCGACACCGGCGGCGGCCTGGGCGTGGTGCGCGCCTGCTGGCCTGCGACATCGATCCGTACAGCGTCGGCCACGTCTTCCTCGAGCCACCGCCACCTCGACCACGTCGGCGGCCTGGAGCCGCTGCTGCTCACGATGTCCTACCGCGCCTTTCGCAGCGAGCGTCCGCTGTCGCCGGTTGCGCTCTACGCGCTGGCGGGGAGTGCGGCGGCCATCCGCGCCTCGCACGCCGCGGCCGACGCCTCCGCCGAACGCCGCTTCGGTGAGCACCTGAGATGGGTCACGCCAGCGCCGGCACGCAGGTGGCGCTCGACGCCTCCGTCGGGCTCGCACGCTGGCGGGCGTCGATCACCTGCCCCCGGCGGTTCGGCCGCAGGCTGCGTGGTCGATTGTGAGGCCCGCGCATCGCCTACAGCGGCGACACGCGCCCGTGCGACACGCTCGCCGAGGCGGCACGCGGCGTGGATCTGCTGATCCACGGGTGGGCGGACTCGACTCGCGCGCGACGCTCATCCATCAGGTCCGGCCACTCCACCGCCGGCGATGCGGTCGCGGGCCCGCCAGAAGCCGGCGCCCGCGCGCTCGCGCTGTTCATCTCCGGCCGCCGAGTGGGTCGCGCCCGCCGATCTGTTGGCCGGGAGCCGCGCGCACGCGCGGGCGTCGAGGTGTTCCTCAGCGAGGACGGGATGGTGGAGCGCCTGTGGGGGCCGACTGGGGAACCCTCACTGGCGCTCGGTTGCTCCAGGCGGAGAGGCTATCGAGTAGGGCGACGTCCGGCGCGCGCAGGAAGCGTCCAGGCATTGCGGGCGCCACACTTACGCTCAGCCCGGTTCGCCAGGCAACTGAATTGGAGGACCGCCGAACGGTGCTGAAGAAATTACGCCAGTGATCTTTCCCGTTGACTTTGACCGGCATTATAAACATCGTCAGACTGAAGGCAGCCGCAGGAAGTCAGCTGGCCGCGCGCGCGCCTCTTTCACGACGATGCAGAACGCTGCTATAAGCGGGCACCCATGCGACTGGGTATTCTTGCGACCGGACTAGTGAGCTTGCGGGAGCTTATCAACGGCCGATCCGCCAGATGGCAGTCACCTCAGTTTTGGTGGGACTTCACGGCCGCTGGACCTGCGTTGACACGACGACCGTGAATACATCTCGATCGCATGCCGGGCGGCTCTGGAATTTGTCCTTGTTGTTTAGGGTCCAGCGGACGTGCGGGTCGTAATGAAGCGAACGAGGGGACCCGTTAAAGGAACGAAAGAGAGGACGGATGGCGGGTATGGACTGATTTTGGGCATTGTAGAGTTGGTTGATTTATTGAGGGCGTAGCGGCAGCGAACTTTATGGCTGCCCTCCGTGTGGGCGCAGCGTTTCTGAAAGGGGAAGCGGTGCTGGGATAACGCTTTCACGCCGGGTTGCGCAGATAAGCGTACCAGGCCGCAATCTGTGCGAGAACACCACCGGAGGCAATCTGTGATCGGCTAACCTTTAAGCGGCTGCATGCGAACTACTAAGCACCAGATCGACGTCATAGCTATTTTCTTTCCAAGCCGGGGCGGGCGCCTTTACGGCACGATCCCCATGCCTGCCACGCGCTTCGCGGATGGCCCGCGCGTTGATCGGCGGCGAGCGAGGCGACGGACCAGCTCGAACTCGAGCCGTGCTACGGCCGACGGCAGCGTGAACTGCGACTCTGATGTAATCTTGCGCAACCCTCTTTGGCTTCGGGAAGAAGAGCCCTCTGGTAGAGCCGGTCATGATGAACGTGTACTCGGCCACCCTGCGGGAAATTCCAGATGGACGGAGAATAACGCCGCGGAGCTGCCGGTCTGTCAGAGAGGAAAACGCCTCGTGAACGCTTCCGCGGCAATCCACCCCGGATGCACACCTGCTGGCAAATCCGCTGCGCCGTTCTGCAGGCTGGTCTCGGGATGGCCTCTCCGGCAGTTCCACGCACGTTGTCTTCGGATGTGCCGCGACTAACGCCGCAACCGGTGGCCGAGGCCAGGACTGCTTTGCTCCGAGTGCGGCTGATGAAGTGGTGTTTTCATAGGCCTGGGACGAGACACAAGATCGGCGACCGTGCCCGGGAGCGAGACGTGGCCGCGAGCTGGGGCGTGCCAATACAATGCGACGGCTCACGCAATCGGAGCGGGGGTGCGGTTCGCTGAAGCGCACACGTGGGTTAGGTGTCATGTTTCAAGACGTTGTCCGCACGGGAAAGGTCAGGCAGGCTGGTGGTGGATGAAAACTCAACCTCCCGCAATCCCGCACGAACAACATGCACGCTAATGCCAGACTTGCTCCGCTGATGCGAGCCGAAATTGCTCTTCTTCTCACCTCTCAAAAGCTCTCCAGCCGATCCGTCGCTCTCGCCTACTCCGTCAGCGACAGAACCGTCCGCCGCTGGCTCACTCGTGCCAGGGAGTCCGGCTTTCCTCCGCGCCTCGGAGGATCGCCCTTCGGTCCCTCACCATCAGCCGCGCAAGACCAGTCGCCAGCTCGAAGCCCGCATCCTCGAACTGCGTCGTCAGCGCCGCACCTACGCTCAGATCCTCACGCTTCTGCCAATCTCCAAGGCAACCTCTCGCGCATTCTGCGCCGCCACGGTCTCAACCGCCTCTCGGCCCTCGAACCTCCAAAACCTCCAGTCATCCGCTACGAACGCGATCACCCGGGCGAACTCCTTCACCTCGACATCAAGAAGCTGGGCCGCTTCTCGCGCCCCGGCGTCCGTGCCACCGGCGATCGCACGATGCGCAATCGCCACGCCGGCGTCGAAAGTCTCCACGTCGCCATCGACGATCATTCCAGACTCGGCTTCGCCTGCCTTCTCCCGGACGAAAAGATCGCGACACGTCCTCAACGCTCTCCACCAGGCCCTCGACTTCTACAAGGCTCATGGCGTCCACATCCAGCGCGTCCTCACCGATCGCGGTCCTTCCCTATCGCTCCGGGGACTTTGCCGCAGCCTGCCTCACTCTCGGCCTCAAGCATCACTTCACCAAACCTTACCGACCGCAAACCAACGGCAAAGCCGAGCGCTTTATCCAGACGATCACCCGCGAATGGGCCTATGCTCGATCCTATAACTCCAGCAACCACCGCGCTTCCTTTCCTTCCTCACTTCTTATGCGACTATAACTACCGCCCTCACTCAGCCCTTAACTCTCTTCCTCCCATCTCCAGACTTCCAAAAACTGCGGACAACGTGTTGAGAGTACAACAAAGTTAGGCTACGGCCGAGTTCCATGAAAATGGAGCTCTTTGAGGATGCCGGCCACGCCCTTCAGGCGCGGAGTTCTTGTTCTCGCGCCCGTAGCTGTTTCCACTTGGCTGCCACTCGCAGCTTGCTTCAAATCGAAATCGCTTTGATACGGACCATCAGTGGTGCGGCATGACGGCCTTCAAGCAGGCGGCAAGTAGCCAGTCGGGCAAAGTGAAGTGGTTTGAGTGGACGCATTTACGGACTTGCTGCCTCGAGCCCCCGCTCGGCATCGGCTGGCGCGTGGCGAAGGCGGCAACAGCTTGCCGCATGGCGACGTCTCGATGTGTCTTGCACTTTGGTCTCGTGCGTCCAGCGCTGCCGATGAAGTCCGGTCCGATTGGTGCTAGCGCTACGGCAGCCAGTGGCCTCGCATGAGAACAAGACGAGCGACGGCTGATGAGCGGCCGCGCTTTCGCATCGGAGTGAAAGGCGCTCAGCGACCATCTCAATGGCGGGGGCGTCGGGCTAAACGGTCCAGCCGATCCGCTCCATCGCAGTCGTAAGCCGACGTGTGTCGAAGCCATGAATTCTGCCGTCAGTGCGATGCCTTCAGCTTGTCAGAGGTGTGGTCGTAGATCACCGAAGCTCCCGATCTTCTCCATCCAGTGGTGGAAAGCATCGGTGAAATCTGTCGTGAAAAGCCTCCTCAATATCTAAGCAAATCAGACTGTCGAACTTCAATCGCTCGGTGCGTCCTACGGTACCGTACGTGAGTCAACTTGCGTGACTCGCTCTGCACCGAGCACCTCGGCAATCACCTGCAGCCACGAAGTGCCGCGTCACTTTTCAGCACGCGATTCTTAGACGCTGAACAACACTGGCTTTTTGAAATTTTGACTGCGATAGACGCTAACTCCATTCTTGCGAAACTTCCAGCTAACATTGCGAAACACGCTTTGCGATGAGTGGAAAGGCGGCGGAAGCAGGTGCCAGCGGCACGGAGCAGTTCACGGCGGAAGTATGTATGTGGGTGTGAATGAAATCGACAGAGAGCGGGGCGTCGATGGATGCCAGGAACTGGAAACAGACCACTCCTTCAGAGGGCGAGCCGCCGAAAGCCATTGCGCTACGGTGGGGTTGTTCACGTTTTCGCTGACTGGGCGTCGGCGGCTCTCATGGAGCAGCTCACTGGCCCGGGGCGCAACGAAAAGAGCGCCCCGGGCCAGCCCGACTCCGGATGCCTGCGAGAACAGTACCACCAGCGCGGCCTCGCCTTCCTATTGAACATAACAAGCAAAAAACTGGAATATCTGCCAAAGCAATCCCACAATCCACCACCGACGCCGAGCTCCCCACGCGGTAGCGCCGTCGACGCCTCGACATTCATCCCCCGACACCTTCACCCGCGCGGCCATCCTCGAGGGCGTGATCACTGCGCGCGTATCGTAAAAGCATCCCCGCCTGGAAGCGCTCGGCGCCTGGTGCCGCCCGGCGGACGACAGCTGAGGATATTCATCGTCCTCCAGAAACCAACGCCGGCAGCTTCGCGATCGCCGAACGCCTCAGTATAAATTGCCGATTAATTCCATTCTGGAAATATCGCGCCAGGCGGATCGGCCGGAGTTCCATCTGGCGGCATTAAAGTGATGCCGCCAAAGATCGCCCGGATCTATCTCGGCAGGACCAGCCATCAATTCATGGCCCGACAAGGCCGCCGCTTGCCGCCGATTACTGCTGAGCACCTACCAGCTGTTGCCATCAGGAACGCTTATAACCAGCACCTGCAGCTTTTTGAGCTGAACCGCCCTGCGCCACTGCCAAGGCTTCCGCCTCTCTGCCAGCCTGAAGCTCTCAGCCGCCTCTTCGAAGCTGGAGCTGCCAAAACTCTCACAAACGTCACGGCAACACCATAGCCATCGCGAGCACCTTTGCGCCACGCGCCGGATGATAACCTGAAATCGAAAAACGCCCAGGGTTCTGCGCCTCTACAAACTCACGCCGACTCGATCACTGTGTTACCTGTAGCACGGTGTGCATCATCAACGACATCGCGCTTCATACCAACGAAGCTGTTCGGCTGCCTGAGGCGTAATCTGGCATGGAGTCGAAAGTAACAAACGACCACGGCGCGCCGCACGGCCTGATCACCATGGCCCCTCGCACGCACTATCCGTCAACCTTCGACAGCTCCCGACCATCAGCCGCTGCAAACGGGAGGCTTGAGCGTGACCCTGCCGCCCCAGCGGAACGAAGCGCCATCATGGTCACTTCACCAAGCTCACCCCATCATAAACATCGCGTAACCTTTTGGTCACTGGAACAGACCTCGAAACCACCACTGCTGGACTTAAGCTCACTGGCTGGCCACCGATCAGTGCTTACACGCTCAAAAATTCATTACGCGCTGTAAGTCATAACTTTCGGGTTTGAAATTAAATTACGCGCATCCATGGGATGGGAGCACGTTTTGACCCTTCTCTCAGAGACATCTGTCGCCGCCCTTCCGCCTCCGAAGAACTGAGCCCAACTTTCTTCTTGTTGACTAACTCAAATAACTATTCATTTAACCACGCTACCTGACGCAGCAGTTAGGCGTTGCGATCCATTTGGTTATGCCACCGATAGAGCAAGGGTTATGCTATATGGCAGAGCGGAAGCCAAATATCGGTGATCTGGATAGACTCGGAGGCAAAGTCCTTGGCCTCGTTGACTGCTCCCGCCAGAAGGAACAAGATGCAACGCTGGCACTTTGTGAAGCAAGCAGGCCCGGGGAGAAGCGAGCGCAAAGTGAGCTGCGTCCAGGCATCCGGTTTCTAGAGCTTTGCCGCCGATGACAGCCTCACGGCATGAACCCGCCCGACAGGGTAGCTGGTGATCCCAGCCTCATCCATTGTTGCAATCACCTTCTTCTGTAATGTCGGCGCCGATCGACGAGCGTGCTGTTGCGAATTAGAAGTTCCGAGTGCCTACGCGCGGTGCTGGCGGATCGGCAAAAGCCTCCACGCGATTGCGGGCGATGAATGCGAAAATGGTCTCTCACTGGCTTCTACCGCCCACAGGATGCCGCGTAGCGGCGCTAACATCAATTCATTCAGCCGCAGTGCCGGCTGTGTGAGGTTGGCGGGTTTGGCGATGGGTTGGCACATGCTCCGGGAACAGAGCGGTCTTCAGCCGATCGGTGGCAAGCGCAAAGGATTGAGCTGGCATATCGCTGGGTAGTTCGGGCATGCTTGGCACGATGCAGACTCCATCAGATCTCGCGCTTGAAACGCCGACTCGAAGAGCAGTTCATCAGTCGCGTCGTCCGGGCGCAAATTCTTACGACACGGGAGCGCAGTTACTGGATGTGGGTGCGAGCAGTTCAGCCCTTTTTCACGGCAAACGGCATCCGCGGGAAGCTGGGGCGGCGTGGAGTGCAGGCTTTCCCGGAGCACCTGAGCGTGTGGCCTGCGCAACGTGGCGGCGACGCGTGCGCAGGCGCTCACCGCGTTGAGGTAACTTTCTACGTTAGCACGTGCTGCCGTCGGGCGCAGATCGTGAGCTTTGCGGGCCCGGGCGCGTCGAACCGTGGCATGTGCCGTGGTCGTGCTTTCCGCGGCGGGAAGTGCGTGGCGTCTGCTGGCGGGGCTGGATGGCACGGCAGCGGCTGATGGCGCAAACTGCTCTATGGGGCGGGTCTTCGGCTGTTGGAATGCGTCGGCTCCAGGTGAAGCGGATGTGTAGTTGCAACGGGGAGTGACTCCGCTGCAGGATACCAAAAAGGCGGGCACGCGAGCTGGGTGACACGATGCTGCCGGAGAGCGGTGTGCGCGCCGTTGCGGGCGCAACGCGGCGGTGGCCCGCCGGCGGCACTGGCGAGACGGATCGAGCGGCGAATCGGCCGGCGCGTGCATCGCCGCAGGCGCTGGCGCGGAAGTTTCCGGAAGCGGACGACCGGGGCCCCGGTTCTGGCTGTTTCGTCACCCGCGGTTCCTCAAAGAAGCCGCGCACGGGGCCGGTGCGGCGGCATCGTAGCGTGCCGAGGGATACGCTGCAACGGGCGGTGAAACGGGCGGCCATGCCAGTCGGTGGATCGCGAAGGTGAAGGTGGGGCCGCACGTGCTGTGGCGGCACAGCTTTGCCACGCATTTGCTGGAGAGGAGACCGGGACCGGATATTCGCACGCTGCAGACCCTGCTTCAGGCATCGGGATGTGCGCACGACGACGATCATTTACAGGCACCCCACGCTGATGAAGCCATGCCGGCTTGGCGTGCGCGTTGATCCGCTGGATTAACGGAAGCGAGTCCGGCTCTGCTTGTGGCTGCCGTCACTTGCGTTATCGGCCGCGGCGACTGGCTTTCTGCAGGCTTCGACCGTGGTGGTCGAGGTCCGAAGTCTTTTGCGTTGAGATTTCACCGCCGTGGCGTCGCCGGACTTCCTGGTCTGATCCTTCGTGGGGAAAGAAGCAACGGATCGTCGGGATACCTGTCGAAATCTGCCGGGTGAAGGCCCGGTCCACAAGCTCCGTCTTGCCCAATTCATCCGCGGTGACTCCTCTTCCGAGGCCGCCCGATCGTTGACGATGAACGGCGTGAGAAAGATCACTGAGTTCCTTTCTTCACGGCGCTCTTGATGGTCCGGCGGAGAAGCAAAGCCAAGCAACGGAATATCGCCGAGGAGCGGCACTTTCTGGAGGGTTTCAAGCTTCTGCGTTTCCATCAATCCGCCGATGACCACGGTCTGCGCTGATCACGTGACGACTGACCGTCTCCGCCGAACGTTTGGCGATGATCGGATTGCTCGTCGTGCCGGAAATCTGGATGCTTTGATTGGTCAGGTTGGAGATCTCGGGAGCCACGATCATCTCGACGGTGCCCTCGGAGGTGATGAAATGGCGTGACGCGGAGAATGATGCCCGACATTGTCGTGCTGCACCGTGTTGATCGTCTGCCCGTTGTCGGTGATCCTGACTGTTGGTTACGAACGGCACTTCCACCTGTCCGACTGACGATGACGGCTTCCTGGTTGTTGCGCGCCATGATCGAAGGCCGCGAGGAGGACTTCGACTTTGCCCTTCGAGGCCAGCGCGTGCAGCGTCGCCGACCAATCGTCGCTAATGGCGCGCACCGTGAAGCCGCTGGTGCAAAGCAGCCAGGCCGAAGTCGGTCGCGGGAGCCACAGTCGTCGCGAGTATTTTGCCCGTGGTCGAAAATGTCCTGGGAGGTGCTGGTCACGGTCTGCGAGGTCCCATTCTGAACGGTCCCATTTTGTGTGATGGTCGGTATTCTTCGTGCCGCGTCGTCGCGCCAGTGCTGTTTTTCAGATTGAAGGTGTAAGTGCCTTCGACACCGATGTCCGAGTCTTTGTTGGTAGGTCACTTCGAGGAAGACGACCTTTGATCAAGACTCTGCGGCTTTGGCTGGTCCAGGGTTTTGATCACTTTCATCAACTCCAGGTGCGTATCCTGCGTCGGTGACCATGATCAGTGAACGCGTTTCCGGATCGATTTCGATGGTGGCATCGCCGAGTTCGGTGTTGCTTCGATATTGTCGCTGGCCATTGCTGGTCCGGGACGTGCCACCAATGCCGCTCGTCCGGTTCGGCCCGTTGTTGCGCGGCCCGTGGTGGTCGCGCGCGCGTGGAGCACTGCCGGGTCTTGCCCTGGCGCGTGGAGAGGAAGGTCAGCGAGGAGCAGGACGCCGAGCGCTAGCTGAATGACGCGCGCCCGCGGGAGAAGATGCCGGTCATTGGATGGTTGGGTCGAAGAATCAGGCGCGGAAAACTCAGCAGACGTGCTGCGGCCATTCGAGTTCGTGTTGAGGATTTGGCTTGCGTCCATGGCAGCGCCAGTGAGCGGCGCGTTCGCCCAAGCGGCTCGCGCGCCGTTCTGTTGGTTGGTGTTCGTCGCAGTCCTAGTCGCCGAGCATGCGCGCAAAACATTGGCGCACGCTGTCGGCGTCCGCGTGTCGAGGGAATACGCGCGAGACGCGCTGCTTTTTTGCGTCCGTGGCGTCGAGGTCGGCCCACGGTCTCCGCGCGATCTGATACATGGTGTCGCGTGCAGCGGTCACGACCAGTGAGTTGGTGCGCGGATCACCCACGGCCCACCACCTTCGACTTGCAGCAGCGTCCGCTGGCTGTTGCTCTGAGTTCGAAGTGCGCGAGCGATCGCCGCCAGATCCCGCCAAACCCGCCGAACAGCCGAATCCAGCCCGGACCTGGGAATCGCCACGATTGCGGTTTCTGTCCATTCTGCTGATTCGTAGTCTCGCTGTAGAGGTTCGTGATGATCCTGGCCAGCTTCGGTCGCGTCCGCGTGTTGCTAACCGGAAGATTTGTGTTTGATGCACATCCGTGATGCTCGTGTCGAGCTCCGATGGGTTCGATGGACTCTGCAATGTCCTGCCTCCGGCGCGCGCCGACGATCACGGAATTGTCTTGCCTCTCAGCCACGGCGATGACGCGGCGAGTTGGCTTTGCGCGCTTCACTTTGCGCGCTCCGAATCGCCGCCCTGTCCGCGATCGCCCCCGCCCCGCCGGGAAACGGAAACGGAAAGCCGCCGCCTCCCCGATTTCGATTGCGGGTTTGAATTCGGGAATCGTTGACAAAAGCTGGCTGATCACGTGCGCCAGTTCTCTGGCGATTGGCTATTTCAGTGGATAAACGCGAGCGTTGAAATGGCGCCCACCGAGGTATCAATCGCGCGAATGATCTCGCGCGATGCGTCGGATGTTGGTCTGCGTGTCCGTAAGCAGAATCGAGTTGCTGCTTTCGTTGGCGCTGATCTGTCGCGCGTTGCCAGGCAATGTCCTCGATTCGCATACTATTTCGCGGCTTCGCCGTAAGCGCACCGGCAGGATTTGCGTGACCATCGCGTCCTTGCGCGAATCAATTCGGGATCGCTGCCGAGTCTGCACCGGCAAATCGCGTTTTTTCCGCGCCTTCGCGTTTTACGATCATGAGAATGCAGCCCGTTGGCGAATCGCACGACGTAGCCCTACTCGATGAGCACGGCGTTGAACGGGATCCGCCGCTTCCTCCAGGTCCGAGCCCCGTTTGCTGACGACGCCGATTGCGCCTCTCACGGGCTCTTCCTGGACGATGACAAAGCCCGCGCGCTTCAGCTCAGGTAACTCAAGACGATCGACCCAACGCGAAGCGCCCCTGAAGTTCGGCGACTTGATGTTGCCCTTCGCCGGAGCCTCGGCTGGTTTTGCCGCGGCGGTTTTTGGCTGCGCAGTTTTGCACTGCAGGTGAAAGTAGTTCGCCAGCCAGCAATACATGT
>ERZ1370068.8996-contig-7807_pt1 | contig 41298 bp, 55 predicted proteins | sample MGYA00561227_ERZ1370068 | MGnify/ENA primary metagenome ERZ1370068 (study PRJEB38410, sample SAMEA6850437) | metagenome | study: Metagenomic assessment of the ecological functions of the soil: analysis of the soil microbiota associated with the... | reverse complement strand
TCGCACGCGTCGCCCTGGGAGTCGCGCGTCGACGTCGCCCTGCGTGCCGTTCGTCGTCGCCGGGCAGTTGTCGCCGATGTCCCGCGGCGCGTCGCGCGTCGCTGTTGCGGTTGGCCGTCGGGCACGTCGGCGCCGGCGTGTGGTCTACGCCCGCCTTGTTCGTCGACGGCCGCCGACTTCGCCGCAGGAATTCCGGCTGCCGATGATGTAGTAGAACCCGGTTCCGGGAGTCGGCGTCGCGCCGTCGGTCACGCGTCCGCGCCACGTTCTCCGTGTCGAAGCAGGTCTCGTTGTAGGCGAACGGCCGCCGCAGCCGAACGTCCCTCGGTAGACGTTGTAGGTCGGACGCCTGGAACGCGTGGAGCCACGTGAGCGTCGCGATGGGCACCGGCCTTGCTCATCCGAAGCGTGTCGCCGACGCGGTCCGGCGCCTGGCTGATCGCCCGGTTCAGCGGCGCGCAGTCGAGGCGTTCGAGCACCCCGTCGTCGTCGGCGTCCGGATCCAACCAGTCGACCGTCCCGTCGCCGTCGAAATCGGGGGAGAACTCGAACGCGCCCATGTCCACCGTCGGCGACGCCGTTGTAGTCCTTGTCCTGGATGCGCGGCGCGCCGTCGTAGTCGGTGGCGAGGCCCGCCACGCACCGAGTTGTCGCCGGCCTCGATCACCGGGCTCGCCGCTCAAGAGGTGGTAGTCCGGGGGCACGGCGTTGCGGTTGACGTAGAGCGGATCGACGGAGACGTTCCCGATGAGCCCGATGTAGCTCGCGTCGTTCTTGGAGCCGCCGACGTTGGCCGGGTGTGTTCCCCCAGAGGTCGTTGTTGCGCACGATCGGGTTGGTCGCGGCCTCGACGTAGAGCCCACCCCGACGCCGGTACCCGGGCGCCTGATTCTGCGTCAGGAGGTTGTTGACGAACTCCGCGAGGTCGCCGGCGTTGGTCGGTGCGCCGAGGTACACGCCGCCGCCGTCGCCGATCGGCGCCGAGACGTGTTGTTGTGGATCGTGTTGTTGTAGATCTTGCGCCTTCGTGTCGCCCGACGTCGATGCCGCCGCCGCCAAGTCGCGACGTTGGTGTTCACGATGTTGTTGTCGAACGTTCCGTCGCGACGGCTCGACGAAACCGCCCGGCGCGTACGAGCTGAACTCGATTCCGCCGCCGACGTCGCGAGCGTGTTTGCCGCTGATCAGGTTGCGCGCTGATCTTCGGTCTCCGCGCACCGTGACGCGGCTGTACGTCGGCGATGCCGCCGCCGGCGCCGAGCTGATTGGTCTTCGCGGCGTCGCCGGCGCGGTTGTGCCTTGATCGTGTTCCCGGTGATGATCGGCGCGGAGTTGTACCCGACGTAGATCCCGCCGCCGTCGCCGTCAGCTGGAGACGCTGGACGTCCCGTTCGGCGGGTCGGCGATGTTCCCCTGGATGAGATTCGTCGTGATCACCGGCCGCGGCGGCGCGGCCGGGTTGGTGCCATTGATGTAGATGCCGCCGCCGTAGAACAGCTCGAACGATCGGCGCTGCTCGAGCGACGTTGCCGACGATCTCGTTGCGCGTGATCGTGGGAGACGAACCGAAGACCAAGATCCCCGCGCCGATCTTCGCGCTGAACGTGGGCTGGTCGATGCCCCCGCCCGAGTTCGTGATGTGGATGCCCTCGATGCGGCTGGTCGTGCCGGCGGCGGACGGAAATAGACCGCCGAGCAATTCGGCTGGACGCCGATCGGTGCAGAAGTCGTTCGTGGGGCACGGCTTCCCGGAAGCGTCGAGTGTGGTCGACGGCCGGTCCGTCGGTCGAGATGATCGTGATGTTCGCGGTGACGCGGATCGCCTCGTGGTAGGTGCCGGGGAGCACGTGGATCGTGCCGCCGGTCGTGCTTGATGTTGCAGATCGCCGTCTGGATCTTGCAGTAGGGGTCGCCGACCGTCCCGGTGCCCGTCCCCGCGCAGTCATCCACCCACACTTCGGCTTGCGCTCTCGCCGGAAGGAATGCGAGCCCCGCGCCCGCGAATGTCAGAACGTAAGTCATGGCCCATCGGGCCGTGCGAGCCTGCATGCGATCACCCACCCTCGAGTGTGTTGTCCCACCCGCTCGCGAAACTCAAAGAAATTCCCGACAGTTGTTTCATACGTTGAATCGGCGGACCCGACAAGCGGCACTTTGCCGCGCGGAATGGGTACAAATTGCCCGGTGCCGGTATTTCGCCGCCGTTCTCAAGCGGCCGGGGCACGCGCCGTCAGGATGCTCGGGCCTCAACGATCCGAACGTCAGCACGAGGAGGGCGACACGAGCGACGCGGGGCCCTACGCGCTTCACGTCGACGAGCCCGTGGCCTGGCTAGGGGCTTCGCGCCGTACTTCACTCACGTGACGGATGTCGTGGATGACGACGCTCCCGCCGGGCTTCAGCACCCGCGCGAGCTCCCGCATCGTCCGATCCCGCCCGGCGCGGTCGTACACGTTGTGGATCGCGACGTTCGAGACGACGACGTCGAAGCTCGCGTCGCGGAAACGGCATCGTCCTCATGTCGCCGGTCCGGACTTCCACGCGGTCGGCGACACCCTTCGAGGCGCGCGTTCCTCAACGTCGCCCGGGAGAGTTGCCGGTCAGGTCTCTCGCTCTGCCAGAGATCGAGCCCCGTGGCCTTCCCCGTCGTCAACCGGCGGGCGGCGCCGATCAACATGAGGCCGCGGCCACAGCCGAGGTCGAGGACGGACTCAGCGCCCTGCCAGGTGACAAGGTCGAGGAGCTTCTCGCGCTCTCGGATCTTTCCGATCCTTGCTGTCGTAGAGCATCCAACAGCGCCATCGCGGCGCAGGACACGCCGGGCCAGAGGCCGATGGAGGAGACTCTGAACGCGACCGATGCTGCCGGACCACAGACCGAATCGCGCGCTGAGATGGAGCGCAAGACCGGCGACGCCGACGAGCGAAGAGGTTGCGGACGACCCCGGGCGCGTCGATGCCGTAGTCGGGCTTGACCTGCTCCATGGCAGGTCATGCTACCGCGAGGCGGGCGCCTTTACCGAGGCTCGAACCACGACAGGACGTCGAATCCGTAGGACAGCCGCAGCCCCCAGGCGTACCCGTCGGGGAAGTACGCTTTCATCGCGTCGGTCACGTCCCAGAAGTCCCTGCGATACGAGGCCTTGAGGAGGAGATCCGGCGTGAAGCGCCAGCCCACCCCGGCCTCGACGTCGTGGAACGCCACGTTCTGGGCGACCCAGAAGGTGCTGTCGATCGGTTGGATGTACGGATAGTCGTTCTTCTCGATCCGCATCGCGGCGTAGAAGCGCGGCGTGAAGGTGTACTTCGGCTCGAGGAACCAGGCCTGACCTCGCGACAGCTGGCCGTGTGTCGGCACCGCGTAGCGCTGAATACGCGAGATCGCCGTTCAGCTCGAAGTGCCCGCGGCTGAACTCGAGCGAAAGGCCCCGCGATCTGCTGGTCGAACGCGCGCCAGCTCTGCCCTGCCGGCAGCGCCCAGGCGATGCCCTCCCCGAGATAGGTTCCTTGCGTCGCGTACGCCCCGATCCGCAAGCCCGTCATCGGCGTGACGGCAAGCTCGACGGTCGGGCGCCAGGACCGGTCCCCTTCGGGAACGTACTTCTTGTTGGCGAGCGGCTGGTCGATGACCGCGGCGCGATAGTCGAACCACGACACGCTGCCGGTGACGACCACGCCTTCGGGATAGGTCACGTCGTAGCTGTCGGGCCCTGCGATCAACGGATTGACAGTCGAGAGGTAGCGTTTGCTGAAGTTCCCGATCGGGGCCACGACCCGCCCCACGTCGAGCATGAGGTGGGCCTTTGGGGAGGCGTAGCGAAGGAAGGCCTGCTCGATCTGGGCGTCCGTTCCTGACTCGCTCGTGGCTTTGCCTCCTTCGACGCGGCCCAGTAGGAAGCCCTGGAAGCCCGGTACGAATTCGGCGGCGGTCCACAACCTGAGTCGGCCGCCGCCTGCGACGTCGCCGTCGTTCTTGCTGAGGAGGAGCGAGCCGGGATCGGTCTTGAAGAGCTCGAGCGTCTTGAAGCCCCTTGATCTCGACCCGGTCCGCGACCTGAGCGCTCGCCATGCCCCGCGCGGCGACCCCGCGAGAACGCCGGCACGCGACGCGGCGCCGGCTACCGCGCATCGACGGATCTCACCGATCGTCTCCCGCATCGTCTTGACGTACTCGTCCATCGAGAACGGCTTCATGACGCATCGCGCCCCCACGCGGTCGACGAAGTCCCGGCAACCGTCTCCGGCGTTGTCGCCGGTCACGAAGACGAAACCTTTCGTGGATCCCGGGGCATGTGATTCGACCCAACGGAAAAGATCCTGGCCCGAGATCCCCGGGCATCCGCATGTCGGTGACGATCAGGTCGAACGTTCGTCGCTGGAGGTGCTCGATCGCCTCCCTTCCGGAGGAGACCCTGACGACGACCGCGCCGAGCGCCTCGAGGATGTCCTTCTGAAGGTCCACGAGCGTCGGCTCGTCGTCGACGACGAGCACCGAGCCCGCGAACGAGCCGCTCGCGGCTGCGCCGGCGCGACGGCATCCGCGGTCCGGGGAGCCTTCTGGATCTCCCGCGTCGGCGCCAGCGGCAGCTCGATCGTGAATCGTGCTCCGCCCTCGTCGCCGTTTTCCGCGCTGATCCGGCCGCCGTGCTGCTGGACGACCGCGTAGCAGATGCTGAGGCTCAGCGCCGGTCCCCTGGCCCACGGGCTTCGTCGTGTAGAAATGCTCGAAGACCTGCTTCGGGTTCTTCATACCCGGTCCGTTGTCGGCGAAGACGATCTGCGCCTTGTCCCCGGCGATCGACGTCCGGACGACGAGACGCGGCTTCGGCGTGCCTTCCTTCAACGCGTCGAAGGCGTTGTTCACGATGTTGAGGAAACAGCTGGTGCAGCTCCAGCTCGCTCCCAGGACCCGGAGGGCACCCTCCGCGAGCGCGAAGCTCGAGGGTCATTCCGGCGCCGGTGAAGTCGTGCCGGCGCACGTCGGCGGCCTCCCGCAGGATCTGAGCAGACGTCGACGATCGCCCTTTCGCCCGTGTCCCGATGCGAGACCTTCAGGAGGTGGCGGACGAGCGCGGCGACGCGCTGGCCTCTCCTCCGCACCGTCTCCAAGCGCTCGCGCGTCTCGGCGTCGAGGCGCCTCCCGCGCAGCAGCATGTCGACGTTGCCCAGCACGCCGGTCGAGCGGGTTGTTGATCTCGTGCGCGGCCCCCGAAAGCATGCGCCCCAGCGCGGCCAGCTTCTCCGACTCCTTGAGGCGCTCCAGCCGGTCCATCTCGTCCAGGGCGTTTTGGCATCAGTCGGCGCTCATGCGCCAACAGCGACTCCATGAGGTGGTTGTAGGCGACGTTCAGCGTCTCGACTTCCGCGCACGAGCCGGCGCCGTCGAACCGCTTCGCGTGGTCGCCGCTTTCCGCGACGGAGCGGATGAACGCGACGAAGCTCTCCAAGGGGCGCAGCACCGAGCGCGAAAAGACCCATCCGGCGAACCCGGCGACCGTCACGGCGAGCCTGCCGCTCGAAGGACGACCCAGAAGAGGAAGCCCTTCGAGTCGCCCAGGCTCTGTTCAGGAATTCAAGAGGTAGAGATCGACCCCGGGCCCGCCCCGCGCCCCGCCCCGCCCAGCGAGAGGCGCGCGGTCACGTAGTCGTCTCCAGCGAGGCGGACGACCCGCGGCGCGCGCGGACCGAAGACCGCCAGCGCGCTCACGCTGCGAGCCTCGCCGGCGCGATCGCGGAGGGAAGCGTCGAGCTCACGACCTTGTCACCGGCCACGATCATCACGTCGCAGTCGAACGACTGCTGGAGCCGCGGCGGGCAAACCCGCGGTCGATCCTGATCGCCGAGCGTCAACGTGCCGATGATGAACCCTCGGAGCAGGATCGGGCGGAGCCCACGCGGGCGTAGCCACCGTCGAGCTCGAGAACGGAGAGGTTCCTCTCGCCGAGCTGATCGTCCTGTTGCAGGACCCGCGGATGATCGGAATCCGATGGACAGGTCCTCGCCCCGCGCTGACGGTGCGACCCTTCGGTCCGTGCGGTGCGGCCAGCGACCATGCCGTTCCGGTCGCGTCACGATCGAGGAGATCGCGCCCCAACCCCTGGGCGACCTTGTCGGCCTCCATCCGGATCGTCGCTGAAGATCGTTGCGGACGGCGGACGACGAGGCTCGACTCCGAGGCGAACGTCTCCATCGCGGCGCGCAGCGTCGGGGAGCTCCGGTCATGAGCGTCGAGATCGCGCAGCAGCTCGTCCAGCTTTCCCGCTGAAGGTTCGAGAGCGTCCGCTGGTGCTTGCCGAGCGTTGCGGCCAGCTCGCCGCTCGGTGTGCCGCTTGATCGCCACGCTGAAGACGAGAATCGCTAGAGCGACACGGCTACGATCGGTGAGCGCCAGCGCTGGAGAAGATGAGCTTGGCGCCGACGCTCCAGGCTGCGACGCGCGGACGCTCAGCCGCCATTCTCGTCCTCGGACAACGGGATCTCGAAGTCCAGGACGGACGCCTTCCCGCTTTCGACGCGGACGCGCTTGACTGGACATGCGAGCCCGCTCGTGCCACGCGACGACGCGGTATTCGCCCGGCGGGACGCCGTCGATGGCGAACTGGCCCGTCGCGGCCGGGAGACGCAAAGAACGAGTTGTCGAGCACCATGATCACGCCGCTCATGTCGGAGTGGATGTGGCAGAAGACCTTGACGATGCCCGGGTTTGTCGAACGTCAGGGACTTCGAGGCGTTCTGGGGAACCGCCCGAGATCGAACGTCGCGCGGCGTCGAGAGCGAGAACACGTTGTGGAACAGCATGTCGCGGTTGGGGAACTCGACCTCGGTGCCCTTCTCGATCGCCAGCACGTGAGGCCTGAACGCGAGCCCCTCCTGCTCCATCCGGAACGGGCCGCGAGGCGCCGTGGGCGACCTCGCGCCGTCGGGAGCGCGCTCGAGATAGACGACCACGTTCTCGGAGCTCGTCCGTCCATCGAAGGCGGCTCCGGCCGATGCCACGCGATTGGCATCCGCATAGAGGCTGAACTTCATCCGGTGCGCCGCGAGGTGGCGTCCCAGCGTGCACGCTTCCGCGGATCTGTGCCTCCGGTGCGCGCTCTGGCCGCTGCGCCCCGGACGAGCGCGCAGAGTCGCGAGAATCGCTGCGACATACGAATGGCGACGCGTTTTCCCATAGTCCCACCCGCAGGCGGACTGCCTCGAGCGCGGAATATAGGTTCGCGACTCGATGAGCGCAAGGCGACGCGTCGGACCGGTCCGGTACTGGGCACCCCGCCGACGGCTGGGCAGCTCGACGTCCGCCGCGCTGTGGCCGTACGTCCCCGGGCACGACGCGTTTTGCGCCGCGGACCAGGTAGTAGTAGCCGTCGCCCGACGACGGGGTTCGCGCCGTCCGTCGACGGTGCTGCGATCCGGCCACGTTGTTGGCGAGACAGCGCGGCCGTCGCCGGTCCGTTCAGCCTGAAGATCCGAACAGCGTCGATGAGACGACGTCGTAGCTGACGCCACCGCCTGGAGCGCGGTCCAGCTGATCGGTCGTTCCCGACTGACCGTATCACCTGCACCGCAGACCACCTCGCCGGCGGGCGGAACGGGGTCGTCACCGTCCCGCGCTGCACGTGCTTCCCGACGTGCAGGCGATGCCGTCGTCGCAGGCGACGCCGTCGGCCTGACCCGCGCAGGTGTCGGTGGACGCAGGCGTTGGGCACGTCGCAGGTTCGTGATCGCGACGTCGTCGAGATAGAAGCCCGGCGAGATCCGTGCCGGTGTCGGAGGTGAACCGCCACCGGAACGGATCGTGTCGCTCGGGTGCCACGCCGGTGATCTGGTGGCACCGGTGGGCGTAGGAGGCTCAGCGGGGCCCGTCGCGAAGTCGTTGCACGGCGATGCCGCCGCGCGAACGGACCGTTGAACGCCAGCTTCGTGTCCGGGTACCCGCACGCATTGATCGGGGGTGTCTGCGTGCAGCTCAACGCGCTCCCATCCCGTCGTGTCGTCCGTCGCGCGCGCAACCTTCGGCCGCGGTGCGTTGCTCGGCGCGGGGACGTCGGTCCATGCGCCGCCGTTGACGGAGTACTCGACCGCGATGCCGTCCCAGTGGTATTCGATCTGATGCCGCTCCCAGTACTTGCAGGTTGACCGTCGGGCGCCGCGGCGCGTCAGCGGCGGCGTCTGCATCTCGGCGCACGTGTTCGGCGCTGTACACGCTGCCGGCGGCAGGACCCGCGTTGCGGTAGGCGTAGGCGCCGCCGGGCGTGTGATTGGCGCCCGGGTCGTCGCCGGTCTTGACGTAGCCGCCACGGCTGGTCGCTCGTATCCCCGGGTCCCGCGACGTTCAGGCGCATGAACGCGGTGACGTCCCCGCCGCCGTCCGACCAGGTGCCGGAGCGGACTGCCGGTGCGGTCCGTAGGGCGGTGCCGGGAATGACGACGCTGTTCGATTCCTCGTTGCCCCCGCCGCACTCGCCGCCGTGCCCCGTGCTGTTGTCCTCCGCGCGGACGACGTAGTAATAGGTCGCGCCGCTCGACGAGAGTTGGTCGGTGTCGAGGTAGGAGCTCGGGCCGGCGACGCAGGTCGCGATGCGGTTCGCGACCGACGGAACGAAGTCGGGAACGGTCCCGCGGAAGATGTTGTAGCGCAGGTTCGGGGTCAGCGGGCACGCGGCGGACGCCGGCGCCCAGCTGATCGTCACGCCGCAGTTGCTGCCGTCCGCGCTGCCGGCCGCGGCGGCGCCGGCGAAGGTCGGCCTCAAGTTGCACGCTCCGGTCGCCGTCGCGTCGACGCAGCCGCTGGCGAGCTGTCGACTGGCACCTTCCGGCGGCGTCCGCGCGGCGATGCACGCGGTAGGAGTAGACGATGCCTCCCCTGCACCGTCGGTGTCGGTGAAGCTGGTGTTCGGTCCCCGCGGTCCAGCCCACCGGCTCGTAAGAGCCCCTCGCTCCCGCACGGCCCGTCCGCGCGCTCGATGTCGTAGGCTCCGGGCGTCGGCGCGATCCGCCGTCCACGTCACGGTGATCTGGTTGTCTCCCGGCACGGTCGCCGTGCCGATCGTCGGGGCGACTCGTGGGCCGCGTGATGCACTGCGTCGTCAGGGGCACTGCCCGGCGCCGCTCCCGTTCGGCCACACGGCCGAGGCGATCTGGGTCGACCAGCTGTTCGCGCGACAGGAAGTACTGGCTGACGTACCAGAACGTGCAGTCGTCGAACGGGTCGACGCTCATGCTCGTAGTAGTCGCCCCAGCGGCGTGTTGCCGGTTGTTCGCGGTGCCGGTGACGATCGATCGTCTCGGGCACCGTCATCGACCCCGGGCGGATCGCTCTTGGCCCGACCGGTGTAGCGGATGCTGTGGTTGTCGCTTCCGTTCGTCTTTCCGGTCGTGCTGTAGCCGACGAGGATGTTCTCCGCGGCGTCCATCGCGAGCGACGGCATCCAGCGGCTGCGGCCGTTCGGGACGTCCGCGATCGTCCCTTGTTGATAGATGCAGGGATACGACGGGCAGGTGGCGTCGGGGTGTCCGGAGAGCCGGAAGTCGTACCAGCGGACGCCGGAGACGAGGCCGGCGACCGACGGATCGACGGAGTGGCTGACGACGAGCGACTCGTGGTCGATGTAAGTTGCGGTAGGCCGCGCGGAACATCAGCCGGTCGCGCGAGCGAGTCCGACCGTGACGCGTCGTACCCGGCTGCGGGATGCAGGTGCCGCCTCCCCGCAGGCTGCGGTCGCGGCCGCGACCGGAACGATCGCCTGCAAGCGTCCTCACCGTGTTGGTCGGGCGTCGCGAAGTCCACCTTCATCCGATAGATGCACATGCCCGTCGAAGTGGAGCGAGACGAAGATCCCCGGCGCGCCTGGTCGGAGGCAGCGCGAACGCCGTCGAGGTCCGCGCGGCATGTGGCCGCCCTCGCTCGGGTCCGAGATCACCTGCCAGGTGGCGCGCCGGGATTGCCGGCCAGCATCTTCGTGCCGGTCCATCGCCGCGAACAGCGCACCGAGGTAGCCGCCCGCGGTCGAGACGAACGCGTGCGCCATCATGTAGTAGGCGTCGGTCCAGACGCCGAAGTGCGGGTAGTCGCCGAAGGCTGCCCGTCCGGGCACGGCGAAGGCGTAGCGGGCGTACGTCCCGATCGCGTTCGCGCGTCGTCGAGACCGCCACGCACTGGAAGTACACGCCGCCGACGCGGGCTCGACGTGAACTGCGAGATCAGCCACCGATTCGCGCGTCTTGTCGTAGAGCACGATCGGATCGCCGCTGTTCTGAGTCTGGCAGGCGCCGCCGAACCCGGCCCAGAGCGTGTTGATGTTCGACGGGCCCAGGATCGACGTCGCGACCTTGGTCGCGCGCGGTCGAGCGACCAGACTTGGTAGCTGCGTATTGACCGTCTCGACGAACTGATTGTTCCCGACGGAGCCGTTGCTGTCCGACGGCGAGAGCCCAGCTGTCAGGAGACGCCGGAGAAATTGAAACCGGTCGACGGCGGCGTCGGCGGGAACGGCTCCGACGGCGACCGATTGAACGCCTCGGCGATCGTCCGCTGGACCACCGGATCCGGGGCGTCCGAGTGGATCCGCCGCCAGGGCGGCAGCTGCGGGTTGATCGGTGGCTCGTCTTCATCGTCTTCGATCGCCTGGTCGCCGGCGCGTGCAGCCATGTCGCTCAACCGCGGTGAAGATGTCGAAGTGGGACGCGGCGATCGAGTAGACGGTCTGGCCCAGCGCGTTCCGGTGCTCCGTGACCGTGTTCAGCTTGAGCGCCGTCCGTAGTAGGCGTCCGTCCGGGTCCGGGCGCCTTCACCGTCCCCGGTCGGCCGGCCCGGCGCGCGCGACGTCGCGCTTCTTCTCCTTCTTGGCTTCCGTCCTTCTGGGGCGCGCTGGCGGCGATCACGGCTCCGGTGCCGGGAAGAAGGCATAAAACCAGGAAAGCGCAGGATAACAGCCCTAGCGACAGGCGCATCGGCGAGGCTCCTCGACGCTATGAATACGGCGCAGTCCTCTCCAAACACAACCGGTGCGCCCGATCATGGGGTCTCTCGCGTCATCTCGACCATGGTCGGTCGGAAGCCGAGCCCGGCGAACAGGCGGCGGGCGGGCTCGTTCAGCCAGGCCGCCATGGTGCCACGCGCGGGCGCCTTCGCGCGCAGGGCGGCGACCGCCTCTTCCACGAGGCGGGTCGCGACGTCCCGGCGTCGCGCGCTCTCCGTCCACGTACACGTCGTGGATCTTTCCGCACGAGTCCCGCAGATCGCTCCAGTCGCGGTCCTCGAGAGTCGCCATGAGATAACCCAGCACCGCGTCTTCGTCGCCCACCGGCCTGACCGCGACGAGCAGGACCGTGCCGTCACGATCGAGCTGCGTCCGCAAGAACCGCTCGTAGCCTTGTTCCAGTGGCTCGATGGACGCGAAGCGGAGCGGGTCGTACGCGTGGTGGAGCCGCACGAGCTTCGCCGCGAGCTTGGCGGCCGCGGGGAGCTCGGCGTGGAGCGGTCGCCGGATCTCGATCATGCGCTACCAGGCCCCGCAGCGCTTCTCCGCGCTCCGCACCATCGGCGCGTCCGCGCGGCACTGGAACGCCTCGCGAAACTCCGGCAGGTTCGAGAGCGGACCGATGACGCGGTACTTCGCGATCGGGTGGGGATCGCCCTGGACCATCAGCTGCTGCTGCGTCTCGGGGCGGATCGCGTCGCCGCGGAACTGGCCCCACGCGATGAAGAACTGCTGCTCGGGCGTGAATCCGTCGATCGTCCGGCGGCTCGCGGCTTCCGCTGCAGCGACTGCTGAACGCCAGGTAGGCCAGCTTCGCGCCGCCGAGATCGCCGATGCTCTCGCCGAGCACGAGCTTGCCGTTGTGGTGGATGCCGCGGCTCGATCGAGTAGTGACTCGAACTGATCGACGACGCACGGCCGCGCGCCTGGAACTGCTTGAGGTCGGCTGCGGTCCACCAGTTCCGGCAGCCGTCCCGGGCAGTCGTACTGCGCGCCCTGATCGTCGAAGCCGTGGCTAGATCTCGTGGCCGATGACGACGCCGATCGCGCCGTAGTTGACGGCGTCGATCGCGTCGACCGGAGAACGCCGGGCGGCTGGAGGATGCCGGCCGGGAAAGACGATCTCGTTCAGGAGCGGGTTGTAGTAGGCGTCGGAGGTCGGCGGCGGTCATGCCCCAACGCCCGCGATCGACGGGCTTGCCGATCGTCTTGGCGATCGTCGTCCGACGCGCGAAGCGCGCACGCGACGACGTGTCTCGAAGAACGCGTCGCGCCGGATCGTCGAGCGCGCCGTAGTCCTTCCACTTGTCCGGGTAGCCGACCTTCGGGTTGAAGGTGGCGACAGCTTCGCCATCGCGCCTCTTTGGTCTCGTCGCTCATCCACGGCCGCGACAGGATGTCGTCCGTCATCGCGAGCAGCAGGTTGCGAACCAGCTCCTGCATGCGCGCCTTGGCCTCCGGCGGGAAATACTTATCGACGTACTTGCTTCCCGAGGGCGTCGCCGAGCAGGCGGTCGGTCGATTCGACGCAGCGCTTCCAGCGCGGCTTGAGCTCCGACGCACCGCTCAGGTAGCTGCCGAAGAACGCGAAGTGCTCTTCACGAACGGCGACGACGAGCGCATCGGCCGAGGCCGTGAGGACGTGCCACTTCAGGTAGGTCTTCCAATCCGGAAGCGGCGTCTCTGGAGCTGCCGGTCGAGCTCTTCATGTACTTCGGCTGGTCCACGTTCATGTCGACGTCGTGGGGCAGGTGGTTGTGGTCGAAGTACGACGATCGCAATCGAAGTGCGGAACCATCGTCCTTCAACCCGGCGAAGGACGTGTTGTGGTCGGTCGCCTGCGGGTCCCGCAGGTTCGACGTTGTCGAGGAACGCTCTCCGCGAGCTTCGTTTCCATCCCCATGAACGACGCCGTGCGGCCGGTCGGCCGACGACGGGGCTCCATCCGGCCAGCGTGAGCATCGAGACGACGTGCGCCTGGTACTTGTCACGGGCTTCCTCGAAGCGGGCGTCGGGCTTCAGATAGTAATCGCGCTCGGGAAGCGTGGAACCCGTTGGCTGCCTGTTCGCCAGGATGAGCACGGGCTGATGCGGATCCTGTTGCGCCGGAGAGGGCGAACGGCACCGCGACGCCGGCGTCGTGCAGCTCGGCGATCACGCGCTCCAGGCCCGCGCTGATGTCGCTCGCCGCGTCGATCTTCGCGAACCACGCCTTCAACGGCTCTGACCCCGCGGGCGTTCACCCGCGGGCTCGTCGACGCAGGCGGCGTAGATAGTCGCCGATCAAGCTGCTCGGCGCTTCCTTGGCGGCGCTCGCGTTCTTCGCGGCGTCTTCGAGGAGGCCCTTGCAGCTTGTCCTTCGAGCTCTCGCCCGCCTGCCATCGCTTCGGCTCCAGCGGCTCATGGACGCAGGAATCGGGTTGTTCGCGCGCCAGGTCGCCGTTGGCGAACGCCGTAGAAGTTCGTCGCAGGGCGCGACCGCAGCGATCGAGGTCGCCGGGGTCGATGCCGCGGGGCGTCGGCGGCTGGGCGAGACCGAGCGACGAGAACAAGACGGCGAGCGTCAGAGACAACGTCAGCATGCGCATGAGGGGTTCTCCGAAGCGGCATTCTATCTAGAATCGCCTCACGCGCGGCCTGCTCCGCGCTAGTCGATCCCGTGCTCGCGGAGCCGGATGATCTGATCGACGGAGAGCCCGGTGAAGCCCGCCGTCTCGATGCGCGCCACGTACTCCGCGATCCACGCCGTGCTCGCGGAGCTTGATGATGTCGTCGACGCCCGAAAGGCCCTGTCTCACGCTCAAAAGACCCTTGACGAAGTCGGGGTCGATACCGTGGTCCCTCAGCCTGACGATCTCGTCGGCGTGCAGCCTCGCGCGAGCCTGAGTCCTGCAAGCCCTTCGATGTAGGCCGCATCCACCCCGTGGTCGCGCAGCTTGACGATGTCGGAGGAGGCGAGGTCCCCGTAGCCTGCGGCCTTCAGCGCGCCGCAGGAGGTCGGCCTCGACGCCGTGATCTCTGAGCTTGATGACGTCGTCGGGACTGAGGTTCGTCGTAGCCGATCGACGTGAGCTCCCGGATGAACGAAAGCTCCACGCCGTGATCCAGGAAGCGGCTGAGATCGCGTACCGACGCCCCCTTGATCCCCGATCGCATGACCTCGGAGGCGTACGCGATCGAGATGTCGCGGATCGCCATCCCGAAGAGGTCTTGATCGGGGACGGTCTCGTAGCCTGAGGCGCTGGAGTTTCGCGGCGAACGTCGGATCGGGAGTGAACCCGAACTCCCCGGTCCCCAGGCCCATCATCACCGACCCTTCGAACGAGAACGTGCCGGCGTCCCGCGCGAGCGTGAACTTCACCGGAGAGCTCGCGGCGTGGAGCTGATCCTTCGTCAGCCCGCGAAGATCGGAGAGCGGCTGATCGGTCCCCCACTGCCAGCGAGAACTCCCCGACTTGTGCTTCAGCGTGAGGTGCACCGAGCTTCCGGGGATCCAATTGTTGAGGCTCCAGGTGCCTTTCACGTCGCGGGAGGCCTCCGGCGCCCCTGCTGCGGTCAACGGACGCCACGAGCGCAGAGATCCACCCAAGCTCAAAAGTTTTCCGTTCATCGCCGCCTCGCTCAGATGATCCCGCCCCGGCTCAGCTTGATGACCTGCTCCAGGGTGAGGTTGTTGAACCCTTGCCGCTTCATGGACCGGACGCGCTCGGGGGTGATCCCGTTCTGCCGGACGTCGATCGCCTCCGCCGCCCCTGCGTGGGTCGAGGCCCATTTCCTTCAGCGCTTGGAACGATTCAAGGTCGACGCCGTTCGCACGCAGCCTGACGGCGTCCTCGGTCGCGTAGGGGCCGAAACCCAGGCCCCGGATCCTGCCCATCTCGGCGACGTCGACGCCGTTGTCCCGAAGCCGGATCGCGTTCGGCACGTCGAGGTCGCTGACCAGCCCGGATTTCACGGCCCCGGCAACGAACGCCGGGCTCGACGCCGTTGTCCCGAAGCCGGATCAGCTGATCGACGCTCAGCGCTCCGAGCCCCGCGGAGAGCATCGGCTTGATGTACTCCGGCTGGACGCCGTGCTCCTTGAGCGCGATGATCTCGTCCACCGTGAGCTTCGTGTACCCGGCGTCCGCGAGACCCGCGAAGGAAACCCGCCGACTCGCGCGACGACTGCGGGAGGCTCGACGGAGAGCAGGGTCGCCGCGACCGCCGCCGCCGGCATCAGAGCGCCGAACCAGAGAGGCGGCGGGTTGCGGCGGAGGCGGTCGCGCCGCGCGAGACGCGTGATGCGCGCAAGCAGGCGACCCGTCGTCCGCCGCCACGACCAGCGCCCGGGAGGCGGTCCGCATCCCTTCGAGGGCGGCGAGCGTTCTTGCGTACGCGGCGGCATCGCCGCAGCACGGCGACGGCGAGATCGTCGCAGCAGTTCTCGCGCTCGATCCGGATCTGCCGGCTCACCCACCACACCGCCGGGTGGTAGAACAGCAACGTCTCGACCATCGTCTGCACGGAGGTTGACCAGATAGTCGTAGCGGCGGACGTGCGCGAGCTCGTGGGCCAAGAGCAGCTCGATCTGCGCCGGAGGACAGCGCCGTGAGCGCGCTGACGGGAAGCAGGACGACCGGACGCAGCCAGCCCATCGCCGCGGGAACTTCGATGAGGGCGGAGGCGAGGATCCGGACGGGACGCCTGATGTCGAGCCGGGAGCACAGGCGGGCCGCCGCGGTCTGGAAGCTGCCGTGCCGCGGGCGACGCATGGAAGCGTCGTCATCCGTTGCGCCAGCGCAAAGCCTCCAGTGAGCGCGACGGCGAGAGATGCCGACGCCGCAAATCCAAATCCGGACGAGCCAGAGCGAGCTCGTCGGCCGCCGCCGACTCGGCCGCGGCGCGGAGCGGCCACGCCCAGCGGCCCTACGGCCGTCGCGGCTGAGGCCGCCCGCGGCGGAAGCGACGCCGGCGCGCCGAGGAAGAGCGTGATCACCGGCGCCAGCGCCATCGACGCGAGCGCCCCGCAGAACAGCGCGGTGACGCGCCTCGGGCCGCGCCCGTCGCAGCGCCAGGTTGATGAAACCTGCGGCGAGCGCGATCGCCGCCCCTTGCCAGACGAAGTGAACGAGCGCCCAGCCGAGCGCCTCCACGACCGTCGGGTTCATTTGCGGCCCCCCTCCATGTCATCGAGTACGCGCCGGATCGCGTTGAGTTCCGCCGGAGTCGCACGCTTCCCGGACAGCGCATGCATCACGAGACGGGACGCCGACCTGCCGAACGCTTTGTCGACCAGATCGCGGACGAGCTGGGTCTGGGTTCGCTCTTGGGAACGCGGGCGCGATAGACGTGGGCCCGAAGGGTGGCGTCGCGTTCGACGAGATCCTTCCCCGCCATGATCTGCAGGAGCTTCAGGACCGTCGTGTAACCGGTCGGCTTTTCGACGGACAGGCTCGCAGTGGACCTCGCGCACCGTGGAAGGCCCGCGGGTCCACAGGATGTGAAGGATCGCGAGCTCGGCCTCGTCGGGCGCTTTCGCATGGCCGGAGTATGTACGAAAGAATTCGTAGATGTCAAGGGGCCGACACAACAACCACCTCCCGCGGATCGCGGTGCCGGACCGAATTAGCGTCGGGTCCTATTGATCCAGCGGTCACGACGTGGCGAACGGCCATTCCGACCGTTGCGTGACCGCTCGCGCGAAATTCGAAAACTTGAACCCGACGCTAATTCGGTCCGGCACGCGCGCAAGCGGTCGTGCTAGTCGTCGCCTCCTCGGACTCGAACCCCGCCACGGCGAACCACTTATTCTCCGGATCCGGCCAAGACCAGGATGATCGGCGCCACGCAGGGATTGGGGAGAACGACCGTCGCCCGGATGCTCGAGTTTCCACTCGAGGTCGCGGCAAACCCCCGGGTGATCACGTTGGCGGTCACGACCGCGTCGCCCTCTTCGGTCAGACAGCTCACCGCCCCCGAAACTCCGTCTCGTCGTTTTTCCCTCGGAGGTCCGGCGGGACCTCGGGGTCGTCGGTGAACACGAGCCCTCGGACCCGGATCGTCAGATGGCCGTCCGTGTCCAGCCGTCCCTGCGCCTCGCGGACCGTCCATGGAAGCTCGTCGCCGGGAATGTCGCGGATCGGGAAGGCGTCGCCCACGAACGGACCGTCCACGCCGTACATCGTGTCGAAGGCCGCGAGCGTCTTTGCCTCCTTCGCCTCGTGGTCGTCGCGGGACGGGACCGGGCGCGTGCTCGATCCATTGCGGGCGGCGCCCAGGGCGGCGACCGAGAGCACTGCGATCGTCAACGCCAGTCTGTTGCGCATCGGGATCTCCTCGAGGCCGGACGAGGGGTGGGGGAAGGCTGAGTCAACGGCGCGGATTCCGCCGTGCCGCCCGTGCCTCGAAGTCCCGGCGGCCGCGCCACTTGGAGTGTACGCAACCGTTCCGTGGCTATCGAGTGGGCGGACCCGTCCCCCGGCATTCCGGGGACGGATCATCGAGGACGGTTGAGCCGTACCCGCCCGTCGGGCGGCTTACGAACGACTAGGGGCAGGTCGTGCTGGAACGGGTCACCGGCGAGCCGTCGATGATTGCCGAGCCGTACGGACCCTTGCCGCAGTCGTTGATTCCCTGGACCAGGGTACCAGTACGCGTCGCCCGGATCCGGGATCTGAGTGTCGGTCGCGGACGTGCCCGCGATGCTCTGCGTCGAGACACACCTCGTCGCCGCCGCCCGGACCGACCGGCAGCGCGCTGACGAGCCCCTGAGGACGCCCGAAGTCGTCGCGCCCAGGGCCATGTTCCAGCTGATCGTCGTGATCGTGGCGTTCTCCGCGAGGAGTACGCCGTCGACTTCCGAGGGCGAGGGCGCACCCGTGCCGGCGCACACCCCGCCGGTGCAGACGTCGTTGTCGGTGCACACGTTTCCGTCGCTGCAGCCGGTTCCGTCGGTCTTTGCCGGATTCGTGCACCCGCTCCCGGGGACGCAGGTCCCGACATCGTGGGCAGGTATCGCTCGCGACGCAGGTCACCGGACCGCCGCCTTGGCAGTACTCCGGTTCTGGCATCCGTCGTTCTCGGTGCAGACGTTGCCGTCGTTGCCAAGGCGTGCCGTTGGGCGCCGTCGGGTTCGAGCAGATGCCCGTCCCCGGCGCGCACGTCCCGGCCTGATGGCAGGCGTCGGTGCGGCGTGCACAGCGTGGGGTTCGAGCCCTGGCAGATCCCCGACGAGCGGAGGTCGGTCTGCGTGCAGGCGTTTCCGTCGCTGCAGCCCGTCCCGTCGGGGGCGTTCGGGTTGGAGCAGGCGCCCGTTCCCGGATTGCACACGCCGGCTAGGTGGCAGGCGTTGATGGGCGAGCACACGACGGGGTTTCCGACTGGCAAGCGCCCGCCTGACAGGTATCACTCGGTCGTGCAGAGATTCGTGTCGACGCCAGGAGGATCCGATTCGGCTTGTTCGGGTTCGAGCGAACCCCGGTCGCCGGCGCACACACGCCGGGGGATCGTGGCATTGGTCGCTGGCGGTGCAGACGATCAGGTTCGAGCCGGCGCAGGCGCCGCTCTGACACGTATCGGTCTGCGTGCACAGGGTTCGCGTCGCTGCAAGCCCGATCCGATTCGGCCTCGGCTGGGTTCGAGCAGGTGCCCGTCCCCGAATCGCACGTGCCGGCGTTGTGGCACTGATCGATCGCCGTGCAGATGATCGGGTTCCCACCGACTGCAGCGCCGGACGCTGCACGAATCGGTCTGCGTGCAGGGTTTCTCGTCATTGCAGGCCGTGCCGTCAGGAGCACCGGGCAGGCGCCCGGCGTGACGGTCGTCGCCGTCGCCGTCGTCGGCGAGCCGGGCTTGAACAAGCTGATCGTGACGGGTCCGGTGCCCGGCCCGACGTTCGCGTCGAACCTGAAGCGTTGTACAGCGTCCCCAGCCGGGTGCGTTCGCGTTCGCGTTCGTCGCGAACGCGGCGTCGTCGCCCACGAGAGCTGGTGCTGCCGCCGATCGTCACGGGGCCAATCGCGTCCCGTCGGTAGATCGGGTCCGAAGGGGTGTTGGCGTTGCTGTGGTAGTCGACGTCGTGAATCCCCGCGTTCGTGATGACCGCCCGCGGCGGGATCGGCACCGCGAACGACTGTGCCCGCGCGATTGGTTGGTCAGGTTCTGCACGGCGTACTCGTAATGAAACTGGCCGCCGCCCAAGCGAGTGTCGCCTTCGCCGAGAGGATGAAGAGCCCCTCGGGGCCGCGACGTTGACTTCCGTGACGGTAGGATCGGTCGTCCTTCCACGCCCGGATCGCCGACTGCTGACGCACGGTCGACCCGGTTAGCGGAGAGGGTGAACGTGGTGAGCGCCGGTCACGGTGGCCGGACGATAGGAGGCATTGTTCGGCGTTGTTCTTGGCGTGTCGCGTCGTCGTGGAGTGACGTACTGGCCTTCGCCGAAGTAGAAGCGCGCCCGCATTCAACGCGGGATCTCAGGTCCGTGTCGTGCTACCTGCAGGCGCTTGTAAGATGGCGTTACCGGTCAGAGTTGATGCGGGTTGTCCGGGTAGAGATACACGCCCCGTGTTCGGGTTGACGTCGTTCTTGGGCTCCAGACTGGTTTGCGTCCCGTTGAGGCTCGACACGTAAGGATCGGAGCAGTTGACTCCCAAGTGGCTGCCGTTCGGCGGGATGCACGCACGACGCCGAGCAGACGCTGCCCGTGAGCGCGGTGAACCCGTGCTTCAGCCACGACTGGCCGACCCTGCTCGAATCGTCCGTTCATGAGCCGGTACGGCCCTTGGCCGATGACCGGATGCTCTCGAGCTGCTCGGCGATCCAGTTCAGCCAGCACGAGCCGAGGATTGCACGAGGTGGTCCCGATCGAGTAGGCGGTGATCCCGCTCGCGGTGCCGTAGCGCGTCGTGTCGGAGAGATCCCCACGATGACGTCGGGAGTCTCGCCGCTGAACGTGCACCCACTGGTGCAGCAGGAGTTCGCACCGCCGTTCTCCGAGCTTCCGTCGTCGCAGTCTTCACCGGCTTCGACGACTCCGTTGCACGCAAGCCGCGGCGGCGGGTGCGATCGCAAGAAGCGCGATCACGGCGTAAACGAGCAGCTTGGACAGAGTGCTGGCGCGGAGCGAGCGCACAAACGTCATACCATCCCCGATGAGAGCGGATCGCCGAGGCCTTCCCCGGACGAATCGGCAGCAAGATACGACGAATCCTTCGGGCTCGACACCCCGCAAATTTAGAAGTTCGGCGCTATTATTAACGTTCGAGCAACCGCTGATGGGACCAACACCACGCCGGACCGCGCCCGGCCTCTGCACGATCGGAGTCCAGACCGAGACCCGCGCTGCCGGTGGCAGGAACGGGAAAGCTCTCGTTCATCCGCAAATCCAAGCGCAGCAAGTGGAGGGCCGGCGTGCTGATCGGCGTCCACGCGCTGGTCGCCATCCACATCACCCACTACGTCATGGCCGGACGGTCCCTGTCGCCGGTCGAGCCTCCGAGTCGATGTACACGCTCGAGCTCGGCTATGTGAACTGCGGATTCATCTTCTTTGCCGTCGCCTTGGCGGGCACGGCCGTCTTCGGGCCGGTTCTTCTGCGGCTGGGGCTGCCACATCGTGGCACTCCAGGATTTTTGCGCCTGGATCATGAAGAAGCTCGGCGTCCGGCCGAGACCGTTCCGGTCGCGCTTTCTCGCGTTCGCCCCCTCGCCGCTGCCGCGTTCTACATGTTCGCCCTCCCCACCCTGCTGCGGCTCACCGCGGGCGGTGATGCGCGCGCGTTCCCCGGGTTCAGCAACCACCTGGTGACGGACCTCGCTGTGGGCGACGTTTCCCGGCCCTTTGTTCGAGGCGCGTCACGTTTGCGTCCTGCGGATTCGCGGCGGTCTACTTCCTCGGAGCTGAAGGGGTTTTGCACCTACGTGCTGCCCCTACGGGCGATGTTCGGCGCCCTCGACTACGCCGCCCCGGGGCGCATCGTCGTGAACGACAACTGTGAGCAATGTGGGCATTGCACGGCCACGTGCACCTCGAACGTGCGGGTTCACGAAGAGGTCCGGCTCTACGGCATGGTCGTCGATCCGGGCTGCATGAAGTGCATGGACTGCGTGAGCGTTTGCCCGAAGCACGCGCTCCGGTTTTCGTTCGCGGTTCCTCCGATCTTGAAGGAACGGCCCCGTGGAGCGCCGCGCCGAAAGCGGTACGACCTCTCTTCTCTCCGCACCGAGCTGCTCCTCGTTGCGGTCGGCCTCGTGGCGATGCTGCGCGTTCCACGAGTCTCTACAACGGCCCCGCCTCTCTCATGGCGATCGGGTTGGGCGGCATCACGGCGTTTCTCGCACTAAGCTGCTCCACCTCCGTCCGCGACCCGCGTTGCGCGTTCAAGAACCTGGCTGAAATCCGGCGGCAGGCTGCGAGCACGCCGGGCCGCGTCGCCTTCGCCGGCCTCACGGTGCTGTGGCTCGCCTTCACCGGACTACAGCGCGTTCGCCCGAACGGCACCGGGCCTGGGGGCGGCACTATCTGAATCAGACCGAGGTCTCCCGCGCGCGACGGATTGAGCGGCGCGTTCCGGGCGAAGACCTACTCGGATCGGCACCAGCGCGCCGTGCAGGAAACGTTCCGTCATTTCGACCCCTGCGCCGACCGCTGGGGGCTTGCCAGGCGTGGTCGAGGTCAAGAACAGGTCTGGCCTGGTGCTACCTGCTCCGCGGCGATCTCGATGGGGCAGCAGTCAAGGCGAAAGAGGCGATAAGCGCTCGGCGTTCCCGAGCAGCCGCAGCGTCGGCAGAATCTCCTCGACCTCGAGCGCGCTGCCGCATCGACGCCGGAGGATCATTTCGAACGCGGTGCGCAGCTCGCCGAGTCGGGAAATCTCGAGGGAGCCGTGGACGAGTTCGACCGGCCGTTCACAGCCACGCCGGAGTCCGGCCCCGCGCGCTTCAACTACGGCGAGGCGTCTTGCGGCGGCTCGGCCGGATCGAGGCCGCGATCGAGCAGCTCGTCGAGGCGCGACGCCTGGCTCCCGAAGACCCGGACGACGATCGAGCTCAGGCTGGCATACCAGGCCGCCGGGGCGAACGAGCGCGCGATCGAGGCGTTCCGTCGGGCGATTGCGCTCAACCCCGAGAGGCCGGAGTCGAAGCTCCATCTGCCGGAGCTGATCGAGAAACTGGAATCCGCCGCGCGGAAGAAGTAGCCGGGGTTCTACCGGGACAGCGGGGGTCACGGCCTGCGATTGGCCAGGATCTTCTTCGGGCGGCCAGAATCGTCTTCTGGTTGCGCAGGATCTGCTTCTGGTTGGACGATGAGTCGCTTTCTGATTCGCGAGCGAAGCGTCGGCCATCGTCGTCCCCTCTCAGTTCGGGCTGCCGGTCGTGATGATCTCCCGCCATCGTGAGAGATCGATGCTCGCCGGATCGATGCTCGGTCCGGACTGACGACTGACCGGTCAGAACTGCCGATCGGTGTTTAGCTGGGAAGCCAGGCTGATGCCCCATGTCCACTGATCCTCTGGAGCTCCTCGTCGCTGGGGTTCAAGTTGATGAAGCGTCACACGATCCGGCGGCTGCGTGAGGACGTAGTTCATCAGCTTCTCGTTCTGACCGAAGTACGGCGACGACCAACTTGCGCGGCGCCGACGGTTCTTCTGCGCCCACTCGCCCGACGCGACGATGCCCCGCACCAGATCGCGGACGACCTCGGGCTTGTCCCGGATCAGATCGTCGTGAACGACCAGGCAGCAGGAGATGTAGTTCGGCCAGACGTCTTTCGCGTAGTAGAGAACGCGGCCGTAGCCGATCCATCTCGGCCTTGCCGCAGATACGGCTCCGCGACGATGAAACCGTCGATCGCCTTCGCGGACAGCGCCGCGGGCATGTCCGGCGGCGGTAGGACGACGAACTTGATCTCGCCGGGCTCGATCCCCTGATCCCGCATCATCTTGTTGCATGAAGAAGTTCTCGTTGCTGAACGGGCTCGGGATCGCGATCGTCTTGCCGCGCATGTCGCTGAGGGACTGGCCGGGTCTTCCTTGCGGATCGTCAGCTGCGATCCGTCCCGATGACCGCAGGCAACAGATGCGGATCGGCGCCCCTGCTCCCGCATCTTTCATGGCCAGACGGCACGGTGATGAACCCGGCCAGAAGCTTCTTCGTTTTCAGCGCCTCGACGATCGACGGGAACTCGCCGAACCGCATCGCGTCGAACTCGGTTCCGGTCGTGCTCGTCTTCGACGCGTAGTCCGTGACCGGACAGGTGAGAGTGGCAGGTCACCGGGATGAACGCGACCGGTGAGGGTCTGCCGGCCGGTCGTCGGCGCCTGGTGGTAGATCCTCCTCGGTGTGCGGGCGAGCCTTGTGAAGCGCCCGGTAGCGGAAGAAGACCAGGAGCAAGACGCACGAGAGACTGACTGCCAGCCCGGCCTGGAACGCCCGCCGCCGCGTCATGGGCGGTTGACGCCGTCCGTCGGCCGCGGGTGCGAGCCGATGCGGCGCCTTCGCCAGCGCTCCAGCCCCAGCTCGACCAGCACCGCCATGGATCGTCTCGACGACCTCCGGATGGGTGAGCTCGCGCGGGCGCGGGCAGACGCAGCGCCGCTCGCTGCGGATGCGGCCCGGGCGCCCGGAGAGCACGATCACGCGGTCCGCGAGCTGCGCCGCCTCTTCGATGTCGTGCGTGACCAGGACCACGGTGCGGGGCGCTCGTGGAGCAGACGCGCCAGCTCGAGCCGCATCCGGAGGCGCGTGATGTAGTCCAGCGCGGAGAACGGCTCGTCCATCAGAAGGACGTCGCTCTTCCCCGCCAGCGCCCGCGCCAGCTCGACGCGCTGGCGCATGCCGCCGGACGAGCTGGTGCGGGTAGTGGCCCGCGAACCCGTCGAGACCGATCAGGTCGAGCATCTCGTCGCGCTGGCGTCGCGCGCTCGGCGGGGTCGGTCACGTCGCGGAGGCCGATCTCGATGTTCTCTCGCGGCGGATCGCCAGGGAACAGGCCGTCCTGCTGAAAGACCATGCGGACCGCGCCGGAGCGCTCCACGCGCCCGACGTCGCCTCGTCGAAGCCCGACAGGATGTTCGAGAAGCGTCGTCTTGCCGCAACCCGACGGCCCGACGACCGCGACAAACTCGCCCTCCCGGATCGTCAACGAGACGTTCTGCAGGAGCTTCGACCGTGCCGAAGGCGCGCGAGACGCCCTCGAGCCGGAAACGCTCACCTGTCATAGCCCCACCTGACGCTGGGAAGGCGCGTCAACCGCATCAAGAGCCGGTCGATGATGACACCGATGATGCCGATGACGACCATACCGACGACCACGAGATCGGGGCGCAGCTGGTTGCGCGCGTCCCAGATGAGAAACCCGAGTCCATCGCGTCCGGCGATCATCTCCGCGCGCCGACGACGACGACCCACGACAGCCCGGCGGTGACGCGCAGCGCCGTGATGACCTGCGGGACGATCGCCGGGAGCGTGACCTGCGTGAGGAATTCCACGCCGCGGAACTCGTAGTTGCGCGCGACGCGAAAGTAGACGGCCGGGACGCTCGCGACCGCGGCGCTCGTGGCGAGCACCGTCGGGAAGAACGCCGTCATGAAGATCAGGAAGATGGAGGGCACGTCTCCGATGCCGAACCAGAGGATCGCGAACGGGATCCACGCCAGCGGCGAGAGGCTTCGAAAGAAATTCACCGGGGAAGCAGCGCGAGCCGGACCTCGCGCGCGCAGACCGAGCCAGAGGCCGATCGGAGATGCCGAGCATTACCGCCAGCCCGAATCCCATCGTCACCCGAAACAGCGAGGCGACGACGTCGTCGAAGAGCGTTCCGGATTTCGCCTTCTCGACGAAGCCGCGCGCGACCTCGCCCGGCGACGGAAACGCCGTCGAGGGAAAGACGTGAAACCGCGAGACGACTCCCGAACCGCGAGCGCGGCGAGCGCGCACGATCAGCGGCGAGACGAACGCCAGCTTCGGAGTCCCGCCGCGCGGGGCCGCAGCCGGTACCCGTTCTGTCGTCGGTAGCGCGGAATCGGCCGAAGGTCTCCTCGACGGTCCGGATGAAATGTCCGGAGGCAAACCACCGCGCATTATGCGCAGCAGAAAACGCGAATCGGCGAGGGCTCAGTCGATCCGGGGCACGTCCTCCCCGAGGGCGGTCGCAAGGTCGGTGGCGTGCTCCTGCTCGGCCTTGAGGATTTCGCGGATGTGCTCGGCCATCGCGAACTCGCGGAGGGCCTCGCAATGTCCGACCCGCTCACGGTAGTTGCGGATGGTCTCGATCTCGTTCTGCAGGTCGAAGCGCAGGAGCTGCTCGGGGCGGCTGGACATCTTCACGGGCTTAGGCTGCACCGTCGGCGTGCCACCCCAGGTAATCGATCTGCTTCGCGATGATCAACGCGTGACCCCAACTCCTCGCCGCGTGCTTTTCCAGCTCGGCCGCGATCGTCATGTAAGCGGCCCCTTGAGGACCTGCGGAGTACACCACGTAAGCGATGATGGCCTGGTATTCGCGGGAGAGATCCTCGTTCAGGAGCTCGATCAATCGCTTGCGGTCAACCGGGGCGCGTCAGCTTCGCCATGCCGTTCCTCCGGGTCCATGGAGCAGCCCGGCCCCGGGACCGCAAGCGAAGGGGACGCTCCCCGTCGTGCGGGAGCGTCCCCAGGTCTTACGCGGCCTTGATGTCCACCTTCTTCGATTTTGCCGTCTCGGCCTTCGGGACGGTGATCTCGAGCACGCCATCCTTGTAGGTCGCGGCGACCCTCGAGGCGTCGACCGTCGTGCGGAGAGCGAAGCTCCGGGTGAAGCTGCCGTAGGAGCGCTCCGTCAGGTGAGCGTTGCCTTCGGCGACGTCGTTCTCCTGCTTGCGCTCGCCCTCTGGGGTCAGCACGCCGTTTTCGATACGAACGTCGAGGTCCTCTCTCTGGACTCCCGGGACTTCGGCCCGGAGGACGAGCTGGTCTTGCTTTTCGAAGATGTCGACCGGCGGAGCCTCAGCCGAAGCGCGTCGGCGGTGCTCGCGCGGTAGCGCAGATCAGAGTCTTGGAACGGATCCCAGCGCACGGAGTCTCATGTCGTTCTCCTTTTTTTCGACGGCCCCTTCGTTAGGACCCGCCTAGGGCGTGTCAAGGCGTGAGCCGGCCTCGATCCTTGCGCGGCGGTCGGTGAGGCCTAGCTTATACGTGGCGATTTTCGTCGGAACGACGAGGAGGCCATCCATGATCGGCGAGCGTATCTGCAAGGACCTCGAAGCCGTCCGCGACTCGGGCGGCGCCGTTCGAGGCCGTTCTCGAGCGCGCGGTCCACGCTTCACGAGTCCCACCCGAAGTTCCATTGGACCGGTATCTACGAGACTGTTCGCCGACGACGTCCTCCGACTCGGCCCGTTCATCGGCGCGCCGACGGACCACGTGTTCATCGGCGTCGGCCAAGGCGTCTGCGGGACGGCCGTCGCGGAGAAGCGCAACATCAACGTCCCCGACGTCACCAAGGTGTCGAACTATCTCGCCTGTTCCACCGCGACGAAATCGGAGCTCGTGGTCCTCATCCGGCTGGGCGACAGGATCTTCGCCCAGATCGACGTCGGACAGCCACGAGTGCCATGCCTTCGACGCGCAGGCCGTTCTGGACGTCGAGTGCGTGGCAGCCTGGCTCGCGGACGGAGTACGCGCGGCACGCGCGTCGCCGGCACGGGCGTAGCTCGCGCCGGAGCTCCAGGCATGGACCCACGTTCGGTCGAGCGGGCTGCGGATTCGGTCGAAGATCTTCGACGCCGCCTCGACGAGTCTCAGCGCCTCGTTCGCATGCTCGACGCGCAGGTCCACGTCTTGGAGCGCGAGCGCCAAAAGCTGTCCGCGGTCGTCGGCCACGGCGACGTCGGCTTCATGGTCGTGGACGCGTCGCTGCGCATCGTCTGGACGAACGCCTTCCTCGCGAAGCAGCTGAACACCGCGGCCGACCCGCCGAGCTTCGTCGGCTCGTCCTGCAACCGCGCCCTCTGCCGCCGGGACATCGTCTGCGAGGGGTGTCCCGCCACGGCGGCCTTCGAGTCCGAGGCCACCGCCCATCGTGAGCTGAGCCTCGACCTCGACGGAACCCCCGTATCCTCTATGTCACCGCGATTCCGGTGCTCTCCCCAAGGGCAGCGTCGAACAGCTGATGATCATGGTCCAGGACGTTTCGGATCTCGAGGTCCTCCGTCGCTCGGAGCGGATGCTGCGGGAGAGCGAGGCCGGATGCGCCTGCTCGTGGAGCAGATGCCGGCGGTGATGTGGAGCACCGATCGCGAGCCTCCGGTTCACGTCGTTCGTGGGGTCCGCGTTGAGGAACCTCGGGCTCCGCTCCAACGAGGTCGTCGGCCAGACCCTGTTCGAGTTCTTCGGAACCGACGATCCGGCACACCCGCCCATCGCGGCCCACGTGCGCGCCGTGGCCGGCACGTCCGTCTCCTACGCGATGACCTGGAACGGACGGGCGTTCGACACGTACGTCGAGCCTTTGCTCGGTCCCCAGCAAGAGATCATCGGAAGCGTCGGCCTGGCGCTGGACGTCACCGAGCGCCGGAGCGGCCGAGGAGGCTCAGCGGCAGAGCGAGGCGCGAAAGCACGCGATCCTGGAGACCTCGCTCGACGCGATCGTGATCATGGATCACGAAGGTCGGGTCGTCGAATTCAACCCCGCCGCGGAAACGACGTTCGGGTACGCGCGATCCGAGGCGGTGGGACGATCCCTCGCGGACGTCATCATCCCCGCGCACCTGCGGCGGCGCATCGCGACGGGTTGGCGGGCTTTCCTGGCGAGCGAGACGGTCGCGCGTGGTGGGCCGCCGGATCGAGAAGCATCGCCGTGCGCAAGGACGGCTCCGAGGTGCCCGTCGAGCTCGCGATCACGCGGATCCCGCTCGACGGTCCTCCGAGCTTCGCCGGCCACATCCGCGATCTCGACCGACCGGAAGCAGGCCGAAGCCGAGCTCCGGGAGCGCGACGAGCAGCTCCGCCAGGCGCAGCGGATGGAGGCGATCGGGACCTTGGCCGGCGGCGTGGCCCACGACTTCAACAACATCCTCACGGCGATCCTGGGCTACACGGGCCTCTTGAAGCAGGCTGGACGCACAGATCGACGGCATCCAGAAGGCCGCCGACGTCATGGAGAAGGCCGCCGAAGCGCGGGGCCGTCTTGACGCAGCAGCTGCTGGGCTTCGCGCGCAAGGGAAAGAACGAGAGCACGGCGGTCGATCTGGCCGGCTGATCGTCGACGAAGTCATCGAGCTGCTCCAACGGACGATCGAGAAGAACATCGTCATCCGCCGGACCGGGCACGCCGCGTCCGTCGTCGTGATCGGCGATCCCGGGCAGCTCCAGCAGGTCGTGCTGAATCTCGCCGTCAACTCGAGAGACGCCATGCCCGACGGGCGGAGAGCTCGCGTTCGACATCGCCGATCGTCGCGTTGAGCGAGGACGATTGCCGCCGCCAGCCAGGCACGAATCCCGGCGAGCTACGTCCGTCTCGTCGGTCAGCGACACCGGGTGCGGGATCGACCGCGTCGATCCGGGGACGGATCTTCGAGCCCTTCTTCACGACGAAGGAGCTGGGCAAGGGAACGGGCATGGGCCTGGCGATGGTCTACGGAATCGTCCAGCAACCACGGGGGCGCGATCGGCGTCACGAGCGAGGTCGGTCGCGGGACCGACCGTTCGAGATCCTGCTGCCGCCATGCGGCCTCGGCCACTGCCGTGGAGACGCCTCACCGCAGCGGCCGCGGCGCTCCGGCAACGGACGAGTTCTGGTCGTGGACGACGAGGACGGCGTGCGTGAAGTGGCGGCCGATCTCTTGGGCTGCCTGGGCTACGAGGTCGTGACCGCACCGAACGGCATCGCCGCGGTGAGTCAGTACCGGGAATCCGGCCACGAGATCGACGTCGTCCTGCTCGATCTCGCCATGCCTGGCATGGACGGCCGCGACTGCTTCCGGGCCTTGAAGACGATCAATCGCGACGTGAAGGCCGTCCTGTGCACCGGCTACGGGTTCAACGTCGTCGCGCAGCAGCTACTCGACGAAGGGATGTTGGGAATCGTCTCGAAGCCGTACACCATCGAGCAGCTCTCCGACGCGATCGTCCAGGCGCTCCACGCGCGCAGATAAGCGTCGGCGCCTAACAATGCACGTGGCCTAGCAGCCAAAACACCACCACGAAGATCACGATGGTGGACAGGCAGCCGCCGCCCAGCTTCCAGGCGGCGGCCCCCGCCAAGCCGCGCGAGCGAGACCCCTCACCCCTCAGCCTCGCAGCGTCGAGGCTTCGGCGATGTCACGGCTGATCTCACTCCCGGTGCGCCGTATCGCTTCCTTGCCGCGCTGAATCGCGCTCGTCGCTCCCGACTTGACCTCGCGGCTCCTGCGTGCAAGCCAGTCGCGCGTTTCAGCGCCCGAGCACGGAGCGAAGAGCAAAGCCACGCCCGCTCCCAGCACAGCGCCCACCGCGGCCGCCAGAAGGATTCCGGTTCCGCCCGGATCCGTTTCCTTGATTCATCTTCGCTCATGATTCGTCCCTTTCTCGATGAAGGAGTGAACGCCACAGCCACATGAAGATGATCGGCCCCGGCACCGGGTCGAGCCATGGGGTGATCGCCCTACGCGTCCGACCGGAGCCGGCGGACGATGGAAGCGTCGAGCGCGTCGATGAGCGATCCGTAGCCCACGGTGTAGGGTTCCCTTTCGCTCGCCGGAGTCCGAGCTCAACGCGAAGACCGCGGATTCGTCGCTCGGGTCGCTGTCCCCTTCGAAGCGAACGACCTCGTCCACGTGAAAGCTCTCGGGAGGGTGGATCGTGCCGTGCGCAAGGCTCCTCAGTCCCTCGCGCTCGCGCGCGGTAGCCGTCGACGTAGCCTTGGGCCGACAGCCTCCTCGAGACTTTGAGCGAGCGTTTCCATTCCCATGGTCGAACCGGTCATGCGGCGCATGGCAGAGGCATCTCGTTCACGGCTACGGTCAGGGGCGCCTTGGAGCACGATACCTCGATCCACGGCCCGAGGTTCACGGTTCCGAACGTCGCGTGATGGAGGAACTGGCTGCCTGCATGGACGCATCGGAGCGTCTTCGTCGAGAACGAAGTGCCCCGTTCCGCAAGCTCCCGCATGTTGATCTGGCTGCGAACCCTCACCGACCCGAAGCCGGAATCCGCTGAGCATCCGGGTGAGGCTCGCCGCGTCGTAGCCGAACTGGTAGGAAACCCGCGAGCCGGACATCGCGAGCACGTTCCGGAGACCTTCGCGCACCGACTCCGACGGCGCCCAGCGCTCAGGCGCTGCCGCTTCACGAACTCGCCGTTCGGCACGTGGATCAGCAGCCGGCCGTTATCGTCGAGGATCCGGTAGATCTCGTCGAGCTGCTCCCAGGGCTGAGCAGCTGATCGAAGCAGGACCAGATGAAGACGGCATCGAATCGCCGTGAAGGGAAACAGCGCTCCTCGAGATGCCCGGTGTGAACGTCCAGGCCCTTGCTGCGTGCGAAACGCGCCACGCAATCGCCGACGTCGACCCCTCGGCCCGCCAGCCCCGCCGCCGGGCCGCGGCCAGAAAACCTCCAACGAAGCTTCCGACCTCGAGCACCCGCGCTTCTGGCCCGACCCAACGGACGAGCTCCGGCATCCTCTTCTCGAAGGCCGCCTCGTACTCGCGATAGGCACGTTCCATCCACGTCGGATGGTAGCGGTCCTCGGCGTAGCTTTGAACGGCCCCGCGCGTCGAAAGGTGCGGATCCCGGGCCAGCGTGCCGCACTCGTCGCACGCCAGAACCCTCGCCTCGTAGGCTTGCGTAGCCGGCGACTGGCTGGGATAAAACTCGCGTAAGAGGCGCTCTCGCTCGACGGACTCCATGGCCATGCGCTCCGGGCCCGCCAGACTCCGAGAGCTTCGAGCTGCCGCAGACGACGCAAGAAGGATAATTCGCCAACCGATCCGATTGAGCCGTTACCGCTGCCAGTGCCGTACGTCTCATCGTCGAAGCTCCCTCTTGCGTCATCGCGTTGTCGAGCACAACCGATTTAGCAACGCATGTGCCACGGGATTCGAGGTCGTAATCGGATGAATCGCCGCCTCGCCTTCGCAATTCTTACAACCGAGAGGGACGAGTTTCCGGCGGATTTCCCCTCGCCCGGAGTTTGCAAGGGCACCGCACGATGCAAAGCACGCTGCGGCTTGCGCCGGACGACCCGCTCGAAGCCGCAAGGTTCGCCGGGCTCCGCTATGTCCGCGACACCGATCCCGGACTCCTTCGACGGCGAGCGGGGAAGGGGTTTTCATATCTCGATGCGAAGGAGCGCGCGTCCGCGAACACGGCACGCTCGAAGGATCCGAGCGCTCGCCATCCCGCCGGCCTGGAGCGACGTCTGGATCTGCCCCGTCGCTTCGGGGCACCTGCAGGCGAGCGGGCGTGACGCGCGCGGCCGGAAGCAGTACCGCTATCACGCGCGCTGGAGACAGGCTCGCGACGAGACGAAGTTTACGCGAACCGTCGCCTTCGGAGAGGCCCTTCCGGGATACGGCGCCGTGTGGAGGCCGACCTCGCCCCGGCCCGGGCTTCCGCGGGACAAAGGTCTTGGCGACGGTCGTGCGGCTGCTCGAAACCACGTTGATCCGGGTCGGGAACGAGGAGTACGCGCGCGCGAACAAGTCGTACGGCCTCACGACTCTGCGCCGCCGGCACGTCGAGGTCTCCGGGTCGACGCTCCGATTCCGGTTCCGCGGGAAGTCGGGGAAGCTGCATGAGGTCGGCGTCAGCGACCGCCGCGTCGCCAACGTTGTGAAGCGCTGCCAGGACATCCCCGGTTACGAGCCTGTTCTCGTACGTCGACGAGCAAAGGCGAAACGAGGACGATCGACTCCCAGGACGTCAACGACTACCTGCGGGAGATTGCAGGAGACAACTTCACCGCGAAGGATTTCAGGACCTGGGCCGGCTCGGTGCTGGCCGCGACAGCGCTCCGCTCCGGCGGGTCGTTCGAGAGCGACGCCGACGCCAAGCGGAAGATCGTCGAGGCGGTCAAGTCGGTGGCTTCTCGTCTCGGCAACACGCCGTCGATCTGCCGCCAGCACTACATCCATCCGTCGTTGATCGCAACGTATCTGGCGGGCGATCTCGAAGCCGCACTGGGACCGGCGGAATCATGGTCGAAGGGGACGCGCTCTCGCCCGAGGAAACGTCGCTTCTTACGTTCTTGCGGCGCGCCGTCGCGCCGGCTTCCGGAAGCCGCCGGTGCCGGCCTCAGGCTCCTCCTGACGGAGCGGATCGCGGACGCTGGAATGGATTGCTTCAGGGAGAAAAATCCGGCCAGGCGTCCCCGCTTCGGTGAGGCGCTTCGCCATGTTCGCCACGGTAACCCGCGTCGCCGCCTCCGATCGCCGTGAGCTCGTCCCAGCGAAGAGGTGCCGCGACCGGCGCCCGGGACGGGCCCGAGTCGAATAAGACGCGACCGCCGTCGCACCCTCGCCGTTCCGAAGCCAATCGATGAAGATGCGGCCCGTCCTCCGGCTCTTGGCAGCCGCGGCGACGTACCGGGCGGGGCGGTCATGGGCCAGCTCTTCGGCGACGCCGCGGGCGAAGCTCTTCAAGTCGTCCCACGACGTCCGGCGCGCGAGGGCGACACGACGTGCAGGCCCTTCCCTCCCGACGTTCGCACGAAGCTTTGGAGCTCGAGCGCGGCGAGCCGGTCGCGGATCGCGAGCGCCCCTTCGATCACCTGCGCCCACGTCACGCCGGGACCCGGATCGAGGTCGAAGATGAGGCGATCCGGACGATCGAGGCGCTCGGTCGCGGCCCCCACGGGTGGATCTCGAGCGCCCCCATCTGTACCAGGGAGATCAAGCCGTCCAGGTCCTGCACCGTCAGGTGCTCGGAAGTCTTGGACGACGGGTGCTTCTGGAAGAAGCAGGGTGAGCCCAACCCCTCGGGGCAGCGCACGATCGCCAGCGGCCGGCCGACGACGTGCGGGAGCATCAGCCCGGCGACCGATTCGTAGTAGGCCGCGAGCCCGGCCTTGGTGATCTTCGCGTCGGGCCACAGCACACGGTCGGGGTGGGTCAGACGCACGCCATGGCGGGGCATGCCGGCGCGCGGGGCCTCCCGCACGACCTTCGCGGGAGCCTTGTCCTCGCGAAGCCCGACGAACGAAGGATGGCGCAGCCGCCCGTCCTTCGTCCATTCCGTGAACTCGATCTCGACGACGATCGCGGGACGAACCCAGTGCGCACCCGCGACTGGCTCCGCGGCGGAGCGAGGTCCAACGGATGCGATCGTCGCTCGATCGCTTTCAATCGCCGCGAAAGGCCGGCGAGGAGCGCGTTGTCGAACCCGGTCCCGACCTTTCCGGAGTAGACGAGCCGTCCTTCGGCGTCGTGGTGGGCCAGCAGGAGCGATCCGAAACCGTGCCGCGCCCCGCGGGGATCCGTCCATCCGGCGATGATGAACTCCTGGCGACTCGAGCACTTGACCTTGACCCAGGTGGCGCTCCGCCGCGACTCGTAGGGAGCATCGGCCCGTTTGGAGACGATCCCTTCCAACCCGAGCCCGCAGGCATGCTGGAGAACGTTCCCGCCGTCGCCTCGAAAATGCTCGCTGAATCGCACGACGCCCGAGCCTGCGCCGGCAGGCAGCCCAGCCAGCACGCTCTTGCGCTCGGCGAGCGGCAGCGCGCGGAGATCGTTCCCCGCGTAAAACGGTAGGTCGAACGCGAAGTAGGCGATGTTCGCGGGTTCCTTCGACCGCATGATGTTTTGCAGCTCTTGGAAGTCGGTCGTTCCGTCCGGCCGCAAGGCCACGACCTCGCCGTCGATGACCGCGTCTTTCATCGGAGCTTTTCGACCGCGCGCACGACCTGCGGGAATCGAGCGCTCCAGTCAGGCCGTTCCGGCTCTGGAGGCGCTGCGCCCTCCGGCGACGAAGGCCAGAATCCGGTAGCCGTCGAGCTTGATCTCGTGGATCCAGTCGTCGCCCTCGGGAGCCCGGCTCGCGAGGGTCGCGAGCTGCGGCGAGAAACCGGAGGGCGCCTTCCCTCGGTGAGCCTTGAGTGCGCTCCGACGCGGCTCCCTTCCGCGGGCGATCGCGTCCATCGACTCGTCTGAGTGGACACGCTTTCTCCGTCGATTCGGTCGGCTCCTCCCCGCCGGCGTCGTCGTCACGGTCCTTCATAAGCAGCCAGTTCTTTCCGTCCTCGGAGGCCGGCCCCTTCATCCGCACGAGGTTCCAGATACCTCGGAGCTTCTCCCGTGCAGGCGAAACTTCAGGCGCCCCCTTCCGGTAGCTCGATCGCGCGTCGCCGACCGACTCCCATCGGCCCCGGTCCCAGAGCATGACCGTGCCGCCGCCGTACTCCCACGGGGATGACACCTTCGAAGCTTCCGTACTCGATCGGGTGGTCCTCGACGTGCACCGCGAGCCGCTTTGGCCGACGGGTCCACACTGGGACCCTTGGGAACGGCCCAACTCTTGAGCGCGCCGTCGAGCTCGAGTGCCGGAAGTCGTAGTGCAGCCGCCTTGCGGCGTGCTTCTGAATCACGTAGAGGCGTGAACCCGCGGCGCGTCCTCCCCGGGCTCCGTCGTCACGGAGAAATTTCGTTTGCGGCGGTAGGCCGCAAGGTCGGCGACTTTCTTGGCCATGATGATTACTTCGTTAGCACGTGCCGGGCCAACGGAGAATCCGCTCGGGATCAGCCGGGCCGATTCGGCGACCGAAGGACGCGGGCAACACTGGCGATGATCGTCGTAAATTCTTCTGGGGTCGACCGGCTTCGGGATGTGCATGCTGTAGCCGGACGAAAGCGTCTGCACCCTGTCTTCGGTGCGCCCGTACGCGGTCAACGCCACCGCGGGCGTTTTGCTCCCGGGCCTCGTCCAAGGCCCGGATCTTCCAGATGAGGGTGTAACCGTCCTCCCCGGCATGTCGATGTCCGAGACGAGGATGTCGGGTCGCCATTCTTGAAGCAGCGTGTACGCGGCGACCGCCGACCGGCAGGTCTTCACCGTCGCGCCACCGTCGCTGGGGATCGTCGCCGCCAGCTCGAGTGCATCCGCGTCGTCGTCCACCGCCAGAATCCGGAGTCCGTCGAGGCGAACCGGCGCGCCGAGCGTGATGCCGGGGGCGGCGGGCGAGGGTCGGGAACAGCCGCGTCTCGACGGCGAGCGGGAGCACGACCCGAAACGTCGCCCCCTTCCCTTCACCGGGGCTCTCCGCCGAAACGGTGCCGTGGTGCAGCTCCGTGAGATGTTTGACGAGGCGAGCCCTAACCCCAGCCCGCTATGCGCCCGCGTGCTCGAGCTGTCCCACTGCCGGAACCGGTCGAAGACGTACGGGAGGACGTGGGCGGGAATCCCCGCCCCGTGTCGCTCACTTCGAGCTCGACGCGGTCGGTCTCGCGGCGCAGGAGAACCTGGACGCGCCCGCCCGACGGGGTGAACTTCACGGCGTTCATGGCGAGGTTCCAGATCACCTGCTGGAGCCGGCCCGGATCGGCGTCCACCACCGCCCCGCGCGGATCGATCACGCGCGCGAGACTCGACGCCTTTGGTTTCGGCGGCCGAGCCGACGGCATCGAGCGCGGCGTCGATCACTTCCTGGACGTCCACAGGGCGGACCTCGAGCCGCATCTTGCCGTTGATCACGCGGGAGACGTCGAGGAGATCATCGATGAGCTGAACCTGGGCGTTGGCGTTTCGGACGATCGCATCCAGAGCGCGCGCGGACGTCTCCTCGTCGAGCTTTGCGGTCTGCATCATGCGGGCCCAGCCGTAGACCGCATTCAGCGGCGTGCGAAGCTCGTGCGAGAGGATCGCCAAAAACTCGTCCTGGCGCGATTCCCGGCCTCGGCGTCCGCGCGGGCCGCCTGCTCGCGCGCGAGGATCGCCGTGCGCTCTTCGTCGATTCGCATCCGGTCGTCGATGTCGCGGGCGATCTTCGAAGCGCCGACGATGGTTCCGTCCGCGGCGCGGACGGGCGAGATCGTGAGCGATGCGTGAAACGTCGTTCCGTCCTTGCGCATGCGGATCGTCTCGTAGAATCGACGACTCACCGCGCCGGATCTTGGCCAGGACCATGGTCTCTTCGTGCCGGTGCTCTTTCGGAATGATGAACGTGATGTTGCGGCCCACCGCCTCATCGGCCGTGTAGCCGAACAGCTTCTCGGCCGCCGGGTTCCACGAGGTGACCGTCCCGTCGAGCGTCTTGGTCACGATGGCGTCGTAGGACGTCTTGAATGCTCGCGATGCGCGCGGTCGCCTCGTGGCCGCGGCGGCTGTCCGCCACGAGCGCCGCCAATGCCAGCGTCATCACCGCCGTGAGCCGAGGAACGCCTGAAGCAGGAGGAGCGAATCCGAAGGCGAACCTGCGGAGAACGGCCCGACGCCGGCGAGGGTTCCCGTGAGCGCGATTCCGGAGAGGATCACCACCGCCGTGACCGCTTCACGCTGTCCGAAGCGGAACGCGACCCAGACGAGCATCGGGATGCACAGAAAGTCGAGAGGGTAGTTCGCGAGATGCCGCGGGACCCATCCGCCGAACAGGGCGCGGCCGACGACGGCGATCGCGAGGATCAAGAGGATCGCTTCGGCGACCTGCTGGCGGCTCCACCGCACGCGCGGCTCGTTCGCCCACAGGAGGATCAGCGGGGCGACGATCATGATTCCGACGGCATCATCGAGCCACCAGGTGAGCCAAATCGCGCCCCATTGGGCGGGCGCCGCGGATCCGGCGAGGTAGAGGGAAAGGACGCCGACGGTCGCCGCGATCGTCGTGGCGATCAACCCGGCGAGCGCGAAGAATCTCCAGACGTCCGCAGGGTTGTCGAAGGCGCGCCGCGCTCCGTTGAACCGCTCGACGAGGTACGCGCCCGCCACGCCTTCGAGTGTGTTCCCGATCGCGATCCCGAGGGGAGGCCAAGACACCGCCGGAGATCGAGAGGTTGACGAAAAAGGCGCCGAGGGCGATCCCGGGCCGAGACGCGGTTCCCGAACACGAGGAGGGCCGCGAGGGCGACGCCCGAGGCCGGCCAAACCGGGGTGGCGGCTCGGGTGGACCATCGCGAACAGCAAGCCGACCCCGCCGGCCGCGAAGTACACGAGTGCCAGTGCCGCGCTGACCGCGAAGGTCCGGGGCTCCAAGAATTGCGCCAGCGCAGCGGGAGCCGCTCTCGATGAGGATGCCGCACGCTCGTCTTCGGGCTCCCCTGGCCGGCCTCCAGCTCTCCCTCCCACGGAACCGCGGTCGGCAATCCGAGGGGGCGCACCGATGGGACGCTCGATCTCGTCGAGGATCTTACACCGCCGCTCGACCCCGACAAGCGCTCCATCGACCGCCTCGTGGCGACGTCAATCCTTCTTGTCGCCCTGAGCGTGTAGGTTCAAGACCGTACCGTCGGTCTTGGTCCACACGAGCTTGCCCTTCAGATTCCCCTTCGTGGACCGTGCCGGACCACACATAGTTCCCCTGAGCGTCGCTCGCCTGCTCGGCGGTGAAGTTCCAGTCCTTGTCGCCCGAGCGCGACATCGTGTATGGGGCGGACTGGAATCCGAGCTTCGGGCCCTCGCTCGTGACGAGCGTCCCGTCGGCGAAGGTGAGCGTGTCGTGAAAATCCTTCCTCGCCCTTGTCCTGGCCATCCCGTCGGGGCTGACTTCCACCTTGAAGCTGCTTTCCCGTCGAGGCCGCTGACCTTGTCGTCGGCCAGGGCAAATCCAGCCAGCAAGAGCACCAAGCTCACCACGCTTACGAGTGTCTTCTTCGCGACCGCTCTCCTCCGGTTTCAGCCGCACATCGCGAGCCGTGGATCTGGGCCGCGATCGTCGGGAACCGCGCATGAAAGAAGAAGCAGTGACCTGCCATGTGAAACGAGTGCGCAGAGGGCGGGTTGAAGGATGCACAGGTGCCGAGTCGGTCGTAACTCTCCGGCGACCGTTGTAAGACGTGCATTTTCCAGGCGCGTGAGGGCGCCGGATTTCTAACCTCCGGCGAGCAGCGGAGTCGGCGCGCAGCAGATCAGGTGCTTCCTGAGCTTCGTCTTCGCGATGACCTCGAGCTGCCGGACGCGTTCCCGGCTCAGATTGAGCCCGTCGGCGATCTCCTCGAGCGTGCGCTCATCGGTTGCCGTGAATGCCGAACCGGCTCCGGATGATGTGCGCCTCCGCTCGTTGAGGTTCACCAGGGCTTTCGCACCAGCTGGGTCACCTCGCGGCGGTACATCTTCATATTCCTGGCTTTCCCGCCGGGGGTCGACGAGACGCGACTCAACGAGTGGCCCCGCGTTCTGTCCCATGCAGTCATCGATCGAGACCTGCGTTGGAACCACGGAATCAACATCGCGTCCTCCGGGGCCGGGTTGTAAGCGTTTGCTTGTCGTCTTGAAGCTTTCGTCGGTCGCATGTCCCGGCTCCCGTCGTCACGCGTGGGTATTTGCAAGCGATGTGCCATGGCTTTGCGCCTGGTGCGGACGTCGCGGGAGGTTCCCGCAACCATGGCAGCCTGTGAGACCTGCTGGGAAGAAACCGAGCATCCTCTCGAAATCTCATTTCGAAGCTCTATCCACGTCTTCGATTGCCACGAGTCGCGCCGAGAAGGGTTTGTCGGCCCGCTGCGAGTGTTGCGGCTGCCGGTTCATCCGACGGATCGGCATCGCGTCCGGGTTCGAAGGCGTGTGCCCGCTGCGTCACGGGAGCACTCCCCTCGCACGGTGGCCGCGAGCTTGTTGATGATTGGTAGGCGATCGATGTCCAGTGCCGGTCACGGTCGGACGAATCTCGGACGGAGAAAGCCGGAGTTTCCGGTCCTTTGCTCCGGCTGACTTCTTTGCTCTGTCCCCCGTCATGCGCTGGCCGCTGCATGCCGTCGAATCGGTACGTCCCTCCCGGTTCATGCCGCCGTTTTGTCCGTGGCCTCATTGCATCGCCCATCGCGGCCCCGGCCGTGGGTTCCAACGTAACGGCTGGTACCGAAAGCCGAGCGATCCCAAACACATCCTCGCTTCAGATGCCGCGAGTGCAAGAGGTCGTGCTCGCGGCAGACGTTCTCCACGACCTACCACCTCAAACGGCCTGCGCTTCTGATCTCGGTGGCGTCGGGACTCGCGGCGTGCTCCGCTCACCGCCAGATCGCACGGTCAAATCACTGCGCAAAGACCTCGGTCACGCGGATGGCCGAGCGGCTGGGCCGGCACGCAATCCTCTTTCATGCTCGATGCCTTAGAGATCTTCCCCCTCTAGGCGAGGCGCTCGTCCACGATCACTGGGAGGTGTTCATCAGGACGACAGGATCAAGCTCTGGGAATTGGCACGGCGGTCGGGTCGCAATCGTGGTTTCATGTACGACCTCGACCCGGCTCCGCATCGAGGGAGCGGCCGGCGTCCCGACCGGAAGAGGAGCTGGAGAGGACCTCTGGCTCGAGCCGCCCCTACGTTCGAAGCCTCAAGCGTACGTTTCAGGGCCTGATTCACTGCATCTTTCTGCCGGTGAGACCCTCTACCTTGATCGTGGATGGACGCGGTCTGACTACCGGGTGGCTCTGCGTGAGGCGGGGATCGAAGAGCGTGCATGACCCTGAGGAGCTATCCCAATCCGAAGCGGGGGCCCAGGGGACTCCGCGATCCCCCGAGGCGATCGAGCGCGACTACGCGATGTTCCCAGCTCGACCAGCTGCACCAGCTGCTCCGTCACTCGATGTTCCGACCACAAAGCGGGAGACGATCGCCTTTGGCCGCACGGCTCGAATCGATCCTCGGGACGAGCTCATTTTGCTCGCGGTGTGGAAGAACTTCATCAAGTCACGGTCGGAGCGACGCCCCGACAGGATCACGCCCGCGATGCGGCTCGGATTGACGGATGTCCGGTGGCGATTCGAGCGCGTTCTCTGCCGGCGGTTGTTTCCTCGAGCGCGAGCGCATGGCCAGAAGTCGCCTCGAAGGCTCCTATCGGAAGGCCTGACGCGCCATCTCCCGGAGCTCTCCCTCAAGCACGCGGCCTAGATCGAGGCCGAAAACTCTCAAGCTTGGTGGTGTTCTTTTGCGCGAAGGATCGACCGCAGATCAGCTGGCTTCCATGTGGGCGGGGAGGATTCGAGGGCGGCCCCAGGCATGTTGCCAAACTGCCGGATGACGACTTCACCGCAGGCGGTCGCCGCGACGCTGGATTCGCTTTCGGCAATCGCCAATTACGCCTCAGACCGTCGTCAGCAGCCATGATTAGATGATCGCGAATCTAAAGCTTCGCTGGCGTCCACCGCGGTGGCGATCGCGATCTCGCAGCTTCTGACCAGCTGGGCCAACAGTTCTCTACCGACGGAGTACAGGCGCCACGCCGGCAAACGGCGCTGATCGGAAGGCGGGTGAGCGGACCGCTCGCCCTGGAACGTTGCTTGGTCAGGCGCTGGTGGCTCTCTGGGAACCAGTCGAGTTATGAACCGACTGAGAAACTGTTTGTGGTTGCGCCAGATCTGAAGATCAGAACCTTTGCAGCAAGGCAAGCGACGACCTTGCGAGCGCCGCGAACACTGCGGACGAGCTCGAGTCCGAAAACCAACGATATCGATAACGACTCCGCTGGCTCTTCTCTACCGACGGGGTTGGTGACGACGTTCGCGGCGTGCTTGGTATCGCGGGCGGGACTCGCTGGCCTTTTTCCTCCGCGGTGGAGCGCACCGGGCCGTCAGGTAGACCACGCCTTCGCGCGTGTCCCGTCGATCTGCGGGCCTTTGACGTCGGATCTTCGAGCAGGCGGCCTTGACGGCGATCATTGATGGCGTCGCTCATTTCAACCTCTGGAGCATTCAGAGCTCGGCGCGACCGATGGCGGTGCCGACGTTGGACGGAGTTATATGTCAAAAAACGTCTGACAGGTGGCGCGAACTTCGAGGATCACTGGTTCGCTGTCGGTCTGGTGGTCCACGGTGCCGGTCAGGTGACGACATCGCGGTAATCACGTTGATCTGGCTCGCTGGAACGGTGCCGTCGGCGAAAGGTATCGTACTTGGACTGTTTATGAATGGCCGGGGAGCGAAGGCATCGGGATCGTCCTTGCTGCTCTTCCCCATGGACATTCCACGGCGAACGCGAGCGCTGGGAAGATCGACATTTACGGGGTTCGCGTCTTCCACATCTCAGCAACTACGACACGATCGTCTTCTGGACGAGACAAAAAAACGATCGTGTTCGCTTGTCACGCATAACGCCATTAAGCGCTGGTTTGGAGACCGGCGAGAGCGGACCGGCAATCCATTCGCGATGGTCCGGAGTCATTGTCGGCTCAGTGAGCGCCTTTGGTTTGACTGGCACTTCCGCGTTCGCTGCTTTCTTATGAAGGATAATACGTAACTG